>WNFW01004812.1_pt1 | contig 11455 bp, 14 predicted proteins | sample 5400131 | NCBI WGS metagenome assembly WNFW01 (sample SAMN13153362, study PRJNA577476) | soil metagenome | isolation source: 20 cm soil or saprolite under grassland replicate 1 | place: USA:California | collected 2016-06-15
CAGAGCTTGTTTCGCCAAGTCCTCCTATAGCTCGCCACGCTCCAGCCACTCGGCGAGGAAGGGCTCGGTGATCCGGTACTCGCCGCCGGAATCGCGCGAGACGAGCTCGTCCTCGAGGAGGGCGCCGAGCGCCCGCTGGACGCTCGACGGCCCCGGGAGCACATGGCGGCGGCGATAGTCGCTCGCCAGCGGTCGACCCGGCTCGAGGGCGAGCGCCTGCAGCAGCAGCCGCTGCGCTCTCGCGGCTTTGTCCCAGACGAGCCCGAAGTGCGCGTGCTCCGAGCGCAGGAGCTTCGTCAGGGCAGTCTCGTACTGCTCGGCTCCGACGGTTCCGCCCTCGGGCGTCTCCTCCCAGAGGAAGTAGCAGAGCTCCTGCGTCGCGTAGGGATGCCCATGGGTTGTGTCCAGCACCCGCTCGACCGTGTATGGCTCGACCGTGCGGCCCGTCTTCGCGAACTGCGACTCGATGAAGCCGCGGAAGAGCGGCGGCGCGATGACGCCGAGCTCCATCTGCTTGGCACTGCGCCAGAACGGCTCGTTCTCGTCGGAGAAGATGCGCTCGAGCATGTGCCGCTTGCTGCCCAGGTAGACGTGCGCGACCTCGGGCTGCCTCTCGAAGACCGAGCGCATGAGCTTCGGGAGATGGCGGTCGATGTCCACGATCTCCTGGAACTCGTCGAGGACGAGTGCGACCTTCCGCCCACGCTCGGCTGCAAGCAGGCCGGGGAGCTCGAGGAGCCGCTCGAGCGTCGCGTCCACGTCCTGGACGTGCCGGCTGCCTGCGAAGCTGAAGCCGAGCGCGCCCGTCTCGGGGTCGACCGTGACAACCGGCGTGATCCGGAGTCCAGCGAACACACGCAATCGCTCCTTCGCGCGGAAGAGCCTCGAGGCGATGTCGTCGTGGATCGTCTCGGCGAGCTTCTCGGCGAGCTTCTCCTTCGTCGGCGTCGTCATCAGGTTGACCTGCGCGACGAGGACACCCGTCTTCCTGAGCCGCTGCGCCGCGCGCCAGACGAGCGACGACTTGCCGTAGCGTCGCGGAGCGAAGACGACGATGTCCTGCCCGTTGCGGATGTCGGCGAGGAGCTCGTCGAGCTCGGCCTTCCGGTCGGTGAACGCGTCGTCGAGGGCGAGCGCGCCGTAGCGGAACGGATTCGTTGCCATGTCGCGGTCGAGTCTAGCTCATTACGCTGACCCGGGTTACGCGATACAGCGTAACGCGATCAAGCGTCAATCTCCGGGCGCCGGAAGACCGCTTAGCCCGGCGAACTACTCGAGGCCGGCTTCGGCCAGCGGGCGGCGGCCCCAGGCGAAGCGCGTCTCGTACCAGCCCGCCATCGGCTGGAGAGCGACGCCGTGGTCAGAGGAGTGGACGAACCAGCCGTTCCCGACGTAGATGCCCATGTGGCCGATCTCGGAGGGCTTTGAGCTCGGCCCGCCCGATCCGAAGAACACGACGTCTCCGGGCTCGAGCTCGTCGAACGGGATGCGCTCGGAGCGTGGCGCCTCGCCGCTCATCGCGTACGTCGTCCTCCCCTTGAGCACGCCCGCCAGCTCCGGGGCACCCGCGAACGGCTGCAGCTTGTAGACCCGCCAGACGAACCCGCTGCAGTCGAACCCGCCGGGCATCGTGCCGTCGTAGAGCTGCTGCTTTCGTTCAGACGTGCCGGCCCAGACGTACGGCGAGCCGACGAAATGGAGCGCCCGCTGAAGCACTGCCTGCTGCCAGACGGTCAGGATCGGCGGCAGCAATGCGTCGGCAGCCTCGCGGACGCTCTCCAGGTCGGCGTCTGAGGTCGTCAGCAGGCGCGCGACCGAGTACGCGGCCTCGGCTCGTGTCGCGGGCTGTGAGAGCTGTAGCTCGAGCTGCTCCTGCGCACGCGGATGATTCAGACGCAGACCGAGCATACGGGCAATCGTCTCGGTGCCCAGGTACTGGGTTGGCGTGAGACCGGCCTCGAGCGCCGTCTGCCGGATGTAGCGCGCCTCGGGACGGAGGCCGGAAGCGGTGACGAGTCGTGCGTCGAGCTCCCGCATGGTGACCGGGCGATACGGATCGTCGACGGTCAGCGACACGCCGAAGGACGCGAGGAGGTCCGAAAACTCGCCCTCCGTCAACGGGTCGTCGGGTCGGAAGTCCGCGAGGCTCGGGGCCATGAGCCCATCCGAGACGACGGTTGCGATCTCCGGTGCCGCCCACGAGGTGGACGCGGAACGTTGTGCGCCGGCCGTTCCGGCCGTGCAGACGAAGAGGAAGACCGTGCAGGAAACGAGAGCCAGGCGGCGCATACGGAGGGGTATCGGCACGCCTTCTGCCGGTCCTCAGCCCTCGGCTGGACGTTAGTCTGCGCGCCGGGAATGCCGACCAGCACGACGAAATTCGACGACTGCCTGAGCCAGTCGTGGCTCGCGGCGCGGCTGTCCGTCGATCCTGTGGAGCTCGACGTGATGCGCCGTGCCGGAGAGCTCGTCGCCGTGCGCAAGCCGGGTTCGACGGAGTGGCTCTACCCCGCCTGGCAGTACTCGGGCCGCACGCGGCGACGGATCATCCCGCGCCTCGTGAACGCGGCACGCGAGGCGGGCCTCGACGAGGCGCGACTGTACGACGTGCTCACCGCACCGCTGGGGCTCGGCGGACGCAGGCGCCTGGCCGACCTCGTGGTCGAAGGACGCGACGAAGAGGTCGTCGAGGCGGTACGGAGCGCGAATCCGCGCTAACCGGCCGAGCTCAGAGCCGCACGGATGAACGAGACGTCGCCGCTCACCGTCTTCACGTGCAACGGGACGACGTCCTCGTCGGTACCGGACGGCACTTCGTCGGTCACGCCGAGCTCCGAGCGCAGGTCGCCGGAGACCGAGACTGCGTCCATCCACACCGCTGTGCCCTGAGCGACGCCGACGCGAGCGTCACCAGAGACGGTCTGGATGCGGACCTCCCCGTCCTCGACTGCTCGCACCGCCACGTCGCCGGACGTGGTCGCGAGGACGAGCGGCGCCCGCACGAGGCCGATCTCGATGTCGCCCGAGACCGTCCGGGCTGCTAGCGCCGCCTCGACGCGATCGATCTCCACGTCGCCCGAGACGGAGTTGAGCGCAGAATCGGTCTCGATCGTCTGGACCGAGACGTCTCCGCTTGCCGTCTTCACCTGCAGCCTTCCGGCGATCTCGCCGAGGTGAAGGTCACCCGAGGCTGTTTTCGCAGCGACCTTCCCGAAGCGCCCGGAGGCGCTCAGGTCGGCGGAGGCGCCGTCGAAGTCGAGATCGGCACCGGCCGGGCACGTGATCCTGACCTCGACGTCGCTGCCCCAGTTGATCGAGATCGGGCCCCAACGGAAACGGTCGCGCTGCTCGATCGAGACCACGTGACCGCCCGGCTGGTCCCGGGCGGAGACCTCGATCTGCTCGATGGCCTCCTCGCCACGCCGGCCGCGGGCGACGAGCTCGACGTCGGTCTTCGGCTCGTCCCCGCTCTTCACGGTCACGTGTCCCGCCGGGAGCCGAATCTCCAGTACGACGCTTCCGGGGGTCTCGAAGATGGGCATCGCGCCTACTCCTCGCCCTTCTCGGGGCGGCGCAGGCGCGTTCCCGTCGTGCGCTTCCTCGTCCGGCGCAGCCGATCGCCCGGATCGATCTTCTTGACGTAGTCGAATGGGAGCGGAGTGAGAAACATGGTGGACTCCTTTCAGCCCTGGGCGAAGCCTTGAAGTCGGTTCCGCCTGCCTTTCGCCGAGGGCGACGAGTGAAGAGCGCGTGCGATGGTTTGCACGAGCCACGCGTTCGTCGAGATGCCTTCCTTGTCCGCGGCGGCCTCGACGGCCGCCTTGATCGTCTCCGGGAGCCTGAGCGTGATCCGCCCCTTGAGCTCCTCCCCAGCGCCGACCTGGACGGGCTCGGGCACCTCTTCCATGACGACGACGAGCTCGGGGTCCCGCCCGGCGAGCCGAACCTCGACCCGCCCGGAGCCGAGCTGCGGCCCGATCTCGGCCGCCGCCTCGCCGAGGACGTCGAGGAGCCGGAGGTGGAGCGTCGAGCCGAGCGCCTCGCTCAGTCGGCGCGCAGCCTCGGCGGTTGCCTCGTCGCCGGGCCCGGCCGCGCGAGCGAGGTCGGTCTGAATCGCCTGGACGTGTCCTTCGAGCTGCATCGTGATGTCACTATGACATCACTTCTATGTCTGTCAAGGCCAAACATGACGTCGGACGTGGTCAAATGTCGCATTTTCCTCGAATCCAAGCGCTTTCGAGCCAAGTGACGGATCGTCGCTCGGGCTATTCCAAAGGTCTTAGGACGGAGTCCGACCGGCGAACTCCCAAGACTCGAACTTAGTCGCCCCAGTCGAAGTCGCGCGGGCGGCCGGTCCAGAGCGCTGGGTCGAGCGCAGGGCCTTCGACGTTCTCGACCGTCTCCTCGCCCGGCCACGGCAGCCGCTCCGAGCTCAGCTCCGCCGCGGGCTCGCCGTCGAGGGTCTCCTCGATCCGGGCTTGCTCCTCGCTCTTGAAGAGCGGGTGATTCTGCAGAGGATCGCCGGTCAGGTACGGGTCGAGCGGCATCTCATGGTCGAGGCCCGCGTTTCGCGCCTTTAGGTCCAGGTGCTCCCGAATGGCCTGCGCAAAGAGTGACTCGCTCTCGACGGAGGTTGGGTCTTCGAGGTCTGACATGGCTCCACTCGTCGGGCGAGTCTAGCGCAACCCCCTCGGTGCAAGGCACATCACGGTTGTGCGAGGATGGAGGCGTGGCGCGCCTGACTCCGCGGATCCGTCCGCTGGGCCTCGCCCTCGCGGTGTACGAGACCTGGCGACGCCTGCCGCCCAAGCAGCGTCAGCACCTGGTCGTCGTCGCACGCCGGCACGGGCCACGCTTCGCCGCCTCGCTCATCCGCCGCGGGCGGCGCGTCAAGACCTAGAACCTAGCTTCGGAAGCCGAGCGCCTCGCGCACGATCCGGTCCTGCTCTCGCTGGTGGAGCGTGGGGTAGCCCTCGCTCGGGCTCGCGCGCCAGGGGCGTCCGACGTACTGCACGCGCTCGACGAGCGGCGCGTGCCCGGCCGCGTCTTCGAGTCGATGCCTGATCGAGCGCCAGGCGCCCATGTTCTGCGGCTCCTCCTGCGCCCACACGATCTCGCGGAGCTCCGGATAGGAGGCGACGAGCGCCGACACCTGTTCGAGCGGGAACGGGTAGAGGAGCTCGATGCGTCCGACGGACACGGTCGACGCGAGGCCGCGGACATCGTGGCCCGCGATGTCGTAGTAAACCTTTCCGCTGCAGAGGACGAGCCGCCGGACTGCGTCTTTGTCGCCCGGCTCCTCGAGCACGGGCTCGAACGAGCCGGTCGTCAGCCGGTCGAGCGTCACGGTCGCCTGCTTCAGCCGGAGCAGCCCTTTCGGCGTCATGACGACGAGCGGACGCGCGGTCGCGTCGAGCGCCTCGCGCCGCAAGAGGTGGAAGAACTGACCGGAGGTTGTGCAGTTCGCAATGCGGATGTTGTCCTGCGCCGCGAGCTGGAGGAAGCGCTCGAGGCGGGCGCTCGAATGCTCGGGCCCGTTTCCCTCGTATCCGTGCGGGAGGAGAAGCGTGAGCCGCGAAGTCTGCCCCCACTTCGGGCGGCCGGATACGACGAACTGGTCGACGACGACCTGCGCTCCGTTGATGAAGTCGCCGAACTGGGCTTCCCAGAGAACGAGGGCGTCCGGAGCGGCGACCGAGTAGCCGTACTCGAACGCGAGCGCCGCGTATTCCGAGAGGGGTGAGTTGTAGACCTCGAAGGAGGCGGCCGCGGTCGGAAGGCTCTGCAGAGGCGTGTAGGTCTCGCCGGTCACCGGGTCGTGCAGAACGGCGTGGCGATGCGAGAACGTTCCGCGCTCCGTGTCCTGGCCCGAAAGGCGAATCGGGATGCCTTCCTCGAGGAGCGACGCGTACGCGAGTGCCTCGGCCTGCCCCCAATCGATCCCTCCGTCCGTGAGCGCCTCGCGCCTGCGCTCGAGCTGACGAGCGAGCTTGGGGTTGACGGTGAAGCCGTCGGGAACACGCAAGAGCTGCTCGTTCAGCTCTCGGATCCGGCCTTCGGGGACCGCGGTGACGACCGCCTCGCCTGTGTCCCAGCCCGTCTTGGGCTCGGCGGGAGGCTCGTGTGGAGCGAACGACTCCCGCAGCCGGTCGTGCGCTTCGCGGAGGGCGTTCTGCGTCCGCTCGAGGAGCGCGGCGGCGTCGGATTCGGAGAGCACGCCCTCGGCAACGAGCCGCGCCGCGTACTTCTCGCGAACCGGAGCCTGCTGCTCGATGCGCTCGGCCATCAGCGGCTGCGTGTATGCGGCCTCGTCCTGCTCGTTGTGGCCGAAGCGCCTGTAGCCGACGAGGTCGATCACGACGTCGTGGCCGAACTCCTCGCGATACGCGAGCGCGAGCCGGATCGCAGCAAGCGCCGCCTCCGGGTCGTCGGCGTTGACGTGGACGATCGGGATGTCGAAGCCCTTCGCGAGGTCGCTCGAGTAGCGCGTCGACCGCCCTTCCGCCGGATCGGTCGTGAATCCGACCTGGTTGTTGGCGATGAGGTGCAGCGTGCCGCCGGTCGAGTAGCCGTCGAGCGAGTGCAGATTCAGCGTCTCCGCGACCACGCCCTGCGCGGCGAACGACGCGTCGCCGTGGATGAGGATCGGAAAAGCGACTGTCGGATCGTGCAGGGCCGCGCCGACCGAGCGATCGGTCTGCTCGGCCCGAGCACGACCCTCGACCACGGGATCGACCGCCTCCAAGTGGCTCGGGTTCGGCGCGAGCGTGACCTGGATCTCCCCGGCTCGTGTCAGCCGGGACTCCGAAGCGGCGAGGTGGTACTTGACGTCTCCCGTCCCGCCTTCGAGATCGGAGACCAGCGCGTCGATCGTCTTCTCGCCTTCGAACTCGCGCAGGATCGACGAGTACTCACGTCCGACGACATGGGCGAGCACGTTGAGCCGCCCGCGGTGCGCGATTCCGATGACGACCTCGGCAGCGCCGTTCTCGGCGGCGAGCTCGACGGCCTCGTCGAGCATGGGCACGAGCGCGTCGAGGCCCTCGATCGAGAACTGCTTCTGGCCGATGAATGCGCGACGCAGGAACATCTCGAAGGCCTCAACCTGCGAGAGCCGCTCGAGAAGCCGTTTTCGCTCTTCGGGAGGCAGCGGCCTGCGGAACCTCCCCGTCTCGATCGCCTGGCGCAGCCAAACGCGCTCCGCGTGATCGGCGATGTGCTCGATCTCGTACGCGATCGTCCCCATGTAGACCTCTTGCAGCCGCGGCAGCGCCTCGAGCAGCGTCTTTCCCTCGACGGAGAGACGAAGGAGGCGAGCCGGAATCTGCGCCTGGACCTCAGCGGTGAGCGGCGGCGCGAGGCGCAGTGGCTCGAGTGCCGGGTCCCCGGGCGGGTCGGAGCCGAGCGGGTCGAGCCGGGCGGCCAGGTGGCCATGCATGCGGATCGCCTTCACGAGAGCCATCGCTGCAGCAACCGCGCCGAGGAGGCGTTCGTCGAGCTTGGCCGGCGCCGCCTGAGCCTGCGGTGGCGCCTCGACGGGGAGCTCAGGGGCGGGAGGCGTGGGAGCCGCGCCAGCAGCCGGAGGGGTTGCAGAGACGGTCGCGGGGGCGCGGTTGTCGTCCTCGGCCGGCCGTGCAGCAATCAGCCTGGCGAGCCCCGGAAGCGCCTCGAGAACACCGTCGTCGGCGCGCTCGAAGAGCTCACGCCAGGCAGGCTCCACGGCATCCGGGTTCTCGAGGTACTGCTCGAGGAGAAGTCCGATGTACCCGGCGTTCAGCCCGCCCGTCTGCCGAGATGAGGAAGCCACGAGCTCGTTGTACCAAGCGTGACCGCGGTCAGACCAACGCGTGGTTGGTCACGATCGCGATCACCATCCCGACGAAGAACGCGAGCGTCGCGACGACTACCGAGAGGGCGGCGAAGGTGCGATGTGTATCCGTCATCCGCGCCGCGACGAGCGAGACGAGGATCGCGGCCGTCGCGAGGAGCGCGGGATTGCGGGCGAGCGCGATCCCGGAAAGCGCGAGGGAGAAGGCGCACAGGAAGCCGGCGACGGTATCCGCGCGTCGAGCTGGGACGGCGCTCACGTCTCGGCTCGTGCAGCCAGCCTGCGTGCGTGCGGGCCGACCGGCCGAAACGGCCGGGGAACACGCTGCGAGGGGCGCCGTAGCTTCCACTCGTCCCAGCCACACGGTGTCAGCGGGGCGAGCACGCCGACCTCGTCGCCACCCGAGCCGGGCGGCGCCGGCTCGGCCCGAATCGCCCACCACACCACGAAGCCCAGGTACACGAGCGGGATCTTCAGCACCACGAGAAGGAAGATCGCTTCCCAGGCGGAACGCACCCGTTCAGTGTACGCCATCACCTCCGTGGAACCTCTGGCGGCGAGGAGACGGGTCCTTTACACGGTCCACATACTCGAGTCGCTAGGGTGCCCGGAGCTTTTGACGCCGCAGGTCCCTGACCCAGCACCGTTCGTCACGTCAGAGTCTTCGTGAGACGCATCGCCCGCCTCGTCATACCCCTGTTCGCGCTCGCCGCGCTCTCTTCATTCGCGGCGCTCGCGGCTGTCGCCGCCCCCACCGCGAAGGGAGCCGATCGCATGTGGGTCGGCTTCCACGACGATCCCAGCTTCCGCTGGGTGGACGACCGCGAGAGCAGAATCCAGCTCTCGGCGCAGCAGGGCGCGACGATCATGCGACTGCTCGTGCAGTGGAACGTCGTGGCCGCGCGACGCCCGACGAACGCGAGCGATCCGTTCGATCCCGAGTACAACCTCTCGGACGTGGACGAGGCCGTGCAGACCGCACAGAAGAACGACGAGGAGGTCATGCTCACGATCTCGGGGACGCCGTCGTGGGCCAACGGCGGCAAGAAGCCGAACGTCATGCCGAAGCGCCTTTCCGACTTCACGACCTTCGCCAAGGCGATCGCAGCGCGCTACTCGGGCCGGTTCGAGGGCTACCCCTACGTCCGCTTCTGGTCGATCTGGAACGAGCCGAACCTCAACCTGTTCCTGACTCCGCAGTTCAACACCGCCGGCAAGTCCGTCGCCCCCGCCAACTACGCGAAGCTCTACGCGGCCGCCTACGCCGGCATCAGGGCCGGGAATCCGCTCGCGAAGATCGCGATCGGTGAGACCTCGCCGCGTGGCCACGATCACCCGGGAGGCCCCGTCATCTCCCATTCGCCGGGCAAGTTCGCGGAGCTCGTCGCGAAGGCGAACCCGAGGCTCAAGTTCGACGCCTGGGCGCACCACCCGTACCCCTCGAACCCGAACAGCAAGCCGACGCAGCTCGTCAAGTGGCCGAACGTGTCGCTCAAGTCCTTGCCGCGGTTCGAGCAGAGCCTCAACACTTGGTTCCACCGGAGGTCGACCCCGATCTGGATCACCGAGTACGCTCACCAGACTCGGCCGCCCGAGGCGCTCGGGGTCCCGTGGACGACCCAGTCGAAGTACATCTCGCAGGCGATGGCGCTCGCGAAAGATGTTCATCTGGTTCGTGTACCAGGACGACCCGGGACAGCCGTGGGAGTCGGGCCTGTACACGCAAGGCGGCGTCCCGAAGGCGACCTCGCCGTCTCACTTCGCGGCCGCTGCCAAGCCCCTCGACGCCCGGAACGGGGCCTACAGCTTCAAGGCCGGGACGCTCACGCCGCTCGTCAATCTGTACGCACGTCGCTACTGCGCGAACGACCCGACGGCGACCCCCATCGGCATGACCTGGCGAATCTACAGCGGCACGAAGCTGATCGCGGTCGGGCAGCAGAGCTCGTCGCTCAAGCGGGACTGCACGCTCGACGCACGCCTCCGCTTCAAGAACCCGATCGCCAAGGGCAAGAGTTATACCGCGGCGTTCGCGCTGAACGACAAGAACGGGATCGACCTCGCACGCAAGCTGACGATCCGCGGCACGTAGCGCTTTAGCCCTCCCAGAGAAAGATCTGCATCCCCTCCCACCACTGGGGAGCGCCGCGATCCTTCCCGTCGAGCTTCACGATTCTCCGCACACGAGGCTGCGCGGCGAGGTAGTCATCCATGGCCCGATCGACGTCCTCCCAGTCGGTGTCGTCGACGATCACGAGCGCGCGCGGCACGAGGAGAGGCTCGGCGATCCGCAGACCCTCGACCTGTGCCTCGTAGGCATGCGAGGCGTCGTAGTACCAGACGCCGATGGGTGTCCCGTCTAGCGCGCCCGAGGGAACGAGCTCGAAGACGTCACCGACGAGGAACTCCGGCTTGCGCAACCCGAAGCTCGCGAGATTTCCTTCGACCTGCTCGAGGCTACCGCCCCGCAAGCGGAAGTCGTCGATCCCGATGAAGCGGTGCTCCTCGTTCCCGAGCATCGCCCCGATCAGGCTCGCACCGTGTAGGACACCGATCTCGACGTAGGCCTCCTCCGGACCGAGGCACGAGGCGGCGAGGTTGAGCAACGCGAGCACGTTCTCGGCCGCCAGGTTCTCGACCTGGGCCAGGACCGGCTCGAAGCGGCGGTCGAGCGGATGCTCCGAGCGCGGGTAGTCCTCGAACAGCCCCGGCAGCTCGCGGAGGAAGCGGTCGGCGTCCACCTGACTAAAGATGACTCGTCACGCCGGCGAGGTCCGGATCTTCGGACGGCGGCTCGTACCACGAGAGGGCGTAGTGGCCGTCGTCCGTGTCTCGCGCGAGCGCCGACAGCTTGAGCGGACGGAAGGTGTCGCACATGACGGCAAGCTCCGTCGTCTCCCGTACTCCGAGGGCCTTCTCCGCTAGCCCGGGCGCCGGGCCGTGCGGCAGCCCAGAAGGATGGAGCGTGATCGAGCCGACCGAGATCCCCTTGCGCGACCCGAAGTTTCCGGACACGTAGTAGATCATCTCCTCCGACTGCAGGTTCGAGTGGTGGTACGGGATCGGCACCGCCTCCGGGTCGAAGTCGAGGTGGCGCGGGCAGAACGAGCAGATGACGAAGTTCGGGCCCTGGAAGGTCTGGTGCGAGGGCGGGGGCTGGTGAATGCGGCCCGTGATGGGCTCGAAGTCGTGTATCGAGAACGTCCACGGGTAGAGGAAGCCGTCCCAGCCGACGACGTCGAACGGGTGGTAGTCGAGGACATAGTCCTGAACTCCGCCACGGACGCGCACCTTCACGACGAACTCGCCGGACTCCCGGCGCGTCGCGAGCTCGGTCGGCGGGTGGATGTCGCGGTGGTAGTAGGGAGCGCCCTCGAGGATCTGGCCGTACTGGTTCCGGTACCTGCGCGGGATCTCGATGAGCCCGGGCGTCTCGAAGACCAGGTAGCGCTGCGGGCCCTGCGGGACGAACCGATACGTCGTCCCGCGCGGGACGACGACGTAGTCCCCGTCCTTGTACGGGACGTCGCCGAAAATCGTCTCGAGAGTTCCCGAGCCCTCGTGGACGAAGATCACCTCGTCGCCCTCGCCGTTCCGGAAGAAGTAGTCCATGCTCGACTCCGGGCG
>WNFW01003127.1_pt1 | contig 11453 bp, 8 predicted proteins | sample 5400131 | NCBI WGS metagenome assembly WNFW01 (sample SAMN13153362, study PRJNA577476) | soil metagenome | isolation source: 20 cm soil or saprolite under grassland replicate 1 | place: USA:California | collected 2016-06-15
TGGGCGCTTGGGAGCCTGCGTAGCACTCTGACGACCATATCCATTCAGGTCAACAAGGAAGACCAATGCGATTCTCCATCGATCAGAAGATCAACACAGGACTTAGCCTATTGCTTCTTATCCTTGGAGCCGTGGGCACGATTTACTACCGAAACATTGTTGCGTCCGCCCAGGCTCAGCGGGGGATGTCTCGGCCCTACGAGACTCAGGAGCAGATCCGCCAAGTTCAATTGGACTTCAAGCGCGTGGAAGCGGGACAGCGAAGCTACCTCGTTACGCAGGCCGATGGCGATCTTAGCTCATATCGAACTGCACTCGGCCAACTTGCGGGTGACATCGATCACTTACGGTCTGTTATTGCAAAAAGCTCTGCCCAGCAAGAACGGCTTGCCTCGCTCGACTATCTCCTCACACGCTGGGTAGCCATCCTTCAGCGAACCATGGCCTCCAAAAGCAAAGATTTGAACGGCGCTTCTCCGCTCGTCGGTGCGAAACCGACAACTGCTGGGATGTACGAAATCAACGGGCTGCTTCTAGAAATAGAAAATGAGGAAAACGAGGTTCTGCGAGCGCAAAACCAAGCCGCCGCCTCCACTGCGCGGAATGCTACGGTCTTCATCGCCGGCGGAATCGCGTTCGCATTCGTCGGCGTTCCGGTCGCCGCTTTGTTCATTCGGCGTGAGTTCGTTCGGCACCGGCAAACCGAAGAAGAGAAACTTCGGACTAATCATTTTCTCGACTCGGTCATCGAAAATATTCCCAGCATGATCTTCATTAAGGATGCGGAGACGCTCAAATTCGTCCGCGTGAATCGCGCGTGTGAAGATGTGGTTGGTTACTCTCGATCGGAATTGATTGGCAAGAATGCGCACGACATTTTCCCGGAAGAGGAGGCGAACTTCCTTGCAGCCAAGGACAAGGAAGTTCTGGAGAGCGGAGAGCTGTTGGACATTCCGGAGGAGCCCATACACACGAAGAAAAATGGGCTCCGAATCCTCCATGCCAGGAAAATACCCCTGTTCGATGTTAACGGCAAGGCGCAATTCCTCGTGGGCATCTCGGAAGACATAACGGAACTTAAGCAGGCGCGGGAAGCCCTCGTTCGCGCCAAAGAAGAGGCGGAGCGTTCGAACAAATTCAAGGATCAGTTCCTTTCCACCATGAGTCACGAGCTGCGAACTCCTCTGAACGCCGTCATAGGTTTTTCTGACCTTCTTACCGAGGAGCAATACGGCCCTCTTGACGACCGTCAGAAACGCTATGTTAATCATATTCGGACGGGAGGCAAGCACCTCCTGAGACTGATTAACGACATTCTGGACCTTTCAAAGATTGAGGCCGGACGCCTTCAATTGGCGATCGAAAGTGTGCCTGTGAACGTGTGGTTTGCTGAAGTCCTCGACACTTTACGGCCCTTGGCTGATAGAAAGTCACAGACTTTGGTCGGGCACGCTCCACCGAACCTGAGTGCACGCGCCGACTCTACGCGATTCAAACAGATCTTGATGAACCTGCTTGGAAATGCCATCAAGTTCACGCCGGAGGGCGGAAAGATTGAACTGGCAGCCCAGCAAATCGGCGACATCGTGCGGACTGAAGTCCGCGATTCGGGGCCCGGGATCCCTCCCGGCGAGCAGCAGCGCATTTTTGACGCCTTCTATCGGTTAGGCCAATCCGACAAGGGAGCCGAAGGGACGGGGCTCGGCCTTGCCATCACGCGCCGTTTGGTTGAATTGCACGGCGGCGACTTGGGGATTGAAAGCCAGCCAGGCTCAGGTAGTTGCTTTTACTTCACTTTACCCGCCGTCGCTACACTTGAGGTTCAGAAAACTCAAGGGTCTCGTCCGAATCTCGAATTCGGTGAAGGCCGGAAGATCCTCGTGGTGGAGGACGACCCCGCGGCAGCCCACATCCTTCATTCGCATCTCATCTCTGCGGGTTACAACGTGGTGCTGTGCGACCAACCCGAGCGCGCCGTCGAAATGGCGGCTGAACTTCATCCCAGCGCTGTGACACTAGACATCGTCATGAAACCCGTGAATGGGTGGGAGCTTCTACCAAATCTAAAGAGCGATCCCCGCACGGCCACGATTCCTATTATCGTGGTCACGATTGTCGACCAACCTGGAATGGGAGCGCTTCTTGGTGCCGACGAGTACATCGTGAAACCCGTTGAGAAAGCAGCGCTACTCGCAGCCATACAGCGCTGTCTGAATCATCGCGGACAAATCGAATCGATACAAAACATTCTTGTGGTCGAAGACGACGCGCCAGCGCGGGAATTCATCGCAGAATTGCTGTCCAAGCAGGGGTATAACGTCTGCACGGCTGCTGACGGCGCGGAGGCCCTCACCCGCATGGCAAGTCTGCCGCCTGAACTCGTTATCCTCGATCTGATACTTCCGCAGGTTAGCGGGTTCGAATTGCTGGCCGAATGGCGGAGCGCATCCCGGACAATGGATATTCCGGTCTTCGTGCTGACAAGCAAGGACCTCACCCGCGAGGAAACCGATTACCTTATGAAGAACACAACTGCACTGTTCCGCAAGCAGGAACCGTGGCAAGAAACCTTGCTTAGACAACTTCAGCGGGTGGTGCCTCCGGTGCTCGCGAGGGAACAATGAAGCAGCTCATCTTGGTTGTGGAGGATAACCAGCCCAATCGTGAGCTTCTTTCCGACTGGCTGGAAGCGAGAGGTTTCGAGGTACGTACCGCCGAGAATTTGGAGCAAGCACTTGTTGCCCTAAACGCTCATTTCCCTTGCGCCGTTCTGCTCGATGTGCAACTTGGCCGCGAGGATGGTCTGACACTGGCTGCCTGGGTTCGGCAACATCCGGATTTACGAAATATCCCGGTCATCGCTGTGACCGCCCACGCGATGGTTACGGATCACGAGCGCGTCATTCGCGCAGGTTGCAGTGCGTGCATTTCGAAACCGGTCGATTTCAAGCAGCTTCACGAACAGCTGCAGCTGTGGCTAACCGCTGCGAGCGTGCTCCAGCCCAAGGACGGCGCTGCGAACTGATTCCGTAGCGGGGGCATTTGGGATAAAGGAGAAGACCATGCCATCCAAGATCCTTATCGTCGATGATGATCCGGCTCTGTGCGAATTCATCCAAGAAGTGCTTGTTTCGGAGCAGATGCAAGCCCACGTCGTTATGGACAGCATGCAAGCAGCGGCACGCCTCCGAGAAGAAAGATTCGACGCGGTGTTCCTCGACATGCGCATGCCTTTACTCGACGGCATCGAACTTGCGAAGCGCATACGATCCCCGGGGTTGAATCAATCCACTCCGCTCGTGATGATTACGGGTGACCAGGACCACAAGGTCATGCAGCGCGCGTTCCAAGCCGGCGTGAACCTCTTTCTCTTCAAGCCGGTTGACCGCTCCCGGCTCATGCGCCTGCTGAACGCCGCCGATAACTTTATCCAGTCTCAACGCAGACGCTTCACGCGGATCAAAGCTTGTAAGGGTGTGTCAATTGAGTTAGGCGAGCGCCGAATCAGCGGCACCAGCCTCGATCTGAGTGTTGGAGGGATGTTTGTGCGGTCCTCCTGCACTCTCCCGGTTGGATCGAACGTTCGCGTAGGTTTGGAACTCCACCCGGGAAAACCCCTGGTGCAACTCGCAGCTCGCGTCGTTCGAGTGTGCGGAAACGATTGCATGGGCTTGCAAATTGAAAAAGCCGTACAGGAAGGAGACAAGCGGCTGGAAAACTTTCTTCTTCCTCTGATTCTGGAAAAGTCACAGTCCTCTTAGCCGTTTGCGTCTTGAACCTCAGCCAAACATCAGGGCTGATTGCGATTTTGCCAGTAGGCGAAGGACAAGCAAAACATCCCGGAAGCGTCAACGCAATGGGTGTTTCTGAGCTCCTCTGCTGGCAGGCGACGACCCGCAAGATGTGAGTAATTCGCACTTCTGCCTCCACCTAGTGAAAAAATCAACTGTTAAGACAACACCGCGCGTTTGGATCACACAGTTGTGCGTCGGTCCCGCCATTTTTCTATATCTCCTCCGCCATTCCCAACCCTTATTGGATAGAGGGCGTTTTGGGCAGAGTATCCGGGGATTTTCCGATGTCCACATTTAGTATGGCGATTTTGCAAATAACGCGTGAACGGATTTTTGTTCAGAAAGAGACATGCTTATGAGATCCGGGGAATTCGTGCGACGCCAAAGAAGAATCCGATTGCTGGCGCTTGTTTCGCTGGCTGCTCTCTTCAGCTCCGTGGCAAACGCGAGAGAGAAAAAGACTCTCCAGCGCACCACGGTCGATGCGCAAGCGAAGGCAGCGGATACTTGCATTGAGCAGGACTCGCCTGCGGCAGTGAATGGCAACGCGGCCACTCTCTGCGTGCAATCGCAATCCGGCAATGCAAACCGCCGTTCTCTGGTCTTATTTGATTTCTCGAGCCTCCCGAACGTGGGAGCGAAAAGCGCAGTTCTGACTCTTCAAATAACGAGTGCGCCGGGGTCCAGCAGAACGTATGACGCGCACCGTGTCACCAGCCTGTTTCTGGAGTCCAATGCTTCTTGGAACACACGGGTGGGCTCGCTGGCCTGGTCAGCTTCCGGTGGGGATTTTATTGGGTCCCCGACGAGTTCAGTAGTGATTAACTCTTCCAGTTCGAGCGTCGCCTGGGACATCACACGCGATGTACAGGCATGGTTCAACGGCAAACCCAACTACGGCACACTCATCAAGGACGACGCTGAGAATGGTTCAGGCGCCTTTACGGCCTTTGCGTCCAAGGAAGATTCACTTGAGGCGCATCGCCCAAGTCTAGATGTTTATTTTGTTCAAGACGTGCAAAACCTTGCCGCGTCGGGCGAGAACAACAGCATCAGCCTGAGCTGGTCTTTTCCTTCCGCAATCGGTTCCGTGATTGAACCCAACGTGGGTGTCCTCATTCTTCGACGCGCCAATCAGCCCGTGGATGCCTCCTCCGTGCCAACGGATACAGTTGATCTGGGATTGTGCGCGACGATTGGTTCGGCGACGGTAGTTTTCGATGATTCTACGGGTGCGACTTCCTTCACGGACAATTCTTCTGATACTTGCGGCGCGCCTACAAATGGCACGACCTGGTTCTACAAGGTGTTCGTGCGTGATAGCGCAAACAACTACTCAGCGAATGGAGCAGGCGGAGGAGGATTCACTCCTGAAGCTTCTTCGACACCGGGTGCTAGCTCACCAACACAACCAACATGGGTGGAGTCCACGCAATCAACAACGCTCGCAGCGCCAGCACTGGGTTCCACATCGCCAGTGATGGTAGGCACGCAGACCGGCATTCTGGCAGCCGTAAATCCCAGCGGAGGTGATCGCCCCTACCCATCGGTCTCGCTGGGAGGAGCCGTTACCGGGAGATCGCCGATAATTGATGCCGGAGACTCCTCCACGGGCGCTGACGTGCTCTATGCCGCCGATCAGGGTGGCTTGACCTACGCGATTGGCACGCAGTCCGGCGCGTTCCTTTGGATAGCCAATCCTACCGGTGCGGACGGAAGCGGGTTCACCGGTGCTGGAGCTGTCCTTGTGAAGAGCTTCAGCTCGGCGGCCTATACGCGCTCGTCGGATCTCTATGTGGTTGGCACGCGGAACTCGTCCACGAGCACGGCAAACAAGATTATCGCATTGAATGGCAACACGGGCGCCACCGTCTGGCAGATTGTCGGAAATGCGAATGGCGCTCCACCGCTGGACATCATTAGCTCCACACCGATGATCGACTACGGGCGAAATGTTGTCTGGATCACTAGCCGGAGCGCGGCTGGAACTTCTCAGCCGAGCCTGTGGAAGGTGGACGCAAATTCAGGTTCGGTTCTGGCCACAGCAAACCTCGGCGACATCGATGCCTCGCCGACTCTGACCACCCAAGGAGACGTGCTCTTCGTGGGTAACAACGCGGGCACACTGTTCGCCATCAATCCAGCCGACGGGACGACCCGGGGCTCCATCGTCACAGGAGACGGCGCAATTCAGGGGTTCCCGGTTCCGGAAAACTCCCAATCGCCTTTTCAAATCGTGTTCTCAGCCGCTTCAACAGTGCAAATGGTCACGTTTGACAGTGCGACGAAGACTTTTTCACATGTATGGAGCACACCTGTCTCTTCACCTTCGGCACCAATCGGATTTGAGGGATTGACGAAGGTTTATGTTGGTTCAGAAGACGGGAAAATACACGAACTGGATGCAGCGACGGGAGCAGATTCCAAACAGAGAATTGTGAACACAAGTCTACCCGCCATTATCGGTGATCCGAGCATCGACGTTTCACGCTCGCTAGTTTACGTCAGCACAACAGACCAGCGCATTTATGCCTTTGCATTCCCATTTTGAGGAGCAACCATGGTGTTACTTGTCGCAGTAACGCACAATCTAAAACCTATTTTGATACTGGGCCTCCTCTGCGCATGCGTCGCGCTGGCAGGCTGTGGCTTGGCAACACAAACAGCTACGTCAATATCTCCGTCTCCCGCAGTTGTCGTTTCCCTTTCTCCTACGAGCGCATCCATGCCAGTTTGGCACACTCAGCAGTTCACCTCCGCTGTTCAGAATGACACGCAAGACAAGGGCGTTACCTGGAGCCTCACGCAGTCTGGCAACATTTGCACTCCGGATTGCGGTTCTCTGTCCGCCAGTACATCAGCTACGGTCGCCTATACTGCTCCCGCCAGCGTTCCGAATCCCGCAATCGTCACTCTTACTGCGACTTCAGTCGCCGATAACTCCAAGTCGGCTTCCTTGACCATCAACATCACCGCTCCTACTGATGCCTTTGCAGCGTCAGTTAAGTTTTGTGACGACGAGACGGAGAACCCAAATTGCCCCGCAAAGGACACCTTTAGCCTTGCTCAGACTCGTGACCTATTCATATGGATGAATTGGCAAGCTGTGCCGGCAGGGACACACACACAAGAGCTGGATATTTACATGCCTCAAGGAAATGCCCTTTACACTAAATATTCGGATAGTTTTCAAATAACTGATGCTCCGAAAGGCTCCGCGACGGTCCTGCGGCCAATGCCGGTCGCCGGGACGTGGATCACGCAGAGGCAGCTTACCGGGACCTGGCAGGTTGATGTACTCCTGGATGGTCAGCCGATTACTTCGAAGCAGTTTATTTTCACTCCCTGAGCCGAATGGGACTACGCGGAAAAGCGCACGTCAAGGTGTGAACATTGGGACTACATAAAGCAAGAACGCTGGCTATGCCGGGAGACTCAGAAACGAAAGTCCTCCGAAAGAATTTCCGGCGGGTCGAGCGAGGAGAATGGTGGCTGTGGTCAGCAGCGTTTGTCATCACTCTCCTGATCACGGTCGCGTGCGGCTCGGATTGTCTGCGCAATATTGTGCGGATCATTACGGAAACGGGGTTGCGAGTCTACAAGGAACTGGCTCCGATGAGGAAGGACCAAGTGGACCTCTCAAACGCGGTCGTCTGGATCTCAGACTCGAAAACTCCGAACGGCATAGCCGAAGTTCCCCTGACTCCGTGGCGCTTGAAGCCTTTCGGCGGCAAATGGCAATCGCACAGGCGAGTCCGTTTCTCTTTCCGAGTGATCGGAATGGGAGCGGGCACCAAGCCACTTTCAAGACGGTTTGGAGCAAAACGCTTCGTCGAGCCAAGGTCCCCTATTTCCGCATCTACGACCTGCGATCCACTTATGCTACGCGGCTGAGTGCTGTGGGAGTGGCGGATGAATGGGTGACTCAAATGCTGCGCCAGGGAGACGCGCAAGTCTTCACGAAGTACTCTCAAATGAAGTTGCAGATGAAGTGCGAAGCCCTGGAGAAACTCAACCGCCGAGCCGGCGAAATAGCTCCGGTGACTGCAGAAGGAATGTGCACGGTCACGGTCCAATAGGCAATTTGCAGGAATAAATGACGGTAAGTGCACGGTCGAGGCCAAGAAACCATGAGTAGGAGCGGGCAGAAAATCGGAAAGTGCTTTAGAATGAGTAGTGCATTCATGTCGGGGCGTAGCGCGGCCTGGTAGCGCGCCTGCCTTGGGCGCACACCTCTCGACTCCAACAACTCCGTCCATTTCTTCTAACTATTAATGTTTCCAACAAATCGGGGAATCTGCTTTTCGCTCAAGAGCTAACCCGAATGACATGAAAACGTTGGATTCTGGCACAGTATTGGCACAGTGATTCCCAGCATTCGGTTAACCTCGCGGCGGCACCCGATGGTCCGAACACCCGTCCTTGGCGTTCTCGCAAAGCTCCTTCTATGATTTCCTTTTCTTGAGTGGCCACCTTCTCAGAGAGGTAAAGCTGGCTCTCCGTGCATCCCTGCCAGTCCCCAGTGACCCTCTCGACCTGCGTCGAGCATTCGAGGATCGATTCCGCATCCGTCGTCACGAATTCGCATCGCGCTCTAGAAGCGATAATGCGGCGACTCCTCCCTCGCGAAAGGCAACAACCCAAGGTTGCCGAGAAGAGTTGGCTCAGTCTTGGCTATCTTTTTCGGCGCAGCGTTCGGTGCAGCCGTCATACGCTACTCGGTCTCAGCGGCGCTGGCGTTGGCAACCGTACTCTCGGTCGTGTGCTGTGCTGCGTTGTTTCGCTCGTTGCGTACGTCCGATAAGCTGTGAACAGCGAGCGTGTTTCTTAGGGCGGGGAGTCGTACCTGACTCGCACAGCACAACGGTTCAAACAACCGTTGCGGAAAAGAGTTCAACGGTTTCAAACACCGTTGTAGAGCTTTCTACACTTGAACGCCAACGGTTCCCTAGACCGTTGTAGTCCACCAGATATCCAGACCACCTGCTTGGCAGGCAGGCTATTGCGCAAAGAGCTTCATGTTGCTTGCACAGAACATTCGAGCATCATCGGACAGGCGCATATCCTCACTTCCCTGTTCCCAAAATTGCCGCGCTGCCTCGCGTGCATCCTCCCAAACTTCCAATGTATTCGCCGTCGCGTGCGGCAGCATAAAGTGGCGAGGTGGAACTTGGCCATCGGCAGTAGGCGCATACAACATTGAGACTTGATCGAATGCTGGAGCCAGGCGCAAATGAGAACCTTCTGTAAAGAAAAGAATGTTGTACTGATGCCGATCCGTGTTTGCGATGAGCGCTCCAAAAGCGTCAAGCCAACAAAGCCGTCGGGTATCTTCATCGCTCAAACGTCGTGCATCTTTCAGTGCAGCGGCAGCGCGCGCCCACGAGTCAGCGAGATCGTCGTGAACAGCCGCAAGACTTAAGACTGCGATCCTCCCGCGCACCCCCACGCGATCGAATCGCTCGCTTTCGAGAAACCAATAGTCGGGTGTTTCGATGACGTTGGTAGGTGCAGCCGGTATTCCATGCGACGCTACAATTTGCAACGCCATCCCTTCTAAGATCAGCAGATCGCACCAGCGCCTAGCGACGGCATCGCCCATTCCTCCCCGTCCAGCAAACTTGACAAGCATATGGTGGTCGTCAACCAGCACTCCGAATTTAGGCCGCTCCCCGCCTGCCGAGGAGTCCGGCGGATGACCTGCGATGGTTGCCTCTGCAAGAGCCGGGTAATCATTTCGGCTTCTCAAAACAGGCCTGAGTTCCTGCCATCGAGCGAAGGATTCTTCGCCTACAATCAAATCACCCGGTAAATCTCCTCCCCGCCGAGACATCGCGAGCAAAATGTGATGATCGGACCAGTCCGATAATCGAGGTGGTAGCCTGAGATCGGCATTGGCGGCCGCGAAATGTCGGCCCAAGAAACCAGAAGGGCGAGCGTCAGCCAATTCGGCGGGAAGCCCACTTACAACCATGGCCATAGGCATCCAGGCTGTCTGATGGGCAGTAAGCGTTATGAGTTCCCCCGCGGCGACCGCCGTGCCCGATTCTCTTATTCGGAATAACGGAAACCGTGAGCTGTCCAGGTTCGGCCATACCTGACGCAAGCCATATTGGGTCGCCCTACCTCGACCTATTCGCAGGATCTCCGGCCCAGCCCCTCTCACCATGCGCATGAGTGTCGCGGGCGACGCACCCAGCCGCTCTCGGAGGTCCGCCGCAGGTAAGACCCCACGGTTCAGTTCACTTACAACGCCACTTGCCATGAAACGATTATATACTAACAATAGTGTATGTTTTGTGCTTTATTTTCAAATTGTTAACACGAATTGTGGAATCGTTATTGAAATGATTCGTGAAACGATTCTCCCGTGTGCTTGATTTAGCAAACGCTGACGCACGGAGGTCCCGATATCTTTTTGCTCACAGCGTAGCCTCAAGATAGGGGCGCATGATCCTCTCCACGCGGCAGATGCGCGCGTAGCGCACGAGTTCCCGAAAGTCAGGCTTTTTCTTCCGTTCCCGAAATCGCCGCAGGGCTTCAACAGCGATATCCAGACCAATCTTATTGCGGTACTTGAAACAGTCGGCCACCGTCTTCGCAGCTGAATAGATTCGGACGGAAACCTCGTCGATTCGAACTAGCTCAACTCCTGCGCTGAACGCCGGCTCGGAATACCAGAACACTCGGATGGGAAGAGCATCCACCTTCGGTATCTGCCCATGGCTGGGTATGGCAAGATCAATGGTGTGGGGAACCTGTGTTGTCATACCATGATGAGCCAGCGCGGATATCAGGCACACTACCGCGTGCGGGGCACGAATCGCCACTGTGACCCAGTCTGGATTGGTCAGATGTGGTGCAGTGGAGAGGCGGTAGAGTCCGCGGCCAACACGTTCAAGCTCCCCTCGGTCACGGAGTTTGTAAAGCGTGCGAGGATGGATGCCCAGCCGTAGCGCGCCCACCGTCCGGAGCATGCCTCCGCGCTTGCTGAAAACCTTGCGTGCTGAATCCACGGCCTTTAGAGCATCCGCCATGATGGATAAACCTCTCGGAAAGTATATACATACTCCGAGCATTTTATCCACCACTAAAGAGTTCAACCCTTGCTGCACGCATTCCAGAGATCAGCTCAACGATTGCATCTTCAACTCTATGCCGTGATTTTGCATGGTACTGAGATCGCTCTCTACCGTTCTAATTTTTACAGGACGGGCGACTGGTCCCGAAGCAATGGAAGGAGCGAGTTGGGACCCAGAGCACACAATGATTAAAGGGAGAAAAGAGTTAGCGTTCACGCCCGGGCTTCTCGTGTTGCCTTGCGGCGTGTAATCCCTTGCCGAACACTCTAGCCGCCCAGTCCGGTATCATCTGTGCGGTCTTACTCAATTTGCCACCGATGAAATGCGCCTCTATGCGAAAGCCGCGGCGATGCGCTGTGTTGTCGTACACGAGCAATTCATCAGCATGTTTGGGAACTTCGGAGAGATGCTTCGTTGCCTCCCGATAGGAGTCCATCACGCTGGACACGGGCACGGCCTGTCCGCCTCGACTCATGCGCACCAACACCCGGCCCACATTCAAATTTGCGTCTTCGGTAGAAATAAAAAGAACTTTCGTCAAATACCCGGCTGCCCTAGCCTGGTCGAGCAGTTGCGG
>WNFW01003694.1_pt1 | contig 11450 bp, 11 predicted proteins | sample 5400131 | NCBI WGS metagenome assembly WNFW01 (sample SAMN13153362, study PRJNA577476) | soil metagenome | isolation source: 20 cm soil or saprolite under grassland replicate 1 | place: USA:California | collected 2016-06-15
ATTCCCCTAACGCACTTTTTAGTGCGTACTTCCTATTCTATCAGCACGATGCGAAACTCCTGTCTGTGCAATTGGACGGAGGAGAATACGATGGCTCTCAATGTACCCGAACCAGTCGCCGCATACCTGGCCGCCGAAGAGGCGAAGGACGCGGATGCGCTTTCCCGTTGCTTCATAGAAGACGGCACTGTCCATGACGAGGGGCGGGATTATCGCGGTCGTAAGTCGATCCGCCAATGGAAACAAGCGGTGGACACGAAATACCGATACGTTCTGCAGATCGTCAACGCTCAAAGGAATGGAGACAAGGTGACCGTGCGTGCCCGACTCACCGGTGCGTTTCCCGGGAGTCCCGTTGAACTGGACCACATCTTCAAACTTTCCAACAACAAGATTGCTTCGCTGGAGATTCGATCATGACGATGACATACCCTTTCCCAGTTTCAGGAGATGAATTTAAGGGCAAGCGGGTTCTGGTAACCGGCGGCACAAAGGGCATGGGACAAGCGATGGTGCGCCGTTTTACTCTGAGCGGCGCTTCCGTCGCAACGACGGCACGCTCGCCGGTGCCGGAAGGGCAGGCAGTTCCTCTATTCGTGCAGACGGATATCGGTACGGCTGCAGGCGTGCAAGAAGTAATCAGCCGCATTCAGCAGGAGTGGAGTGGACTCGACATCTTAGTGAACAATGTGGGGGGATCAGATGCTCCGAACGGCGGATATAGAGCCTTCTCTGACGACGACTGGCAGAAGGCGCTCAATATCAACTTGCTGGCATCCGTTCGTCTTGACCGAGCATTCCTGCTTGGCATGATCGAACGCAAATCAGGTGTCATTCTTCACATCTCGTCCATTCAGCACCGTCTGCCGCTCTATGACGCGACACTCGCTTATGCAGCGAAAGGTGCGCTCAATACCTACAATAAGGGCCTGGCAAACGAAGCTGGCCCGAAGGGAGTCCGCGTCAACATGATCTCGCCTGGATTCATCGAGACTTCGGGCGCACACGGCATGATTGTGCAACTCAGCCAGATTCCTAGCATCCGATCGTGCAGCTTCAATTCACGGCGCGGACTACATCATTGATGGCGGCACAATGCCTACCGTCTGATCGAGAATAGTGGGCGGATGTCGGCTTACCGGAGCCGATTGCGTTCTCGATATTGCAAAACACAGAGAATCACTCCTCCAAAGAAGCCGACGGCGTAGGACGTGTTGCCGATCAGCCCTGAAACGAAATCGCGAGCTCCTTGGGATCAGAAGGCTGCAGCCGCTTACCTCGATCAGCGGTCTCTTGAGGTTTGCGGTTCCGGAGCCGAAGTGGCGGCCCCCACGCCATCCGGGTGGATGGCATGCACGGTCACGAGATGAAACCCCAGAACGTCGAGGCCATTCTCCAGATCGACCTTGATCAAAGCTTGAAAGAATGGAGGCTGGCCTTCAGTTTTCTTTAGGCCCAGGGAGGTAAGTCGCGCCGTGAGTTCTGCGACACCGGGCTCGGAAGTGAGAAATCCCGTGGCGCCGGAACACCCCGAAGTGTCCAACCCTCCGACTACGGCGATATACCGGCCAGGGATGATCCCAGGCCCAACAGTGATGAGGGCGTAGTCCGACTTCACCGTTTGCGTGACCGGGTCACGCTCGGTCTTGTAGACAGGCGCTTCGCCTGGAAGAGGATGACGGTTGACGATGCGCCCGTTCCACAGTTCGTCCTCCATTTTGGGGAGCTCGTACACGAAATCTTGTCCCGTAGAAGGGAGCTGGGCGACGGCATCGTTTTGAAACGATGAGCCGATGAGGATGACATTGTGCTCCTGGAGATCATGAATGGTGACCAATCGGCTGCGCTTCAGAGTGGTGTCATAACCCATTCGCGAAAAGAGGCGGGTAAATCTCCAAATTGCTTCCACGTCGCCAGTGCCGGTGTAGCTATATTCGTAGAAGAGTGGCCCGGCCTTGGCCACGAGAGACGGATTGGAGGCGAATTGGCGCGCGAGATGCGGGTCTACCGGGGAGCCGCGGTTGTCGCTGGCGCCGCGTCGAAAACGAAATAGATCGTTAGTGCGGTCGATCAGAAACACGGCGTTAGCGTATCCAATGATGAGGCCGCGATCCTTGCCGAGGAAAGTAACCCAGAAATCACGGACGGCGTTATCGGGATTGCCAGCCGGTGGGTCAACCGCAGAAGCCGTCCGATGCAGAAATCGAATTTCGGACCAGTGCAATTCAACCAGGGTACCCGCGATGGCGAGCGCCGCCAACAAAGAGAGCGCGACGACTGGATGCGAAAGGAAAAATTGACCGAATTGTTTGGGACCCTGGGCTTTGGCAGCAGCGGTTCCATTTCCAGAACCGCGGGGCGTTCTAATCGCGGTGGTGGCGGCGGCAGTTGGTTGCGAGGGACTGTTCTGGGGAAGAGATAATGACGTCCGAATGCCGATGCTGGGAACGTAGTGACCGGTGGGAATTTCTACGAAGATAGGGTCGTTGGCGCCTTCGTTCTGATAATACTCCTTGAGTTTCTGGCGGATGCGGTGCATTTCGACGCGAACGACGGCGTCGATCTTGGGGTCGTAGCCGTCACCACGGCCGAATACATCTATACCAATCGTATATTCTTTCAGATGTATGACTTGTCCCTCAGCGGATTTCGAGGTTACATACTGTAACAAGCGCTGTAACGCCGGAGCGTTTCGAAAAGACCCAGAGCGAAGAATCCGATCGAGCTGCTCTCGAACTTGCTCGGGAGAGGCCTTCAGATGTTGACTGGTTGCCGTGTCGTTTTCGGATTTCATGGCTCCTCAGTCTGGTGGCGGAGCGCATAGCGGCTTTCGCCGGACGAAAGGTGGCTGTAACCGACCACCTATCCCTTTTGTAACCCCATTCTACTTGTGCGGAATGGCCGATTCAACTATTCGATTGACATAGGGGCGTGGGAGTGTTGGCTGCCCGCGTGAGTCTAAATGGGCTGACTCTTCGAAGGAGGGTGGGATGCGAAAGAACAAGGTCATAGCGTTTGGTGTTTTCCTGACTTTTATGGTTTTCTCCGTGAGTGCGGCGTTCGGTCAGGCCATCACGGGGACGCTACTGGGGACAGTCTTGGACTCCTCGGGAGGCTCCATCGCCGGTGCTGAAGTTACCGCGACCAATATGGATACTGGGGTGAGCCGCACAACCACGACTGGGCCCGAGGGCTACTATTCCATTCCAAACCTGCCTCCCGGTCGATACAGCGTCACCGTGAAATTCGCTGGGTTCAAAACGGCGACTTCCCACGACAACGTCGTTCAGGTGCAGCAAACGACGCGGGCCGATTTCACCATGTCTGCGGGTGACGTGTCGCAGACGGTCCAAGTCACATCGGAAGCGCCGTTGGTGCAGAGCACGTCTTCAGACATTGGCTCGGTCATTGAAGCCAAGGAAATTAACAACCTTCCACTGAATGGGCGGCTATTCGAGCAATTGGTGACGATTACGCCAGGAGCGGCGGCGGCGGGCTGGAGCGACTTTGCAGAGAATCCGTCGGCGGCCGGTGCGGTCACCCCAACACAGGCGGTGGTAAACGGGCTGCCGTGGTCGGGAAACCTGTACATGGTGGATGGAGTCCATAACGAAGAGCCGCTGAATGCCTTTATCAGCATCACCACGCCTCTGGCGGCAATTCAGGAATTCAAGATTGAGACGAGCAACCCGACCGCCGAATACGGCTCGTTTGGAGGCGCAGTGGTGAACCTCACGACCAAGTCAGGCACCAATGAATTTCATGGAGAAGTGTTCGAGTACATTCGAAACGACGCGTTTAATGCGCGCGATTTCTTCAACCATCGTCCTGGCAGCAGGAAAGCTCCTTATCACGCAAATCAGTTCGGTGGGGCGATCGGCGGGCCGATCAAAAAGGACAAGATATTTATTTTTGGGGACTACCAGCAATTGTTGCAGCACAATGGCGTGACGAATACGCGCACGGTGCCTACGGCGCTCCAGCGGCAAGGCATTTTCACTGAGGGAACGCAGCCTCCGATTACGAACACGGCTGCTTGCACGCCCAACCCTTGCACGAGTAATTCAGTTCCGGAAAGCGATATAAACGCAATTTCGAAAGCACTTCTGGATCCCAGCGTGATTCCCTTGCCGAACGTCCCTGGAGCGCTTGTAAATAATTTTACGGTTAGCACGGTCAACACACAAAATGTACCGCAATTCGACGTGCGGGCCGATTATGCGATGTCTGACAAGAACCGATTTTTCGTCCGCGAATCTTATGCCCATCGAGACTTCACGAACCCGCCTCCGGGCACTATTTTCATGTTTAGCGACCCCAACTCAACGTCCGCGAACCACAACGCGGTAATTTCTTGGGACCACATTTTCTCGGGCACGACCACTAACGCGCTGCGCATCGGATTCAATCGCTACTTTACGAGTGATGCGGCCACCTCGAATAGCGTTGACGAAAATAATAAACTCGGAATTCCCAATGGGAACCTGGCAGCGTTTCCCAATACGTCTGGAATCGCACAGTTCAATATCCCCGGGTTCGGGAATGGCGACAACCACCTGACCGGCGACCCAGGTTGGACCAATGCGGTGCGCATCGCCAATATTTTCGAGTATTCCGACAATGTGATCATGGTCCGCGGCAAGCACAGCATCAAATTTGGCGGAGATATTCAGCGAATTCAATCAACGTTAACGAACTCCCAGAATGACCCGCGCGGAATCTTCAATTTCCAAGGAAGCTACACAGGCTATCAGTTTGCAGACTTCCTGGTGGGCTTGCCGAATCAGGTGATACGCGACTTTGTCGTGACGCGTCCGGCGGTGCGGATGACGTTCGCAGGTTTTTTCGCACAGGACGACTTCCGGGTGACGCGGAAGCTGACACTGAATGTGGGCCTGAGGTGGGATGTGTACACGAGACCCGTCGATGCGCATAACCACCAGAGCAACTTCGTGCCGTCGACGGGCTTGATTCAGATCGCTTCGTCGAGTAATCCCGGGCCGAACGTGCATACATATCACGGAAACTGGGGGCCGCGTGTTGGTTTCGCGTACTCTCCCGACAATGGACGAACGGCCGTTCGCGCTGCGTACGGCATCAGCTATTTCCCCGATAATTTCGGTGCGACCGGCGGCACTCTGGAACGGAATTATCCGTTTTTCCTAATTATTACGCAGAAGGCGACTTCCCAGACCGATCCCGCGCAGGCTTTGAAGCTGAGCAACGGGTTGCCGGTTGCGCCGGCCGTCACGGCCACGCCGGGCGAAACCCTGACGCCGCCGCCGAATTTTGCGGTATTCGTAGTATCCAAGAACTTTCGGCAGGATGCAGCGCAGGTATGGAATGTCAGCGTGGAACGCCAACTTATGACTAATATGTCCTTGCGCGCCGCGTACGTTGGAACGCACGGGACGCATCTGTATCGAGACCTTCAGCTTGACCAGTGCGATCCGGCGGTCGCGGCGGTCACACCGCCTCCGGCTTGCCTGCCGTTCTTTGCTGTAGCTCCGACGATCACGGAAATCCATCAACGCAACGGGGACGGCTATTCGCATTACAACTCGGGACAATTCCAACTGCAAAAACGAACAAATATCGGTCTGACGCTCATTGCTTCTTACACTTGGTCAAAGATGATCGATAACACAGACAGCGTCGTCTATCCATACAGAGATAGCCTAAACCGAGGTCTGGCGCGCGGGTTCAAGGGCTCCGATATCCCGCAGAACATAACTATCAGCTATAACTACGATCTCCCGTTTGGGCGTGGTCGCAGCTGGCTGACTGATGCATCGGGAGCGATGAACTACATCGTCAGCGGATGGTCAGCCAGTGGAATTACGACATTTCAGTCGGGTGTACCATTGCAGGTGACCGTTGCTAAGAACCTACTCAACAATTTCGGCGGAGGCAACCCTGCAAACCTTACTTGCACAAGCGTCTCTGAGCCGAAGACCGTAAGCCAATGGTTTGACACTAACTGCTTTGCGGCACCCCCAGCCTTCACTTTCGGCAACTCGGGAGTAGGGCATGTACGCGGGCCGGGCGAGAGCAACTGGGATTTCTCTCTGGCCAAGTCAACGCCTCTGGGCGCCGAGAACAGGCAACTGCGGTTTGAGGCAGACTTCTTCAACTTGTTCAATACTCCTCATTTCTCGAACCCCGGCACAACGTTTGGGGCCGGCAACTTTGGCGTGATCAGCGGTACTCGGCTGCCGCCGCGGTACATTCAATTTGGACTCAAACTTTTGTTCTGAGTGTGTATGCGTCGGCAGACGCGTACCAGATCGATACGCGGGACCCCGTCCCTAGGTAAGCCGGGCCAGTGTGGCGCAGTCCACGTCGAGGGCGCTCCAGAAGACAAGTGGTGGGGCGACCACACGGCTCGCCGGTTGCTGAAATGGGGCGCAGCCTTGCCTGCTTAGCGCAGGCAGGCTCCTGTGGACTGGTGGAAGCACCTTTATTCCTTTCCGCCAAATCAAGTTAAGATCAGACCAACATGAGATCGCCTATTTCATTGCGTCGCCGGAAGCAGATCACGATTTTCTCCACCGGGCTCGCGGTCGTTCTGTTGACCATGCTGGCAGCGAGCTATCAACAAACTGAAGAATCGGCCAGACACAGTCGAGGATCCGCGCAGTCCCGCGTAGGGCTGCTCGATTTGGACACCTCGGACCCGAATCTCGCGGCAGCATTTGGGTGGGCACGCCGACAGGCGCTGGCGTACTCGTTCAGCGGCGATCTAGTTGGCGATTGGTACGAAGCCGCGTTGCCGGGGCGGCAAGCCTTCTGCATGCGCGACGTGTCGCACCAATGCATGGGCGCCCATGCGCTTGGGTTAGCGCGGCACACGCGGAACATGCTGGCGAAATCTGCGGAGAACATCTCCGAGGAAAAAGACTGGTGTAGCTACTGGGAGATCAACCGGGAGAATCGTCCCGCGCCGGTGGACTATCGCGATGACGCGGATTTCTGGTACAACCTGCCGGCCAATTTCGACGTTCTGGACGCCTGCTTTCGCATGTATGTGTGGAGCGGCGATCGGGCATATCTCACGGATGGAGCGTTTCTAAACTTTTACAAACGAACCGTTCATGAGTACGTGGCGCGCTGGGACTTGGGGATTGATCGGATCATGACGAGGCCGCGCATCATGAACGTTCGCAGCCGGCCGGGTTCGACTAATCGATTCCAGACAAACCGAGGAATCCCGAGCTACGAGGAGAGTGATCCGAACTTTGTGGTCGCGATCGACCAAATTGCGGTGCAGTACGCCGGATACCTAGCGTATGCGCGATTCGAGCAACTCCTCGACAACGAGGAGGAGTCTCGGGCCTTTCTGAAGCGAGCGAATGAGGTGAAATCGTTTTTGAATCAAGTGTGGTGGGACAAGGAGTCGGCCAGTTATTACTCCTCTTTGGGACTGGATCGCAAACTGAGAAAGCATGGATTGAATCTGGCGGTTCTTTACTATGGGGCTGCGGAAGATGGGCCGAAATCAGAATCCGTTGTGAACGCGATACTGCGAAGGGTCGGGAACAAGGAGCCCATCGGTATCGAAGAACAGTCCCATTTGCCAGAAATCTTGTACCGTTATGGAAAACCGGACCAGGCCTACGAGCAGATTCTCGATCTAACGGGAGAGGGGAAGAATCGCCGCGAGTATCCCGAAGTCTCTTACGCGGTGATTGGCGCGATCGTTACGGGATTGATGGGGGTTGAGTTGGTCCTGGCAGAACCCCAGAAAGCTCTGCAGGAGGCTCTCTATGTTGAGGGGACGGTTAGCACATTGTCGCGCTTAACGCCGAAGATCAAGTGGGCGGAACTGCAGCATGTTCCGATCCGGGCGAACGAAATCTCGGTGAGGCACGACGGGTTGAGCAAGACAACGCTAACTAACACGGCCGGGCCAGCGCTGATGTGGAATGCCTGCTTCCCCGGTCTACATCGCAAGTTGCTGGCAAACGGCAAGGCAGCAGAGGTAACTCCATCCGGCCGTGCGCGAAACGACCAACCGCTCTCATGTATCACGATTGCCGTCGGCTCTGGCGAGAGCAAGATCGTACAGACGGCCGAGTGAAAAGACCAATCAAGGCTGCTATGAGCTTGCCGATCAAGTGCTTGGAGTTCGTGGCTATCCTCGTTGTCTCGGCAGACACAGGGCTTTTGGAAGGCATCCTCCCCTACGTCCGAGCAGAGTGGGGCAAATGGCCAATCTTCGAGGGAACCACGAGACCGAATCGGCGGAAATGCGACCTTACGCTGGACCTCGTGCTCCGATGTTGGGGGCTTGCTTGGGCTGTTTTGCAAAGGACATAGCATGCAACGAACTAGCAGGTCCGGGTAGGTCTAACTCCCGGTAATAATCGGCTGCACGGAAGTGATCTGTTGTTGGCGTACCCCGATTAGTAATGAGAAGTCGGCTAGTCTTTGCCGATGAGGCGGCGCTTAGGCAATGTCGTTCCGGGTGGATGACGAGGTACCGGAAGCTATCCGGTAGTGAACTTAGTCCGAGCGTGCCGCGGTAGGAACTGTTTGGCACGCTCGAGGTCGTTTTGAAAGATGGTGGACGAGAGGGGATTCGAACCCCCGGCCTCCTCATTGCGAACGATGGGAAAAATAAGCTAAGGCAAGGCGCCACAATCACTTAGCTATTTTCACGAGGCCCTTAATTGGCAAACCCGGCAAACCGGTTTTCTCTTTGGCTTTTCAGTGCAATTCGACGGTGAGAAGCCGATAAAATCACGCGCGGTGCCTGTGCTTGTAACGACGACAAAGTCATTTTCGAGAACCCTCTGAATTGGACAACCCGGAGTAAGTTATATCGGCGAAAAGGAACTTTACCCGTTAGGCGACACCAGAAACTTGTTGAGTATGTCCTTTCAAATCAACAAATCTGTCCAGACAAGTTTCTGGCACTAGCGACGCGTCGAAGACACAGTCGAAGCTAATCAGCTACCACGAGCTTTAAGAATTGTTCCGAGAACTTGTTCGGTCGAAGTTCAGAACATACGACGAAGGGCGGAAAAGAATCTCCGAAAGGCATTGGTGTGGCGAGGTGAGCTAATTGTTATGTTCGATTGTGCAGGAGATGGCTCGGCCAGTAGCGCGGCAATGGGGCTCGGCTCAGTATCTTGATAAAAACTCACGACTTCTCCCATCAGGATTGAGACTCCCAATTCGAGTTGCAATTTCAGATGGTCTCGCGTTGGCACAGCGAAATCGACCAGCTTAAGCGTCTTGAATCCGGTAAAGCTGACCGTGATTTCATAGATTCCAAGAGGAAGGTCAGCCAACCGCAACTGTCCGCTCGCGTCAGTTTTTGCATCGACCCTCGTTCCAGTCTTTTTATTCACAATCGTGACCGCAGCATTCGGAATCAGCGCGCCAGTGACATCAACTACCTCCAACTCGAACACGTTCTGGGCCAGTTGAATCTGTAGCAGACCCGGGTCGTGTTTCGTAAGAGTTGGCGCTGCCATCGCGGGGCCAGCGCTCATGACCGCTGCCAATGCAGCACTTGCGAAACGAGAGACTCGCTGCATCACCACACGGAATCTCGCGGGGCAGTTCCGCGTCATCATGGTTCCATCAGACCGCTGATAAAAGCGAGCGCACAATCGTCCCTCTCGCTGGGCCACAATCTCCTCAATCTCTGCGCGGGTCATTTCGGAAAAGTTGTACACATCGAGCTCACACTGGGAACAGTATCGGACACGCTCGTTGCCCACCATCCGGCCCCAATCTGCCGAGCATGGCGAAGCGATGCGGACTTCCTGCTTCATAATTCGTGCATTGTACACCCTTTTAAGAGGGGTGTTTATCGACCAAAGAAACTTTGCCGGTAAGGCGTGCTAATCGGGAGTTGAGCAATAACGTGTTGTAAACTCTTGGGTAGGCAGGCTGAAAGCCTATGAAACATATTGTGACTGGAGTCCGTTGTGCGTCGCTCTCAGCAGTCGGGTTGGTCATGTTTCTTTGGTTGTCTGGCTGCGATGCTTGGACTACTGCGCGGGGATTTTCGTGTGGCACTTGGCAAATGGTTCGACGGTCTCGATAGGGACGCCATATCTGGAGAGAATTGGACACGTTCATTACACCGATGCATCTGGGAAAGCATCCTCGCTCCCCGGCACCAAGAAGCATCCCTAGTGCCGAAATCGTCCATCTGAAGTTCTAAGAACTTGACTTGTCCGGTTTGGCGACTCGGGACTTAGCCTGTTGTTCCAGGGCCGCTGATTGGTAACAATGCGACGGAGGCGCACTCCGTCGCGGCGCGCAACGGTGAGGGTGCTACAATCGTGCCACAATGACCCGAAAACTGCGTACAGATGTCTTAGTGGCAACCCTCTGCATGGGAGTCGCACTGTTTGGAGTAGGTCGTGGACGGTCTCAGGATGCCAAGCCTGCGACGCCCGCGCAAGATGATCTACAGTCCAGAGTTGAGGACTTGGCAGACTATATCGCGCCCTTTGTTCAAGAAGGGACCGGGAAAGTGGTCGTTTTTGATCTTGTTGGCCCAAAGGGTTTGCGAGCGCCATTTGGCAACTGGCTGGCTGATCAGATCTCGACGACCATTGCGCAACGTTATCCCGCGCTTCAAGTCATTGACCGCTCCACCGTTAATTCGCTTCTGGACAAGCGGAATCGGGACGCTGACCATGGGGATTCAAAGAAAGACAGGGCGTTCGCTGAGCAAGCAGGCGCGGAGACTTTTATATCTGGCTCTTTCTCAAAAACACCGAGCGGCATTCGGATCAATTTTACTGGCGTCGGCAAGCCTAAACCTCGGTCTATGATTTTCTTTGCAATACTTCCATTGACGGATCAGGTTGTGAGACTGCTGCCTCCCGGCCTGGAAACCGAAACGCGAAAAGGCGAAAGCAATGGGGGCAATTCTGCACGCGTTGGAGAGCCACAGTGTCTCTGGTGTCCGATTACGGTCCCCGGTCAAAAAACTACACACGGCAATTGTCACGGCACGTTCGTCTTGAAGATTCTCGTAGGCAAGGATGGGCGCGCGACCGACATTCAAAACGTGGACGCGACGGAGGCATGCGCCGACCAGATAAAGGCTGTAATAGTAAAGGCTAGGAAGTGGTGGTTTCAGCCTGCGCAAAGCCCGGATGGCAAGGCGGAGGCGAAGATATTTACAGTACGACTCGCGCTCAATGAATAGGCCCTCGAACGTTCGGCCAGGTCGAGCTGTCAGGGACTCATCAACAATCGCGCTCCATGGATTGTCACTGGAATGATTTGTCGGCAACCAAATCCTGATTACGCCGTAATCGTCGAAGTGGAATCCAGCGAAAAATCCGAATGGAATCGACGACCGACGGCTCGCGAATCCCACGCCTTGCGGAATTCGCAAGAATAAAGACCAACTCTTTCGGTCTCATAACGCCGAAAGCCGGACGGAGCATCCGGCTTTCGCAAAGCAAAGTAGTTTG
>WNFW01010968.1_pt1 | contig 11450 bp, 11 predicted proteins | sample 5400131 | NCBI WGS metagenome assembly WNFW01 (sample SAMN13153362, study PRJNA577476) | soil metagenome | isolation source: 20 cm soil or saprolite under grassland replicate 1 | place: USA:California | collected 2016-06-15
GCCGTCCCCGACAATGTCGAGCGACCACGGCACATCGAGCAGCTGCGCCAGCGCGGCGGCGAGCAGCCGATAGGATTCCAGCTTGTCGCCATGCCGCATCATCGCGACCACGATCAGCCGCGGTGCGTCGGCGCGGCGCGGGTCTCTCACCGGGTACGCCGCCGCATCGAGAAACGGCGGCAGCGCAATCCAGCGCGCGGGATCGCGGAGCAGCGGCAACACCCCGTCGCGGTCGGCTGAGTTGAGCCCAACGACCGCATCGGCGCGGCGCACCGCGCGCTCAACGGCGCGGTGCCCGTCTGCCCAGGGCCCCGCGGCGCGCTTCCCCGCATAAGACGCTTCGGCGGCGACATAGGGAATCCCGAGCGCCGCGCTGACTGCGGGTCCGAGCCAATCCGGCGCCTTGTAATAGAGGTGGTAGGTGAACCACAGCTCCGGTGCTGTTCCTGGCCGCTCCCGCCACCGCTTCACGAGACGCTTAGCGGTGCGCTGGCCCAACGCCCCAATCCGCGCCTGATGCCGCGCATCCCCCGCGCCGTCGAAGCTGCGCAGCCGCGACGCGACAAACGGCTGATGTCCCCCCTGCCGCAATGCTTCAACGAACAGCCGCGCGATCTGCCGGTCGCCCGACGGCACCGCATGATCCGGCGGCTTCAGCGGCGCGTAGAACGCAATCCGCATGCGGGCATCACTCGGCGGCGGCGCGGAGCGGCGTCAGCCCGAACCGGTCGGCCAACAGATCGATGCCGGCATGCATGTCGAACTCGCGGCGGACCCGCGCTTCGCCGGCCGCGCCGAGCTGCGATCGCAACTCCGGCCTGCGGATCAGCATTTCGAGCGCCGCCGCCAATGCCTCTGGCTGCTCCGGCGCGACGAGCAGCCCGGTCCGCCCGTCCTCGATCAGTTCGGCGATCCCGGGGAGCGCGGTCGCGACGCAGGCCAATCCTTGGCTTTGCGCCTCGAGCAGCACATTCGGCAGCCCGTCGCGGTCGCCGTCCTTCGCCACTTTGGCGGCGAGCACGAAAAAATCGGCCTCGCGGTAGGCCTGCAATACCGCCGGCTGCGGCTGCGCGCCGCGCCAGTCGATGCGCTCTGACAAGCCGAGCCGCGCCGCCTCGCGCTTCAGCTTCCCGGCGAGCGCTCCGCCGCCGATATGCACGAGCCGCCAAGCCAATTCCCGCGGCAGCAAGGCCAATGCCGCCAGCAGATCGTCATACCCCTTTTTCACCACCGCCCGGCCGACCGACAGCAACATGACGGGCCGCGCCGGATCGCTGCCGTCGCTCGCGCCAACCCGCGCCGCTGCCGGCGCAAAGCGGTCGAGATCGAGCCCGTGATAGGACAGCATGACCTTCTCGGGCGCGGGCATCAGCCTGGCGAGGTGCGCGCGGCCGGTCTCGGTGCAGGTGACCGCCCAGCGCGCTGCGGCGAGCTTTTCACGCTTCTCCCAATCCGGGATCGTCCAGATGTCTTTGGCATGCGCCGATACGGACCAGTCGAGCCCGCGCATCGCCGCGGCATAGCGCGCCACCGAGGCCGGCGTGTGCAGGAAATGCGCGTGCAATTGCCCGATATCGGCTGGCAATTCCGCCGCTAGCACGACCGCCTGGCCAAAGCGGCGGATGCGGTTCGGGGTCGGGTCGCGCAGCAGATCCCTGAGCCAGGCCCGCCGCGCCGCGCCGTACCCGACCATCCGCCGCGCCCGCCGCCAGCCGCGCCATACCCGGCGCGGCTCGTCCTTGAGGTACTCCGGCAGGTACAGCACCGGCGCCTTGATCTGCTGATGCACCGGGTGCGTCGCCGGGTCGGTCGGATGCCGCAACGACACGATCAGGATGTCGAGGCCACGCTGTTCGAGCGCCCGGATCTCCTGCGCGATAAAGGTTTCCGACAGCCGCGGGTAGCCCTTCAGGACAAAGGCAACCCGGCCGGGACCCAGGCCGGCTGCGGTCACGCTCGGCCGCCCGCCCGCAATTTCGGCCGCTCGGCGCGGCCCTCGCGAAGCCATTTCTGGACGAGCCGCTTGACGCTCGCCATGCCGTCGAGGAGCCCCGGCACGACGACCGCCGAGGGCGGCTTCTGCTGCGTCAGTTGCAACAGCGCGGCCGCCATGACCGCCGGATCGTGGTCGTGTTCGTCGGGCAGCATCGCGGCCAGCCCCAGCTCGGCGGCGCGCTGGGCGCGGATGAACTGTTCGAGGCGCGGCGTCGTGCGCGGCACGATCAGCGCCGGCTTGTCGAAGGACAGGATCTCGCAGAACGTGTTGTAGCCGCCCATGGCGACGATGCCGCGAGCGCGCGCCATCAAATGTTCGAGCCGCGCCTCGAAGGTCAGCGTGTAGACATTGGCGAGCCGCTCGGCCCGGGCGGCAAACGCCGTCTGGCGCTCGGGCAACATAAACGGCCCGAACACGATGAGCGCCGGCGGCAGCCTGGGGCCCTCCTGCTCATAGGCCGCCAAGACCCAGTCGATGAGCCCGTCGCCGTCGCCGCCACCGCCCGGCGTGACAAGCAGGAATTCGCCGTCCACCAGGCCGGGGTTTTCCGGGGCCGCGGCGGCCGCTACCGGCACCTGGCGGCGTAGATAGCCGGTATAGATCATGCGCCGCCGCACGCTTTTCGGTAGGTCGATACCGGCCAGAGGGTCGCAGATCTGCGGCAGGCCATAGACCCAGATCTCGTTGTAATACTCCGACAGTGCCGGGATCGCGTTCTTGCGCTCCCATTCGCTTTCGAGCGCCTCGGGGTCGTCCATGACATCGCGCAGGCCCAGGACCATCGGCGTCCCGCGCGCCCGCAACAGGTCGAGGGTCGGGCGCATCTCGCCCCGCAGGCCTAAGGGCTCCTTGTCGACGATCAGGATGTCGGGGTCGAAGATCTCGGCGGTGTGCCGCATGATCGACGAGCGCATCGCTAAGGTTTCTTCAATATCGATGTGCAGATTGAGCGAGACATACTCGCCGTTGCGCAACTTGATCACGCCCGGGATGCGCACAAAATCAACACGCGAGCGGAAATCGAAGCTGCCGATGATCGGCGATCCGGATAAGATCAGGACCGACAGCGAGGTGTCGCCATCCACCAAGGAATGGGCGATCGCCCGGCACCGGCGTAGATGGCCGAGCCCAAAGCTGTCATGGCTGTAGATTAAGACTCGTTTATGATCGCGCCGGGGGGCCACGCGATGTCTCCCTGTTATTGGTCCGATGCAACCATGAGATGAGGAGTTAGGACAAGAGTTATGGTGGTTTCGGGAGGCCGGAGATGAAGGCGATGACGGCGGCGGCCAGCTCGGCCGACGCGGTGCTGCGCCCCGGTCTTTTGCCGGGGGTCGCGCCGCAATCCGATGCAGAACGCGTGCCGCGGCCGCCTATTCCGCCGGAGGTCAGCGACCTCGAACCGTCGGTCTATCGCTTCATCCTGAAGCACAGCATGAAGCAGCAGATCCTGCTGCTGTTGCTGACGCTGTCCTCCTTCCCGTTCCTCTACTACTCGCTCGACCTGCCAAAAACGATCGTCAACCGGGCGATCGGCGGCAAGCATTTCCCCGAGCAGCTGCTCGGGTTCGAATTCGATCAGGTGCCGTACCTGATGATCCTCTGCGCGGCGTTTCTCGCGCTCGTCTTCATTAACGGTGCCTTCAAATACGCCATCAATACCTTCAAGGGCCAGATCGGCGAGCGCATGCTGCGGCGCTTCCGTTATTCGCTGTATCAGCGGCTGCTCTGCTTCCCGCTGTCGTATTTCCATAAGAACTCGTCGGCCCAGATCATCCCGATGATCACGGTCGAATGCGAGCAATTGGGCGGCTTTATCGGCGACGCGTTTAATTTGCCGCTGTTCCAGGGCGGCCAGCTGCTGACGATGATCCTCTTCATGTTCATGCAGGACCCGATCCTCGCCGCCGCCGCGATCGCGCTCTACCCGGTGCAGGGCTACATCATCCCGAAATTGCAGTTCAAGGTGAACCAGCTCGCCAAGCAGCGCGTGCGCACGGTGCGCCAGGTCGCCGACCGCGTCCAGGAATCGGCGGCCGGCATCGTCGAGATCCAGGCGAACGACACGGTCAAGCTGAACCTGACCGATTTTGCACACGTTCTCGGTCGAATTTATGACATCCGCTTCGAGATCTATAAGCGCAAATTCTTTGCCAAGTTCCTCAACAACTTCATCGGCCAGTTGACGCCATTCTTTTTCTATTCGCTGGGCGGCTATCTCGTCATCAAGGGCGATTTATCGTTCGGCGCGCTGGTCGCGATCACAGTGGCACAGAAAGATCTGGCCTCGCCCTGGAAGGAGCTCCTCGACTTCTACCAGATCAAGGAGAACTCGCGGATCACCTACGAGCAGATCGTCGAGCAGTTCCAGCCCTCCGGCATGACCGACGCCAGGCTGCTGCTCGCCGAGCCGGAGCAGGTGATGCCGCTAACGGGCGAGCTCTCGGTCGCCAATGTATCGTTGGACGAGGACGACAAGAGCCGCGTCGTCGATGCGGTGAGCTTCACGGTGCAGCTCGACGAGCATGTCGCGATCATCGGCCAAAGCGGCAGCGGCAAGAGCGAGCTCGCGCTATTGCTCGCGCGCCTCGCCCGGCCGTCGAGCGGCCGCATCACGGTGGGCGGGCTCGATTTTGCCGAATTGCCGGTAGCCGTGATCGGCCGCCGCATCGGCTATGCCGCCGCGATGCCGTATCTCTTTGCCGGCACCTTGCGGGACAATCTGCTGCTCGCGTTGCGGCACATTCCGCTGCGGCCGCCCGAATACGACGAGACGCTCGCCCGGGAGCGCGAGCGACAGCTCTACGAGGCGCGCCGCTCCGGCAACATCGATTTCGATCTGCAGGCCGACTGGATCGATTACCGGAGCGCCGGCGTCTCCGGCCCCGCGGAGCTGACCGAACGTATTGCCGAAATCCTGCGGCGCCTCGATTTCGAGGAGGACATCTACGGCCTCGGGTTGCGCGGCCGGCTCGATCCGGCGGCGCAGCCCGAACTCGCCCAGCGCCTCCTCGAAGCGCGCCGCGCCCTGGAGCAGCGGCTCGTCGCCGAGGGCATCACGAACCTCGTCGAGACCTACGACCCCGAGCGCTACAACTCGAACGCCACGGTCGCCGAGAACCTGCTGTTCGGGACGCGAGCAGTTCAGCTTTATCGGCGCGCATGAATTGCCGGAATTCGCCTCGGTCCTCGCCGCCGCTGAAAATGGCGGGGTCGGCGGGCTCGACCGGCAGCAGCGGGACAAGCTGTTGTCCCTGCCGTTCAAGCTGATCGCGGCGAGGCATCGCCTCGGCATTCTCGAGGAAGGCATGCAGCAGCGCCTCCTCGAAGCGCGCCGCGCCTTCCGCGAGAGCCTGCCGGACGAGGCACGCAGCCAGATCGAGTTTTTCGATCCCGCCCGCTACAACACCGCCGCCTCGCTGCAGGATAACATGCTCTTCGGCAAGATCGCTTATGGCGAGGCCGATGCCGTAGCACGTGTGCCGCAGGTTCTGCGCGACGTGCTCGAGGCGCTCTCCCTTCGCTCCGCGGTAATGGATGTCGGGCTCGACTATCATGTCGGCACCGCCGGCTCGCGCCTCTCATTGGCGCAGCGCCAGCGCGCCGCGATCGCCCGCGCTCTGCTGAAGCGGCCCGATCTGTTGATCCTCAACGAGGCGACCAGCGGGCTCGACGCTCCGGCGCAGACCAAGGTCGCCGCCGGGTTGCGCGAGGAGATGGCCGGGCGTGGTCTCATCTGGGTGCTGCACCGCGCCAGTCTCGCGCGCAATTTTGCCCGCGTGCTGGTGATGAGCGGTGGCAAGTTGCAGGAGCAGGGACGCTTCGAGGAGTTGGACCGCAAGGATTCGTTGACCGCGCTATTGATGGCGGCGGAATGACCGAACGCTGCAAGATAACCAATACAGGTTCCCGCGCGGCAACCCGCCCCCTTTCGGGGGCTATGGGTTTTCGCGACGGGACCGGGAGGAAACCGTGAGCCTGGTGCAGGAATACGAGCTGCTTCGCCGCGTGCCGATGTTTGCGGACATCGAGCCGGCGAGGCTCAAATTGGTCGCCTTCATGAGCGAGCGAGTCGGCTTTGACGACGGCAAGCTGCTCTGCCGTCAGGGCGATCCGGGCGATGCGGCCTATCTGATCATCGAGGGCGAGGTCGAGATTGTCCTCGAAGGACCGGCCGGGCCGCTGACTGTCGCGACGATCGGCGCTAACGAGATCGTCGCCGAGATGGCGATCTTGTGCGACACGACACGCAACGCCAGCGTGCGGGCCAAGGGGCGGGTCGTCGCGCTGCGCATCTCGAAGGAGCCGTTCGTGCGCATGGTGCGCGAATTCCCGGCGATGGCGGTGTCGATCATGCGCGAATTGGCGAACCGCCTCGATTCGACGAACACGCAGCTGAGTGCGGCGTTATCCGAGGTGCGCCGCCTGCGCGAGGGCGCCGGCGCACCGGCCTCCCAAGAAGCTGGCGCCTAGCCGAGCCGGTGAGCCGGCTCGACAGCTTCATCCGCCGGCTCGAGGCGCAGCGCGCTTGTCTCGATCATGCGGCCCGGCTGGTCGCCGGCCTCGACGGCGCGGTGCTCGAATTGGGGCTCGGCAACGGCCGTACCTACGACCATCTGCGCGAGCTGTTTCCCGAGCGCGACATCTATGTCTGCGAGAAAAAGGTGGCGGCGCATCCCGACTGCGTGCCGCCGCCCGAGCGGCTGATCCTCGGCGACATGCGCGAGACCCTGCCGGCGGCTCACGCCCGGCTCGGTGGCCGGGTCGCGTTGGCGCATCTTGATGCCGGCACCGGTGACGCCGCCGCCAACCGCGCCCTCGCTGCCGAACTGATGCCGCTCGTCGCGCCTTTGCTCTGCGCCGGCGGCATATTGGTCAGCGACCCGCCCTTCGGACAGGATGAGCTTGAGCCCCTGCCCTTGCCGGACGGCGTCCCCCTCGGCCGCTACCACCTCTACCGCCGGGTTTAGCGCAGATCGGGCTGTTTCGCTTCTAATAGGCTTTCCGCGAGCTGCTGATACTGCTCCGCAGCTACTATCAGCACGTCCCGGATCTTGGCGACCGACTCGGCCCCCGCGAGTAGGCGCAGCTTTTCGGCCTGTTCTAGATAGCGCTGTGCCCGCTGGGGAGCTGGTCCTGATCGGACGAGATCCATGACAGGACCACTGCGGTTTGCTGCGGGAAAGGTGCGCGTGCAGCACCGTGTAGTTATTTTTAACATAAGTCAAAATTTCTGGGAGCGCGCTGGTTTGACCGCCACGGCCTCAAGACAGCTCGATCATGACCGGAACGTGATCGGAGGTCTGCTCCCAGCCGCGGCTATCGCGGAACACCTGCGCCCGCGCGAGTGAGCCGACCAAGGGCTCTGTGACCCAGATGTGGTCGAGGCGGCGGCCGCGATCGCTCGCCGCCCAGTCCTGTGCCCGGTAGCTCCACCAGGTGTAGAGCCGCTCCTCGGGTGGCACAAAATGCCGGACCGCGTCGACAAAGCCGCCGGCCCGCTGCAATTTGCCGAGCCGCTCGACCTCGACCGGCGTGTGGCTGACGACCCGCAGCAGCTGCTTGTGAGACCACACATCGGTTTCGAGCGGCGCGATGTTCAGATCGCCGACCGCAATCATCCGCGTTCCGCCGTTAGACCCTGCGCGCTCGGCTCCGAACCATGCCGTCAGTTCGTCAAGAAACTGCAGCTTGTGCGCGAATTTCGGATTTTCGCCGGGGTCGGGAATATCGCCGCCGGCCGGCACATAGATGTTGTGAAGTTCGATGCCGCCCGGCAGCTCGACGATGGCGTGGCGGCAATCCTTGCGGGCGCACCACGCGCGGGTCGCCGAGGACACAAAGGGTTCGCGGGCCAGGATCGCGACGCCGTTATAGCCCTTCATCCCGTGCACCAGCATGTGCCGGTAGCCCGCTGTCTCGAACGCCTCGCGCGGAAACAGCTCGTCTGGCGTCTTCGTCTCTTGCAGGCACAGGACATCGGGTCTCGCCTCGTCGAGCAGACGGCGGACAAGGTCGATGCGCAGCCGCACCGAGTTGATGTTCCAGGTGATCAGACGCACGGTTAGGATTTGTTAACGATAACAAGCTATGAAGGGAAGCTCGCTCCTCGGCCGGTTGACAACCCAAGGGGTCACGGATCCTGAGGGTATTTGGGGGGTAGACAAAACGGCGCCCGGTCGGGGGGGAGGACCGGGCGCCTGCTTGTCAGAAGCGCTTGGGGGAATCCGGACCCGCAGGGGAAACGGGGCCGGGTCTAAGAGGGCATGGCGCCCTCTCCGCTTCTGGAATCGGAAGATGGGGGCGGATCCGCCATTCCAAAAATGCGAATCACGCATGCGTTCGCGGCAAAAACGCATAAGCGGTTTGCGGAACTAATCCCTTTTTGGATTAAGCGGCGTGACGCTTTGCCGCAGTCCTCGCACTGGTTGCATGGCAGGCCTGCGCAAAGGCGTCAAAGAGGGACCGCGAGAACGGGTTCTGCAGCGGCTTGTACTCCGGGTGCCACTGCACGCCGACGACGAATCGCGCGCCCGGCAGGCTGACCGCCTCGATCTGGCCGTCCGGCGCCACCGCCTCGACAACGAGTTTTGGGGCCGGCTGATCGATCCCCTGGCCGTGTAGCGAATTGACCATGATCTCGGTCGTGCCGGCGAGCCGCGCAAACAATCCGCCCGGGGTCAGCGACACGGGGTGCGCTGGGCCATACCGCTCCTCGTCCAAGGTCAGCGGCCCGCGGCCCAGCCGCCGCTTGTGATTGAAGCGCTCCGGCATATCGAAGATGCGCTGGTGCAGCGTGCCGCCGAGCGCGACGTTCAATTCCTGGATGCCGCGGCAGATCGCCAGCACCGGCATGTCGCGGCGCACCGCCTCGCGGATCAAGGGCAGCGTCGTCGCGTCGCGGTCCGGGTCATGCAGCGTGCCCTCCCGGCTCGGCGGGCCGCCGTAATGGTGCGGCTCGACATTGGACGGGCTGCCGGTCAGCAGGATGCCGTCGAGCCGGTCGAGGATCGCGCCGCAATCGGCCATTGGCCCGATCGCCGGGATCAGCACCGGCAGCCCGCCGACCGCGTCGATGACAGCGCTCGTGTAGCGCTCGTTGACCGTGTGGAAGGCGCGCTCGTGGATCGAACGCACACAGCTCGGGATGCCGATCAGTGGCAAGGTACGGGTGGGCATCTTTCTCGTCGCTCGCTCGCTATTGGGTCGGCGGCGTAAACAGGTACTGATACTGAAACAGCCGGGGATCAAGCGCTACGCCCGTCTGCACGTCCGACAGGGTGACGGTCGTACGCCGCCCTTGCTGGTCCACTACCGTCCATTGTCGCAAGGATAGTGGATTTTCGGTAAACACCATCGTCAGGGAGCCGAGATCGGGGTGCGCCGCCTCGACGACGGTGACGCGAATCGTGCCGCCGCCCTGCTGAAATCCGGTCACGATGACATCCGGCCCAAAATTGACCGGATCCTTCAGGATGAACCAGGCCGGCGTCGAGCGGAGCTCGATCTTTGTCGTCTGCTTCAGCTCCTTGTCCCACTGGTAGACAAAGCCGGCATCGGCCAACAGCGCGAGGGTTGCCGGGTGTTCGTATTCGAAGCGCATGCGCCCCGGCCGCGACACCCACAGCCGGCCGCTGCTGACCCCGCCATTGGCGGCGGTCTGCTGAAACCGCGCCGTCATCGTGCGGATGCCGTTGAGATAGCCGGCAACGCGCTGCAGCTCCGCGCTCTGCTGCGGTGTCAACGCGACGGGTGGCGGCGGCGCCGCGTTCCCGGCAACCGGAATGACCAGCATCAATATGGCCGCCATCAAGCGGCGTCCCGAAAGCCGGGATGACGGCCAGAGATGCGCGAAGTCGGGAGAAGGTATCATTGGTGCCACATCCACAGGGAACGGATGGCTATGCACGTTTATACCAGCCGCTCCTCCGCGGCCATGCGTCACGAGGACTCATGCTGGCCGGCGCTGAACTGCCTGCGCGCCGATTGTCGAGCATCGTTGCCGCTCGTGCGCTAGTGTGCCGAATCCGAAATTCGCTATACCTCGGGGCTGGGCGTCGGACGAATTTCGGATTCGAAAGCACACTAGCAACTCGTTGAAATCTAGTGTGGTTTGGATTTGAAGTTCCCAAACGCGGCTGCCATCGAAATGATGGGAACTTCAAATCCACCACACTAGCATCTCAATCCGCGACGAGCTGGGGAGGGGGCGATGACACGCTCATGGTTGCGTCTCTTAGGCGGGCCGGCCGCGGTGCTGATCGTCGCGCTATCGGCGGAAGCCAAAGCGGGACCGTTGCAGGATTGCGCCGCGATGCTGCCCTGGGGCGCTCCGGTCATGGCCGCTCAAGGCGCCCCGCACACCGACCTTTGCCGCCTCGCTTACGTCCTGCGCCATAACGACGGTCGCCATGTCCCGGATTGGGTCGCTTGGCCGACGGGCAGGATGCATGCCGCGGGATGCATCCCGCGCAGCGACTCGTTCCGGACCGATCCCGATCTGCCGCCGGGCATCGGCGCCACACCGGCCGATTACAATGAGCCCAATTACGACCAGGGCCATGTCGCGGGTGACGCTTATTTCAACTACGCGGTCGAGCCGGAGCGGCAATCGTTTCTGATGTCGAACATGACGCCGCAGACCGGCGCGAGTAATCGTGGCCCTTATCGCATCTTCGAGATGGCCAGCCGGGAATGGGCGGCGGCGTCCAACGGCGGCATATGGACGATTGCCGGGGCGATCTTCAGCGCGCGGCCGAAGACGATCGGCAGAACCAAGGTAGCGGTTCCCGCGGCGAACTGGAAAATCGTTGTGCGCGACACTCGTGCCGTCGCGGTCATCATTCCGAACTCGCAGAGCTACCGCGGCCCGCACGGATGGCAGGATTTTATTGTGCCCGTCGCCGAGATCGAACGTCAGGCCGGGATCCGGATCAACCTGCCGGCCGGCGTCTCGCACGATGCCGTAGAGCCCGCCTGGCCGGTGAACCACGCCCCGTGGACTGTCGCCCACCAAACCGCCTGCGCCACCCTTCGTTAGACACCCGCAGCCCAACGCATTCCGCAGAGCGGCACTGCCAAACTGCCCCCCTGCCGGGTGCCCCCGTCTTTAACCGGCGGGACAAGCCCGGCCGCGGCGTGAGGGGATCGAGTCAGAATACGTTGCCGTTTAACGCCATTGCGGCGGCGCGTGTGCCTTACGGCGTAATCTCGATCGGCGTGCCGTCGGGCACCGCGTCCCATATTTTTTCGATTGCTACGGCGCCCACCGAGACGCACCCCTCGGTCCAGTCGCGAGACCACGGCGGCGGATCGACCGGGCCGTACTCGTTCGGCAGGCCGTGCACAAAAATCGCGCCGCCCGGGTCGACGTTCATCGCCTGCGCCCGCGCGCGATCATTGTCGTCGGGATAGGAGACGTGAAGGGCGCGCGTGTAGCGCGACTGCATCGATT
>WNFW01003131.1_pt1 | contig 11444 bp, 9 predicted proteins | sample 5400131 | NCBI WGS metagenome assembly WNFW01 (sample SAMN13153362, study PRJNA577476) | soil metagenome | isolation source: 20 cm soil or saprolite under grassland replicate 1 | place: USA:California | collected 2016-06-15
CGAACACGTCCCCGATGTGATCCGCCAGTCGATCGGAACCGATGGCGGGATGATAGCGGAGGGCATTGGCCACCTCGTAGATCATGAGATCGGGCGCGACGAGCCTCACCTCCCCGCCCACATGCCGGTCCCGGAGGGAAAGCGCTGCCTCGCTGTCCCTTTCCGAGAGGAACCACTTGGCAACGACGGAGGCGTCTACGACCGCCGTCTCAGGTCGCGCCACCGACGGATCTCCTTCGTGCTGTCGTATTCGCTCGGTCCTACATGGGCGCGGAACTCGTCCATGCGCCGGGCCGCATCGAGGGCCCGACGCCGGTCGACCGGAGCCCGGAGTCGTTCTTCGAGGTCCAGGCGCCGTTCGACGGCATCCCGCAGGACCTCGGACCAGTTGAGGTCGCGAATCCGGGCCATCCTCTTCTTGATCGTCCGATCCACCTTGAAGCTCACCACGTCCACACAGGGTAAATATTACTTGTAATACATAAGGATTACTTATCTTACCCAATGCTCCCGAAGCCGGTCGAGGTTCCCTTCGTCGAACACACGAGTCCCGCGCCCGCGTCCCCTTGCGCCATGGAGACGCGCAGGTCCGGTCGGGTGTATAGGGAAAGTCACCGACGGCGCATCGGACCCTTACCAGACCGGTAGCATCGCGCTGCGGGCGACCGCCGAACGTTTATGCGAGCCGCGGCCATCGCGCGGAGAGATGGCGCGCCCGATCTTGCGCCTCGCGACGCGTTTCACCCGGCGGACCCGGATGACCGCTTGGGCGATCGCCTTCGCTTGCATGGTCCTCGTCGGCGCGCTGACCCTCGCGGACGGCCTCGCCAATGGCGTCGGATCGGTGGCAGATCGGATCGGCTCCGGTCCCGCGGCGTACATCCGCGGACGGGAATTGCTCGCGAGCGAGATCGATGCGAACGTGCTCTCGGGGATCCCGGGCGATTTCCTCGCCCTCCGCGCCCATCCGGGGATCCTGGAGATCAATGCCACGTCGATCCCCGTGATCGTCGTCGCGGTGGTCAACTACCACGCCGGCAACGGCACGGATCCGTATCCGGTCGGAGCGAGGGACGTGTCCCTTGACGCAGGCCTTCGCGAAGAAATCGAAGAGCAGATCGAAGCGCCTCTCGCCAATGTCGTGGCACTGGACTTGTTCGGGCTCCGGCTGACGAACCTGCCGGTCGTGCCCCCTCCGCCGACGCGATCTCCGCTGTTCCCGGAGGATTGGGCCTGGGTCCGGGCGGACCTCCTCGCTGCGATGGACCCGGTTCACGGAGGGGCCGTCCAGGCAATCGTGACGGACCTCCCGCTCGATCCACCGACGGTCGGACGGCTCGGCCTCACGAGGCTCGACACCCTCGGCGCGGTCGGCTTCCTCCGCGCGGGCGTGGCCGAGATCCAAACGCCCCTCCGGCTCCTCGCCCTCCTGATCGGCTTCGTGATCGCCCTCCTCGTGTACGCCGCGATGTCGCTCGAGGTCCACGCGCGATCGCGAGAGATCGCGGCCCTCCGGACCATTGGGGCCTCCCCGACGACGATCGCGGCGGTGTACGAGGCCCAGGCCGTCCTGATCACCTTGGCCGGGGCCATCCTCGGCACTGCCCTCGGCATCCTGTTGTCCCATGCGGTCGTCGACTTCGCGCCTCTCTTCGGCCTCCCGAACCTCGTAATCCTGGCCCTGCCGATCGACGCGATCGGTCTCACGCTGGCGGTCGCCCTCCTGGCCGCGGCCTTCGCGGGCCTCGTCCCCTCCCGGCGGGCCGCCGTCCTAGTGCGAACGAAGGAGGCCCTCCCGACATGATCCGGCCGAGGGCGTTCGCGGGCCTTGCCCTCTGCGCGTTCCTCCTGGGGGCCACGTGGCCGGTCCTCGCGGCCCTCCCGAGCGTGCCCGCCCGCGTCGTCGCGGGCGACGCCTTCGCGATCACGCAAGGCTCGGGGGCCCTCTCGATCAACGTCAGCCTCGCGTCGAATCTGTCGGCGAGGAACTGGACGGTCACGGTGAGCCCGGAGATCCTCGGCCTCAGCGTCCTCCAGGGCGATTCCGTCGTCGTGCGCGGGGTGGACCATGACGCCTTCCACCGATTGGAAAATACCTCGCTTGTCTCCGGCTCCATGGGCGGCAGCCAATTCGGCCTGGCAGGCGAGGCCCTCGCGACTCGATTCGGATTGGCGACCGGCGACACCGTGACGATCGTCGGCGCGTTCGTCCCTCGCATTGCGTTCGTCCGGATCACGGGCGTCTTCCGTGCGGAATCGGTGGCGAACGACGAACTGCTCGTCGACTTCTCCATGGCCCGATTCCTGACCGGCCTCGGGCCGCTCAACTACCACTCGATCCGCGTGACGACGAAAGACCCGGCGGAGATGCTGCGCTTCCTCGACGGATTCGGGTCGAGCGTCCACGTGAGCGGGCCGGGCATCGTCCCGACGGACATCCATAGCGATCCTCCGAACGACGAGCGGCTCGCGAACGCGATCCTCCGGACCGGGGTCGGCGGGGCCCCGCGGGACTATCTGGCCACGGCCCTCGGCGAGGCGACCACGTCCGTCCGTGTGGTCGCCTATGGGATCGCGATCCTCATCGGGGTCCTCGTCGGATTCGGAGTCCATGCGACCCAGGCGAGGGCCTTCGCGGATCGCGCCCCCGCGGTCGGCGTCCTCCGCGCGATCGGCGCCAGCAACGGTTGGCTCCGCCGACGCCTGCTCCTCGAATCGTTCCCCTTCGCCGTCCTCGCGGGCCTGCTCGGAGCCGCGATCGGATTCTTCACGGGCATCGTCCTCCTCCGAGGGCTGGATCTGATCGTGTTCGGCCACCAGGTGCCGATCTCCTTCGACTTGGTCACGTCCGCCCTCATCGTCCTCGTGTTGGTCGGGATCTCGATGGCCTCCGCGGTGGTCCTCCTGCGCGGGGCCCTTCGGCGCCGGCCGACGGAGTCGATTCGGGAGGCGCCCGCGACGGAGCCGCCGCAGTCCCTGGAGGCGATCTTGCGAGGCTGAGGATTGACGGCGCGGCGATCACCGCCCTGGTGTGCATCGCCCTCGCGGCCCACCTCGTTCCCCTGACGGTCAGCCCGCTCCCGCTCAGCGTCGACGGGTTCGCCCTCGCCCGCATCTCCCGGGACATGGCCTCCGCCGGATCGTGGCGAATCGATCCCGCGAACGTCAACAGCTACAATCAGAAACTCCCCGGCTACTCGCTGCTGTGGTCCGCGGTGTTCCAGGTGGCCGGGCTTTCGCCCCTCGTCCATGCGCAGCTCGTCCTTCCGTTGGTCACCGCGGCCGTCGTCCTGCCCGCGTACCTCCTGGGCGTGAAGGCGACCGGTCGTCGGATCGCGGGCGTCGCCGCGGGCCTGTTCATCGCCCTCTTCGGGAGCTTCCTCCTGCTCACGAGCTCCGTCGCGAAGGAATCGATCGGCCTGCTCGTTTTCCCGATGGCGGTGCTCCTGTTCCATGAACGGTCCGATCCGAGGAAGCGAGCCCTCGCGGTCCTCCTCCTCGCGTTCCTCCCTTTCCTGCACTCTCTCACGACGTTCCTGACCTTGGGGACGGTCGCGGCCCTCGTGGTCTTGACCCAGCGTCGGGCGCTGGCCCGCGGCCGGTTCTCCTGGAAGGCGTTCGCCCTCGACGTGGTCTCCGGACCCGCGCTCGCCGTCGGTGCCTGGGCCTACTACGCCTCGGTCGATCTCCCGTTCCTCGCGGACGTCCTCGCGCCGCAGGCCCTCACCTTGTTCGTCGCCGTCGTCGTGCTCCTGACGGCCCTCATCGCTCCCTTGGCCAAGCCCGCGAAACGGCGCATCGGAAAGGGCCTGGTCCGACCGGCCTCCAAGATTTTCCTGCCCCCCGTGCTCGGATTCTTCTTGCTCATCTCGAACTCCACCGTGGTCCTCTTCGTCGGGACGATTCGAACGCCGCCGGCCTTCTTCCTCGTCCTGCCGGCCCTCGTCGGGTTCGCCGCTTTCGCGATTGTCGGCCTCCAGATGGTGCGCCGCACGACGAACCGGACGAACGACCTCGTGGTCGCGATGCTCGTGGCCCCGGTCGCCCTCATCTTGTTCGGATTCCTCCGAGGCCTCGATCCCAGCGGACTCCTCTTCGTGTACCGCGCGTTCGATTTCATGGACTACGCCTTCGCGGTCCTGGTCGGAGTCGCCTTCACCGCGTCCTGGAAGGTCCTTCGGGTCTCTCGCGCCTCGCGCGGCGCCCTTCTTGCGGGCTTCGTCGTGGCCCTGCTCTCGACGACGCCGATGGCTTGGAACACGCCCGAGGTGTTCGGCGTCCAGAACGTCACGACGTCGGACGAGTTCCAGGCACTCGCCCTCCTCGGCTCCCTCGGGGCGCGGAACGTGACGACCGACCAGCGCATGGCCGACGTGGGGAGGATGTGGTTCGGGTACGTCTCGAATCCCGACCTCCCGCAGAAACTGCGGGACCATGCGAGCATCGAGGGCGCCGACTACGCCGTCGTCTCGGAGCTATGGACCACGGTCGGGGCGCAGGTCCATCCGGCTCCGAACATCGTCCTCGCCCCGGAAACCCTGGCCGCCTTCCTCGCGACGAATCGCGTCGTGTACGAGACCGGCCTTCCGGGAGACCGGATCCTGGTCGTGCAAATCCTCCCTTGAACGATCCTCCGACTCGGCCGGTCCGAGAACTATATGGCTCGCGACCCCACTTCTCCGGTTGTGGGAACGTATCGGATTTTCTTCGTGAGCGACCTGCACGGCTCCGAGGTGTGCTTTCGAAAATTCTTGAATTCGGTCGACGCGTACCACCCGGACGCCCTGGTCTACGGAGGCGATATCCTCGGCAAACTCCTGGTGCCCCTGTTCGACGATGGGGGCGGCGCGTATCACTGGTATCCGAGCGGCGAGAAGCGGGTGGCCTTCCCGGCCGCGGACCGTCCCAAAGTGGAACGCCAGATTGCGGACCAAGGACGCTACTCGATGTCCGTTACGCCCGACCGCTGGGCCGAACTGCAACGGGACCGCAAGGGTCTGGAGGCGATGACCTTGGAACTCGGGCGGGCTCGGGTGCGGGCGTGGCTCCGCCTCATCGAAGAACGGCTCACGCCGAAAGGCGTGCCGATCGTGATGAACGTGGGGAACGATGACACCGACGATCTCTTGGACCTTCTCCGCAAAGAGGCGCCACCCAACGTCCTCGTCCCGGAGGGGGACGTGGTCCCGGTGGGACCGTACGAGATGTGGGGCTGCGGATACGCGAACATGACTCCCTGGCGGTGTGCCCGCGACCTCGAGGAGGTCGACCTTCAGAAGGTGATCGACCGGACCTCTGGGCGGATGGGCAATCCCAAGAAGACGATCCTCGACATCCATGCCCCGCCCCTTAACACCGGCCTCGACCTGGCCCCGCAGCTCGACGAGAACCTGAAGCCGCGGGCGGTCGGGGGACAGATCCTCCTCGACCACGTCGGCTCTCCGTCGGTCCGCGCCCTCATCGAGGATCGTCAGCCGGCGCTCAGTCTCCACGGACACATCCATGAGAGCAAGGCGCTCGATACGGTCGGCCGCACTCCGGTGGTGAACCCAGGGAGCGTCTATTTCAGCGGAACGTTGCAGGGCGTGCTCCTGGACCTGCGGGGCGGAGACCTCGCGGGCCACCTGTTCGTCACGGGCTGAGCCAGATGACCGAGGTCCGCTTGCCACCGGAGGAGTTCCTCCGGGAAACGGAGCGACTTGTTGCGGCGGCGGACGCTCGCGGCGCACCGCTCCGGGTCTGTGGAAGCGTCGGACTCTATCACGCCATTCGCCACGACGACTTGGCATCGCGGATCTACAGCTTCCGCGACGGCGGCGAGACCCCTCGCATCATGTTCAAGGACCTCGACTTGGCGGCCCGAGAGAAGCACGGGCCCGTGATCTACCGGCTCTTCGTCAAGGAGCTCGGCTACCGCGAAGACCGGGAGACGAACGCGCTCTTCGGCAGCTTCCGGAACATCTTCTACCACCCGAGTTTCCAGATCGACGTGTTCTACGACACGTTGCGATTCAATCATGCGATCCCGATCAAGGACCGCCTCGTCCCCGGGGTCACGCTGCCGCTGGAGGACTTGTTCCTGGGCAAGGTCCAGATCCATGCGCCTCCGAGGAAGGATCTCGTCGACCTCGCGTCGTTCCTTAGCGCGGTCCCCCTCGGGAAGCTTGATCGATCGTACCTCACCGATTTCTTCGGCAACGATTGGGGCCTGTGGTACGACGCGGACCTCAATTTCGCCGCCGCGGTTTCGACGATCGGCTCCCTGCCTGCGTCGTTCAGCGGGGCGGATCGCGATCATGTCCTCGGGCGGCTCCGAGAATATCGCACGTTCCTCCGAGATTGTCCGAAGACGCGGCGATGGGAGAAGCGCCGGGCGAAAGGCACGAAGGAACCGTGGTACGAACCGGTCGACGAGGTCCGCTAGCGACGCGCGCCGGCCGACCGGTGCCGGGCCAGCGCACACATCCCTTCGTAAATGAGATTCGACGCGGCGAGGGCGGTGATCTGCCCCATGTGGTCGTATTGCGGCGCGACCTCGACCAGGTCGAATCCGACGACGTTCGCACGATGGAGCTCGCGGAGGAAATGGATCATCTCTCGGCTCGTGAGTCCCCCCGACTCCGGCGTGCCGGTCCCGGGCGCGTACGCGGGATCGAGCACGTCGATGTCCACGGAGACGTAGAGCGGGCGGTCCTTGATCGCCTCGAGGATGCGGTCCATGATGACCTTGTACCCCTGGGAGTCGACGTCCTCCGAGGTGTACGTCCGGTCCACGATCGCGGCATTGTTCCGGACGTCCTCATGGGAGTAGAGGGAACTGCGGATCCCCACCTGGAAGACCTGGCTGCGAGCGATGAGCCCTTCCTCGTAGGCCCGCTTCACCCACGTCCCGTGCGTGTACCTCTTCGAGCCCCAGTACGCCTCCCATGTGTCGAAGTGCGCGTCGAAGTGCAGCAGGCTCGCGGCTTCCTTCCCGGCCGCCTTGCGCGCCCGCAGGACGGGCAGCGTCACGGAGTGGTCCCCGCCCGCGATGAACGGGACGATGTCCGCTGCGAACATCGGTTTCAGCGCGGACTCGATTCGCGCGAACGTGTCCTCCGTATAGCCCGGGACCGGATCGACATCCCCCGCATCGACGGTGTCGAGCACTCGGAACGGATAGACATCGGCGAACATGTTGTACGGGCGGACGAGACGCGAGGCGTGGCGAATCGCGGACGGCCCCTCGCGGGCCCCGCTTCGATAGGAGGTCGCGTCGTCCCAAGGAAGGCCGAGGAACACGCTCCTCGCATTCTTGAAATCCCGTTGCAGCGGGAGTCGCGCGAACGTTGCGACCTGGGCGAACCGGGGCGAAGCCGCGCCGTCCAAGGGCTCCGTCACGATTCAACCCGCCTAGTCCGGTGGGAGGGCCTTGAACGCCATCGAGATGTCCACGCCATGCTGCTGCAGGTGGAACCATCGGGCCGCGTAATACCAGATGGCTCCGCCGACGAAGACGAGGACGATCGACACATAGCTCGTGTACTGGTTCGTCAACGTGAAGCCCGCGGCGTCCCCGAGGAGCGGCAAGGTCGACACCAGGTACGCGGAGACGACGGTCACGAGGAGGGAAACCACTCCGACGACCGTGTACATCGGGCGATGCTTCTGGAGGCCGAGGCGAACGAGGGACAGGCAGGTGAGCGAGACCGTCACCATCGGCAAGAAGAAGAGGAGGAAAATGAGCGGTTCGTAGGCCGCTTGGTAGTAGAACGTGATCAACGGGAGCAGGACCGCCCCGATGACCGACACGACGACAATGCCGGCCCAGGGTTGGTGCGTCCGCCGGGTGACACTGCTCATCCACGTCGGGAAGAGCCGATCGAGGGAGAAGCTCAGCGAGTAACGGGAGAAGATGTAGAGCCCCAGGATGAGCCACAGGGCGTACCAGGAGACGGATCCCAGGAACATGATCCCGAGGAGGATCGGATTGCGGCCGGCGACCAGATTCGGCAGCGATGTCAGACCGGAGGCAAACGGGAGGGGGGCCGGATCCGTTGCGCCTCCGAAGGCGTAATTCGAAAGGGCGACCGAACCGTTCAAGAAGTCCGTGCCGACGATGCTTTCGAAGGCCCACACGATTGCGGCGGCGAAGGCGACCGAGAGGGCAAAGGACACGGCGATCCCGCGACTCACACTCTTGGCGGTCCGCCGGAACTCGCCCGCGATGTACGACGGCGCGCCGCCAAACATGTAGTAGAAGGCGAACACGAGGGGCACGAAGATGATCGTGTTGCCAAAACTCGAACCGTACGGACCCCAGTTCGTCCGGCCGTACGCCGTGACGTCATCGTAGTAGTTGCCGGCGTAACCTTGGGAGGCCATGAACGAATTCACGGCGTTTACAAATCCGTTGTGTCCGGCCGCGACGAGCACGCCCAAGGCGACGATGAGTCCCGCGATCTCGAGGAACAGCAAGGCGGAGAAGATTCGGAAGGCAAGGCGTGGCTTCATGACAATCCACAGGGCCATGAGGACGAGCGTCAGCACTTCGCCGATGGCGACGATCGACGCGGTGTTCGTCATCAGGTTGGTTCCTAGACTTGTCAGGCTCGCGTCGCCGACGACGGATCCCCAGCTCGCGAGCCCAGGGCCCAGGGAGAAGATGACGAACCAGTACGGGAGGATGGCCGCGTAGATGGCCGCATTCAGGATGCGCGACAGCCCGCCGACGAAGCCGAGGTACGGATGCAGGAGACGAGACGCGTAGACGTATTCGCCCCCGGACCGTGGCATTTCGATGGCCATGATCGCATAGGCCGCGACTACGGGAATCCCGGCGAGGGCGGCGAGCAGAGTCGCCTGCATCAGGTTCGCCCCGGTCACGAAGAGGAGGACGACCAGGAAAAGGCCGTATGCGGGCCCCGGACCGAGCGAAATCAAGTTAATCGAAAAGGATTCGAACGCTCCCAATTCCTTCACGAGCCCGCTCGTTTTCCGAGCGAAGACCTCCTTTTCGGCGACCGCAGTCGCAGTCGTTTCTACCATCGAATGTCGCCTCCCCGTCCCTGATTGCGATAGGCCCCGGACCGGCCCACCGGTTCGAAGCGCGAAACGCTCCTGCCGGGGGCGGGCAGACAGCCCAGGCGGCCGGAACTTAGCATGGGATAATAGACTTTGCGAGCGGAAGCGAACGGGGTCAGTCGAGCTTGCGCGGGCCGCCCCGTGTATTTATCTGACGTGTCGCGGTTCCGTCGGGGCCGTGCATCTCGGATTGGTCCAATTCACGCCGACATTCCAGGCGACGGCCCCGAACTGGGAGAAGATGCGGACCTGGGCCGAGAGCATCCCCGCCGACGTGATCGTGTTCCCGGAATTGGCCAGCTGCGGCTACATGTACCGGGACCGCAAGGAGGCTGCGGCACACGTCGAATCGCGGTCCGTCCTCGCTCCGATCGAGGCGATCGCTCGACGGACAGGACGGCTGATCGTAGGCGGCTTCGCCGAGCGCGCCGCGGGTGCCTTCTACGATTCCGCGTTCGCGTGCGGTCCCGACGGCACGACGGTCTATCGGAAAATCCATCTGTGGAATCGAGAGACGCTGATTTTCGAACCGGGGACCCAGCCCACGATCGTCGAGTTCCAAGGCCATCGGATCGGGCTCGAGGTCTGTTATGACCTCCAGTTCCCGGAGCTCGCCGCCTACCTCGCGCGCCGCGGCGCCGAACTCGTCGTCGTCCCGACCGCCTGGGCCGAGGAAACCTATCGTCCGTCGCATGGCCTCCAACCGTACAATCACCTGGCGATCGCCTCGGCCTTTGCCGGCGGCATCTTCGTCGCGGTCGTGAATCGAACGGGCGTCGAGCGAGCCGCGCGCTTCCCGGGACAATCGAGCCTGACGAATCCGTTCGGCCAGCTCGAGAGCCTCGATGGGGAGGAGGCCGTGGCGGTGAAGTCGGTTGACTTTTCTCAACTCAAAGTCGCCAAACGTCCGAACGCGTTCAACGACCTAGACCACGATTCCAAGCTCGAGATCCTCCCGCCTCGGATGCGAACGAAGATCCGCGACCGTTCCCAGCCGCGAACGAGACGGAGGAAAGCGTCTTGACGAGTCCTCGCGAGAACCCTTAAATATGGCACTCCCCTAGACGCGCCTTCGATGGCCGAGAAGAAGTCCCGCGCCGCCGCCCGGAAGATCAAGGACAAGTGGAAGGCGAAGGTGTGGTACAACCTCCTCGCGCCGGAGATGTTCAACAAGCAGGCCCTCGGCGAGACGCCGACGGACGAGCCGGGCAAGCTCGTCGGTCGGATCACGGAGGTCACGGTGCAGGACCTGACCGGCGACTTCAGCAAGATGCACATCAAGCTCGCGTTCCGCGTGAACCACGTGCAGGGCCAGGACGCCCTCACGCAGTTCGTCGGTCACGACATGACGTCGGACTACATCCGGCGGCTCACCCGTCGCAAGCGGACGCGGACCGATCTGACCGTTGATGTCGTGACGAAGGACGGATGGAACGTCCGCGTGAAGCCGATGGCGATCACGGACCGGCGGATTCAGACCGCGAAGCAGCGCGTCATCCGGACGATCATGACGAAGACGGTGACCGACGTCGCGGCAAAGCAGTCGATCGGGGAATTCGTGAAGGGGATCATCAGCGGCGATCTCGCGAAGACGATCGCACTGGCCTGCAAGCCGATCCATCCCGTGTCGCGCGTGGAAGTCCGCAAGTCCGAGGTCTGGGCGGTGGGCGAGATCGCGCCGTCGAGCGAGGCGCCCGCGGTCGCGGCGCCGGCCGCGGAGGCCCCGGTCGCCCCGGAACCCGCGGCCGAGCCGGAGCCCGCGCCGGAGCCGGAGAAACCGGAACCAGCCCCCGAGGAGCTCGCGCCGGAAGAGCTCCCGCCAGAAGACGACGAAGACTTCTGACGTCCTCGTCCAGTTGGTCCAGAGATACGCCAGGCGACTCCCCGGTCACGGAGGCGCAGGTCGATCGCCTGGTCGACTTCCATCCGCATGCTCCGTATCCGAAACCGATGCGCCTTGGTTCTCTGGCGACGCTTCCTTCGGTACGGGACGGCGCGGCCTCTTTCGTGCGACCCACAGCAGGAGGACGATGACTCCAAGGATCACCGGGAACACGACGAAGACGGTGAGGTCTGGCGGAGGCGCGAGCAGCGTGAAGTTGTACGTGACGTTCACGAACTTGGTGCTCGGGTTGGACCACAGGACCATGTAGGTGTCCGCCGCCGGCACGGTCCAACTGTCATCGTCTCGGACCGCGAGGGGGATGCTGTAATACTCGGTGTAGTTGTTCGGTCCGGAGTGGGAGTGGATTTCAAAGTGGATGGCGGGACCGTCTCCCGCATTCGCGGACCAAGAGAAGCGCAACGTGTCCCCCGGCCCCGGCGGGATGCCGAGGTTCGTGATGTTCGCGTGATACGCGGATCCGGTCTGGTTCGTGACC
>WNFW01005320.1_pt1 | contig 11440 bp, 13 predicted proteins | sample 5400131 | NCBI WGS metagenome assembly WNFW01 (sample SAMN13153362, study PRJNA577476) | soil metagenome | isolation source: 20 cm soil or saprolite under grassland replicate 1 | place: USA:California | collected 2016-06-15
CGCCGACGTGTACGTCGGCGGCCGGAACGTCGCCGACGTCCTGCGCCGCGAGGGCTTCGGCAAGCTCGGCGGCCGCTGAGCACGGCCGGCGCGTTGCCTCTAGCCGCGGGCCGCCCCCACGCATTAGAATGCGCGCGTCGCTCAGCCCAACGGGAGGTCCACGATGATCACCACTCGGCGGCACTTCGTGAAGCTCGTCGGCGGCGCCGCGGTCGCGGCGGGCGCCGGTCTCGACGCAGGCCCGACCCGCGCCCAGGCGGCACCGGTGAAGCTCGGCGTCCTCGCCATCCGCGCGGGCATCGCCGCGCCCGTGGGGACCGCCGGCCTCCGCGGCACCGAGTGGTGGCTCGAGCGCGTCAACAAGGCCGGCGGGATCCTGGGGCGCCCCGTGCAGCTCGTCGTCGAGGAAGAGTCGAACCCCAAGGACACCGTCGAGCGCTACCGCAAGCTCGTCCTCCAGGACAAGGTCGAGGCCGTGCTGGGCGGTATCTCGACGGGCGTGACGCTCGCGCTCGGGCCGGTGGCCGAGGACCTCGGCACCCCGTGGCTCTCGTGGGACGGCACGACGCAGAAGGGCGTGGACGAGACCATACCCAGCCCGAAGTGGGCCTTCAAGAGCGTCGACAACGAGGTCGAAGCGATCGTCGCCGGCATCCTGACGCCGAAGTACTTCAAGGGCATCAAGACCGTCGCGGGCATCGGCAACGACTACTCGTACGGTCACGACTGCTGGGAGTCCTACCAGGCGGTCCTCAAGCGCTACATCCCGGACGTGAAGTTCGTGCTCGAGCTCTTCCCCAAGCTCGGCGTGACCGACTTCACCTCGCACATCGCCGCCATCCAGCAGGCCAAGCCCGACCTCCTCATGTGCTCGTTCTGGTCGGGCGACGCGACGATCCTCATGAAGCAGGCGGCCGCGGTCGGCCTCTTCAAGACCATGAAGGGCGTGTTCACCACCGCGGGCGGCGTCCACGACTCGCTGAAGAAGGAGTTCACGCCCGAGGGGCTGCTCCTCGGCTACAACACGATGTACTTCGACGATCCGAACGGCTCGGCGCTCCTCAGGCAGTTCGTGCGCGAGTACAAGGCGAAGTACAACGAGTACCCGCCGTACGAGTGCGACCACGCCTACTTCAACGCCGAGTCGTACCGGGTGGCGGTCGAGAAGGCCGCGGGCGGCGGCACGACGTGGCCTTCGCGCGCGGCCGTCGTGAAGGCCCTCGAAGGCATCGAGGTCGAATCGCTCTCCGGCAGGCGGAGCTGGCGCGAGGACCACGTCCAGATGTGCAACTTCTACCAGGGCCTGACGACCCACAAGAACCCCTACGACTTCGTCACGCTGAGCCCGCTCGAGGTCGTGTCCACCAGGACGGCGATGAAGCCCGCGGGCGCGAAGCTCTTCGACTGGATCAACAGCTGGAAAATCTGACCGCTCACGGCGTCAACGTCCTGCTCAGCGGGATCTTCCACGCCAGCATCCTCTTCCTCGTCGCCGCGGGGCTCCAGGTCGTCTTCGGCGTGCAGAAGATCTTCAACCTCGCGTGTGGCTCCTTCTACGCGCTCGGCGCCTACGTCGGCGTGTCGGCGGTCTCCTGGTACACGAGCGCCGGCGGGCCGGCCGCGCTGTTCGTCCTGCCGCTGGCCCTCGCCGGCCTCGCGGTGGGCGCGATCGGCTTCGTGGTGGAGCGCGGCCTCCTCCGCTTCGTCTACGACCGCGACGAGACGTTCCAGCTCCTGCTCACGTTCGCCGTCGTCCTCATGATGGAGGACGCGATCCGCCTGACGTGGGGCACGTCGCCCCAATCCACCTCCGCCCTCTACCTGACCTACGGTCAGGTGCGCGTGCTCGGCGCGACCGCGCCGGTCTACAACCTGATCGTCATCGCCGCGAGCCTCGTCATCGCGCTCCTCATCGGCGGGCTCCTGACGCGCACCACGTTCGGCCGCATCATCCGCGCCGCGGCCGACAACCGCGAGATGGTCGAGGCCCTCGGCGTCGACCTGCGGCGCGTCTACGCCCGGGTGTTCACGCTGGGCACCGCGCTCGGCACGCTCGGCGGCGCGCTCGTGATCCCCGCGACGGCGGCGATGAGCGAGATGGGGATCGAGCTGATCGTCGAGGCCTTCGCCGTCGTCGTCATCGGCGGCCTCGGCTCGATGCGCGGCGCCTTCGTCGGCGCCCTCGTCGTCGGCGTGCTCCGCGCGATCGCGATCTCCGTCTACCCCGAGCTCGAGATGCTCCTGATCTACCTCATCGTGATCGCGGTGCTGGTGCTGCGGCCCCGCGGGCTCTTCGGCGGAGCCGCGGCGTGACCGCGCGGCTCGTCCTGGGCGCGGCGGTGGTCGGCGTCGCGTTCGCCCCGCTCGTGGCGCCGACCTACCACGTGCTGCTCATGCTGCCATTCATGGCGTACGCGGTGGTCCTGCTCGGGCTCAACCTCCTCTTCGGGTACGCCGGGCTCCTGTCGTTCGGCCACGCCCTCTTCATCGGGATCGGCGCGTACGCGGGCGCGTTCCTCACCGGCCCGCTCAAGGTCCGCTCGCTGGAGGTCATCCTCCTCGCCGCTGGCGGCCTCGGCGCCCTGGTAGCGGCGCCCGTCGCGGCGCTCTGCGTGCGGTACGTGAAGATCTACTTCGGCATGCTCACACTGGCCTTCGGGGCTCCTCGGGTGGAGCCTCGAGGCGATGCCGAAGACCGACTACCTCGTCGGGCCCTACTACTACTACTCGCTGGCGGTGCTCTCCGTCGCGGCGCTCTGCATGTGGCGCATCGTGCACTCGCCGTTCGGCCTGTGCCTCAAGACGATCCGCGACAACCCCGCGAAGGCCGAGAGCCTCGGCATCGACGTCACCCGGTACCGCTGGCTCGCCTTCATGCTCTCCGCGGTCTACGCGGCGGTCGGCGGCGCGCTGCTCGGTCCGCCGACCGGCAACGTGGACCCGACGCTTCTCTACTGGACGCACTCCGGGAACATCGTGTTCATGACACTGCTCGGCGGGTTCGCCAGCTTCTTCGGGCCGGTGCTCGGCGCCTTCGTCTTCATCTACCTCCAGAACTGGGTGATGTCGGTCGTCCCCTACTGGCGACTCGTCTTCGGGGCGATCCTTGCCGCCATCGTCATCTTCGCCCCGGGCGGGCTCATGGGGCTCGCCGCGCGGCGACGGCGCCCCATGCGCGTGTCGGGCGCATGATCCTCCGCGCCGAGGGGCTCCGGAAGTTCTACGGGAAGTTCTGCGCGCTCGACGGAGTGAGCCTCGGCGTCGGCGCCGGCGAATTCGTCTCGATCATCGGGCCGAACGGCGCGGGCAAGTCCACCCTCATCAACATCCTCACCGGTGTCCTCCGCCCGAGCGCGGGCCGCGTGAGCTTCAGGGGCCGCGACGTGAGCGGCATCGGCCCTGCGCGCCTGGCGCGGCTCGGCATGGCCCGATCCTTCCAGCTCGTGCAGATCTTCCCCGAGCTCACCGTGCTCGACACGCTGCAGGCCGCGGTCGTCGCGCGGCTCGGACGCGGCACGCGGCTCTTCGCGTCGCTGGCGCGCGACCGCGACGTGCACGCGGAGGCGCTCGAGGTCGCGGAGCTGTTCGGCCTCGGCGCGAGGCGCGGCGTCCCGGCGCGGCAGCTCCCCCAGGGGGACAAGAAGCTCCTGGACGTCGCGGCGGCGTTCGCCCTGCGCCCGCACATCATCCTCCTCGACGAGCCGACGTCCGGGGTGAGCACCTCCGACAAGACGGCGATCATGGAGATCCTCGTCGCCGCCTCCCGGCGGATCGGGCTCCAGGCGATCATCCAGGTGGAGCACGACATGGACATCGTCTTCGCCTACTCGGACCGCATCATCGCGCTGCATCAGGGCAAGGTGCTCGCCGACGCGCCCCCGGCGGCGATCCAGGCGGACCAGCGGCTGATCGACACGGTGATCGGCCGCCGGGTGCCCTCGCGCTGAGCCTCCGCATGCTGACGGTCGGCGCGGTCGACGTCTTCATCCAGGCGAGCCACATCCTGCGCTCCGTGTCGCTCGCGGTCGGCGCGCGCGAGGTCGTCTGCCTCGTCGGCCGGAACGGCGCCGGCAAGACCACGACGCTGCGGACGATCATGGGCTACCTGCGGCCGCAGGCGGGGCGGGTCGAGTTCCGCGGACAGCCGATCCACGGCCGCCGCACCCACGAGATCGCCCGGCTGGGGCTCGGCTGGGCGCCCGAGGACAGCGGCATCTTCGCCGACCTCACCGTCGCCGAGAACATCGAGATCGCGACGTGGACGCGCCCGGGCGGCCGTCCCGCGGCGGAGCGCCTCGAGCTCGCGTACGGCGTCTTTCCCGTGCTCCGCGGCTATCGGGCCCGCAAGGGCCCCGAGATGAGCGGCGGCGAGCGCAAGATGCTCTCCATCGCCCGCGCGCTCGCGCTCGATCCCGAGATGCTGCTGCTCGACGAGCCGTTCGAGGGGCTCTCGCCGGCGATCATCCCGAGCGTGGCCGAGGGCATCGCGGCGATCACCACGCTCGGCCACTCGATCCTGATCGCCGAGTCCAACATCCACCACGTTCCCGAGTACACGACCAGGCTCTACGTCATCGAGCGCGGCGAGATCATCTTCGCCGGCACGCCCGACGACGCCTGGCGCGACGGCGCCGTGCTGCGCATAATTGGGGGCGCGTCGCGATGACACCCCCGGGTAGCTCGATCGCTCGCCTCGCACGGCGGGGCCCCAGCCCCGCGACGTCCTGCGGCTCGCACGACCAAGGAGAATCCTGGCCATGACGCTCCCCCTGATCCCGAGCGCCGTCGTCGGCTCCCACGGAAAACCTGGCTGGTGGTTCGCCTCCGTCCGTGCCCTCGAGCGGGGCGACTTCGGCGACGGCGACCTCGAGGAGATGTTCGACGACGCCGCCGACACCGCGATCCGCGACATGGAGCGGGCCGGCGTCGACATCATCACCGACGGTGAGGTCCGGCGCCTCGACGGCTACGTCGACTCCTACTACGCGATCATCAAGGGGATCGAGCCCCTGCCCGTGCGCCGCAAGGCCGGCCCGTGGGGCTACGATCAGCAGACGCGCTACGAGGCCGTCGGGCGCATCGCGACGCCGCCCGGCGGCCTCGGGATCGTCCGCGAGTTCGAGTACCTCAAGCGGCGCACGGCACGCCACACGAAGGCGACGTGCGCCGGGCCGCTCACCTTCGGCTCGCGGATCCACCCGGGCAAGGTCTACAAGGACGTCGTGGACGTCGCCGAGCGCTTCGCCGAGGTCATCAACGCGGAGCTGCGCGGCCTCGTCGCGGCGGGTGCGGAGCTGATCCAGATCGACGAGCCCGCGCGTGGCAACGTCTCCGGCGAGGAGATGGCGCGTCTCTTCAACCTGGCGACCGAGGGGATCAGCGCGAAGCTCGGCTTTCACATCTGCTTCGGCAACCGCTTCGGCCGCTCGCGCTTCCAGCGAACCTACGAGCCCTACTTTCCCGGCGTCTTAAAGGCGCGCGCCGAGCAGTTCGTCCTCGAGTTCGCGAGCCGCGAGATGGCCGAGCTCGACCTCTGGAAACGGTACGGCGAGGGGCGCGAGCTCGGCGCGGGCGTCGTCGACGTCAAGGGGTTCGCCCAGGACACGGCCGAGGACGTGGCGGGGCGCATCCGCGAGGTCCTCCGGGTCTGCCCCGCGGAGAAGCTCACGGTGAACCCCGACTGCGGCTTCGGCTGGTCGCCCCGCTACATGTGCAACCAGAAGCTCGCGGGGCTCGCCGCCGGCGCGGCGCTCGCGCGGCGGGAGTTGACCGGCACGCGATGATGAGGGGGAACCGGGCGGCAGCGCTCCTCGTTGATCGGGTAGTTAGCCCAAGGAGGCGCCCATGCGATCCAAGCGTTCCCTCGCACACGGCCTGATCGCGGCCCTGCTCTCCGTCTCGGCCCTGGCCGGCACGGCGAGCGCGCTCGAGGTCGGCCAGAAGGCCCCCGAGTTCACGCTGCCCTCGGCGGACGGCAAGCCCGTCAAGCTCTCCGAGCTCACCGCCAGGGGCCCGGTCGTCCTGTACACCTTCATCCAGGCCTTCACCGGCACCTGAACCAAGGAACTGCTCGGCCTCGAAGCGCTCAACGCGCAGGTCGAGGCCGCAGGCGCCCAGGTCGTGGGCGTGAGTGCCGACCATCAGGCGACGCTCGAGGCATGGAAGAAGGCCAACCCGATCAAGCACACGCTCCTCTCCGACTTCAGGCGGCAGATGCTTCCGTCGTGGGGCGCGATGGTCACGGACGAGAAGAGCCCGATCTACCGTTACGCCAAGCGCGCCTACTTCATCGTCGACCGGAACGGCGTCGTGAAGTACGTGAAGGTCCAGGACAACCCGCTCGATCTCCTGAATCCCGAGGAGATCCTCGCGGCGCTGAAGGCGTCGGGCGCATGAGGACTCGACGCCTCCTCGCCGGCTCACTCGCCCTGGCGCTCGTCGCGCTTGCCGCGGGCGCCGCGGCGGCGCCGGACTTCGCGGGCTTCGGCGTGCAGGCGTACGAGCCGCCCAAGCCCGCGCCCGAGTTCGCGCTGCCCGACCTCCAGGGCCAGACGGTCCGGCTCGCCGACCTGCGCGGGAAGGTGGTGCTCCTCTTCTTCTGGGCCACCTGGTGAACGGACTGCCGGAAGGAGTTGCCTTCCGTCAACAAGATCTACGGCGAGTTCAAGACGAAGGGGCTCGAGGTGCGGCTGATCACCTTTCGTGAAAGCCCGGTCCTCGTGAAGCGCACGGTCGCGGAGCGCGGGTACACCGCGCCCGTACTCCTCGACGAGAGCGGGGACGTGGCCGGGAAGGTCTACGGCGTCTGGGGACCGCCGAGCGCGTACCTCGTCGATCGCCAGGGCCGTCTGCTCGGCCGCATGGTGGGACCGCGCGACTGGGACACACCGGAGGCCCGCAGGCTCGTCCAGGAGCTGCTGGCGCTTCCGCAGCAGCGCTGAAGGTGCCGAAGCCCGAGCTCGAGTTCTTCCGACCCGAGCACCTGCCCTGGCGGCCCGTCGCCGGCTCGCCCACGGCGGGCGCGGGTGGCGCGGGAATCGACGAGAAGATCCTGAGCCGCGATCCCGTGAGCGGTGACCTCACGCGGCTGCTGCGCATTCTGCCGGGCACGGAGACCTCGGACACGATCGTCCACGATTTCTGGGAGGAGGTCTGGATCCTCGAGGGCTCGCTGATCGATCTCGGCCAGGGCCAGACCTTCAGCGCGGGGATGTACGCGTGCCGACCGCCCGGCATGCGTCACGGCCCGTACCGGTCCCCGGGCGGCGCGCTGCTCTTCGAGACGCGCTACTGGCGCTGAGCCAAAGTTGCCAAGGACGGAAGCTCGGTGCTAGTCTCCTTGCGAGGGACACATCAAGACCATGGACGCCACAATGGCTGCCGAGGCTCGTGAGCGGGTGACCAAATGGATCGAAGACACCCGCCAGCTCTTCGCACTGCTGCCCGAGCTCCTCGCCAGCGACCCGCAGGTCAACGAACGAATCAGCGCGGCCCAGAAGGAAGTCGAGAAGCTGAAGAAGGAAGTCGAAGATCTGAGAAAGGAGAACCACCACCTCCGCCTCGAGAAGGACGACATCGCGCAGGCGATGGGCCAGGTCGCGGCGAAGCTCGGCATCGCGCCACGCAAGAGCCCCTTCGAGCGTACGCCGGGCGGCGATGCTCCCGCGCCGGCCAAGCCAGCGGCGGAGCCGCCCAAGCCGGCCGAGCACCCGAAGACCTGAGGATTACGCCCGAGCCGACCTGAACGTCGCGGCAGACTTCACGCCCGCCTCTTTCCTGATCCCCAGCATCAGCTCGTACTTCTTCTCGGCGCCCGGGTCTGCGTTGAACACGGCGACCCAGAGCGTCGCGTAGTCCCGCCCGAGCCCGGGCACCGACGTGCCCTCTGGCGCCAGCCGGAGGAGCTCCGACTTGAGGTCGGCCCGGCCGGCGGGCGGCATCGTGAGGAGCCACGCCTGATCGGAGTCCTGGCGCCCGTCGATCAGCTTCACGTCGATCGAGCGCGGCTCGCGGAGGTCGCCGGCGACCGCGAAGAAGCGCGCGGTCAGCGGCGGCGCCGACACCTGGAACCGGTGGTCGGTGAACCGCTGCCGATCCTGCGTGAGACGCTGCGAGTTGTTCTCGGCGTCGCCGATCCGGGCGCTTGGATGCGTGAACACCCGCGTCTCCACGGTGGACTCGAGGATGCGGGCCTGCGTCCACACTCCGGGCTCCGGAACCGCGGCGACCAGCACGCTCTTGACGAACTCCGGATAGAGCTCGGCGAGCCGCCCCTCGGTGACGAGATAGCCGTAGAGGTGCGCGCCGACGGATTTCCCCGGGCCGGGCGCGAACGTCTTCAGGCTGTTGAGCGCTTTGGCGACGAACCCCGGAGTCTGGCGCTCGACGAACTCGAGCAGGATCGAGTAGCCGTAGGCGAGGAGCCCCTCCTCGTAGTCCGTGCTCTTCTGGAGCGGCACGCTCAGGATGTAGGCGTATTTCTGCAGCTCCTGCTTCACCGCGTCGTTGAACGAGACCGTGCCCTTCCAGCTCGTCCAGCGCGCCCATGCGGAAACCCACCACTGGGCCGCCTCGTCCTGGGCCGCCTGCCCGACCGCCTGCGCGGCGCCAGCCTCCTCCGCGGCCGCCGCCATCACGGCGTCCTGGGCGGCGGGAGGCGGCGGCGTCTGCGCGGGTTCCACCGGGGCGCCCGACGGCGTGGCCGCCCGGAAGGCTTCCTCGAGCGTTCTGGGCTGCGGCGCGGACGGGGCCGGCGCCGGCGGGGGTGACACTGACGGCGCGGGCGGCGCCGCCGCGGGCCGCGCGCTCGCCGGGGGCGCCGCAGCGGCGGCGCCCTTGATGACGAGCTTGCCGCGCGTGGCCGCGACGGCCATCGGGCGACCGAACGCTTGCTTGACGGTGTCCTCGAGCGTGGCGAAGCGGTCGTCGTCAATCTCGTCGCGGCTGTCGATCAGCGTGAGCAGGGCGGCGAAGGGTGTAATCCCCTCGATGATCGAGGCGGGATTGAGCGTCTCGAGCGTCTTCGGGTCGTTCACCGTCTGGCGCAGATCCTTCGCCTGCGCCTGGCACTGCGCGAGGGCGGCGAAGCGGGGATCGTCGGCGTGGCTGACCGCGAGGATGCGATCGAGCACGGCGAGCGCGCGCTTCCTGGTCTCCGTGGCCGCCTGCCGCTTCTCCTCGGCGGCGATGGCGGCAACGACGGCCTGCACCACCGGCTCGAGTTTCTTGAGGCTGTCGATCTCGCCGGCGGCCGGTGCCGCGACCGACAGGGCGCGCGCGGCCTCGAGGACGCCCGCGCGCATGTCCACGAACTCGCGCCGCGCCGACGCGAGCACTTCGGGCAGCGACTCGGGGGGCAGCGTCCCGGAGACCTGGAGCTCCCGGGCTGCCTGGCCGAGCGTGGCCGCGAGGCTCGCGAATCGTTTGGCGATTTCAGCGAGATGACGCGCGAGGTCTTCCGCGTTCGACGTCTTCGCCATGGGATGAAGCGATTCTAGGCGTGCCGCCGGAAAGTGTCAAACTCCGCGGGGCCCCGGACCGGGTCGACCCGCTTACTCCGAAGTGACCCGGAGGATCTCCTCGACGGTCGTGACGCCCTGGAGCACCTTGAGCAGGCCGGCCTCCCGGAGCGTCTTCATTCCCTGCTTGGAGGCCACGTCCTGGATCTCGCTGGCGAAGGTGCTGTTGAGGACCAGCCCGCGGATCTCCGGGGTGATCGGGAGCACCTCGTAGAGCGCCACCCGGCCCTTCATGCCCGTGCCGTGGCAGGTGGCGCAGCCCTTTCCCTTGTAGACGGTGCACGCCCCCAGGCCCAGCGGCGTGTGACCGTACTGGACCAGACTCGTCTCGTCCAGCTGGTAGGGCGCGCGACAGTTCTGACACACCTTGCGGGCGAGGCGCTGGGCGACGACCACGCGGAGCGACGACGCGACCAGGAACGGCGGCACCCCCATGTCTTGGAGGCGCGAGATCGTCTGGGCGGCGCTGTTCGTGTGGAGCGTGCTCAGCACGAGGTGGCCCGTCAGCGCGGCCCGAACGGCGATCTGGGCGGTCTCCTGGTCACGCATCTCACCGACCAGGATCACGTCGGGGTCGTGGCGCAGGAATGAGCGGAGCGCGGTGGCGAAGGTGCGCCCGATCTCCTCGCTGACTTGCACCTGCGTGATGCCTTGGAGCTCGTACTCCACCGGATCCTCGACGGTCACGATGTTGCGGTCGGGCGAGTTTACGGCGTTCAGGGCCGAGTAGAGCGTCGTCGTCTTGCCGGCCCCGGTCGGGCCCGTGATGAGGATCAGTCCGTTCGGGCTCTGGATCGCCTTCTGGAACTCGGTGAGGCTCGCCTCCTCGAAGCCGAGCTGGGTCAGGTCCACCTTCAGCGCGCCCTTGTCGAGGATGCGGAGCGTGACGCTCTCGCCGAAGAGCGACGGCAGCACCGACATCCGGAAGTCCACCTCGTGCCCGTTCTGGCGCAGCTTGATGCGCCCGTCCTGGGGCAGCCGGCGCTCCGCGATGTCGAGGTTCGCCATGATCTTGAGCCGGGACACGACCGCGGGCTCGACGCGCTTCGGGGGTGTCATCACTTCGTGGAGGATCCCGTCCACGCGGAACCGGATGCGGAAGATGTGCTCGCTCGGGTCCATGTGGACGTCGGAGGCGCCGCGCTTGATCGCGTCGAGCAGGATCGAGTTGACGAGGCGCACGACCGGCACCTGGTCCGCGGACGAGCGCAGCTCGTTGAGGTCGACGTGGGCGCCGGTGTCCCGGCCTTCGAGGACCTCGACCTCCGCGACCTCCGCCTCGACTTCCGAGAGCACGTCGGCCATCGTCCCCGGCGTGGCCTCGTAGTGGCGCTCGATCGCCTGGCGGATCATGGACGGCGACGCGATCGTCGGCACGACCTTGAGGCCCGTCATGAACGCGACGTCGTCGAGCGCCGAGAGGTTCGTCGGGTCCGCCACGGCGACCGTGACCGAGCCGATCGTCCGCCCGATCGGCACCACGCTGTACTTCCGTGCGATACGCGCCGGGATCAGCCTGATGGTCTCGGGCGCGATCTTGTCGGGGAACGTGACCTCCGGGATGCCGTACTGACTCGACAGGAAGTGGACGAGCTGCGCCTCGGTGAGGAGCCCGAGGCGCACGAGGATCTCGCCCAGCTTCTCGCCGGTCCTCTTCTGCTCGGCGAGGGCATGCTCGAACTGCTCCGGCGTGACAAGCCCGTCGGCCAGGATCAGGTCGCCGAAGCGGCGGCCCACGGCGTTCTGGCGTGCGGTGCGCGACGCAGGAGCGGCCGGCGCGGCCGGGGCGGGCGCGGTGACCCGCACGGGTATGGCTGGGGCGGCCGGCGCGGTTGGGGCTGGGGCGGCCGCTGGCTTCCCGTTCCCTTCCGCACGGCGGGGTTCGACCAGCCGCGAGATCTCGATCCGTCGTGCGGTTTCCA
>WNFW01003246.1_pt1 | contig 11437 bp, 6 predicted proteins | sample 5400131 | NCBI WGS metagenome assembly WNFW01 (sample SAMN13153362, study PRJNA577476) | soil metagenome | isolation source: 20 cm soil or saprolite under grassland replicate 1 | place: USA:California | collected 2016-06-15
GTGGTTCGGGCGCGCCGACAGGGGGAGCAATGGCCCCTCATCCAAGGTTGGGTCGCCGGACAGGGCAAGGGAGTGTTCGCCCTGTGCGACCACGGTCGCGTCGTGGCCTGGTTCGCGCACGAGCGGCTGCGCGACGTTCAGCCCTCGGGCTCGGGCAGCAGCCTGCGCCGCTCGGCTCCGACCGAAGCCCGGCTGCGAGTGCCCGCCGAGCGCCTGCTCGCTGCGCTCGAGTGGCACGGCCCGGCGATGGTGGAATTCCGCGACGACGGCGTGCACCCTCCGTGGCTCATCGAGGTGAACGGCCGGTTTTGGGGGTCGCTCGCGCTCGCGATCGCCGCCGGCGTCGACTTCCCGCTGCTCTGGATCCGGATGCTCGGAGGCGAGACCGTCACCGCGCCGCCGGACTATCGGGACGGCGTGGTGGTGCGGTGGCTCTGGGGCGACGTGAAGCGCTTCTTCCATATCCTCCGGGGTCGGCCCCGCGGTTACCGGGCGCCGTACCCGGGCCGCGCGCAGGCGGTGCTGGACGGCGACTATCCGCCGGACCGGATGGAGATCCTCGTCGTGGACGGCCGGAGCGACGACCGCACCCGCGAGATCGTCACCGCATACGCGGCGCGGTACCCCACGGTGCGCCTGCTCGACAACCCGAAGCAGATCACGCCGGTCGCGTTGAACCTGGGCGTCCGGGCCGCCCAGGGCGACCTCGTCATGCGGATGGATGCGCACGTGGTGTACCCGCGGGACTACGTAACGCGCCTGGTGGAGGCCCTCGACGAGAGCGGCGCCGACTGCGTGGGCGGCGTGATCGAGACGCTCCCGGCCGACGAGACGGCGATCGCGCGCGCCATCGCGCTCGGGCTCTCGCACCCGCTCGGCGTGGGCAACGCGTATTTCCGCATCGGCTCGCCGCAGCGCCGCTGGGCCGACGCGGTCTCGTTCGGGTGCTATCGCCGCGACGTCTTCGACCGGATCGGGCTGTTCGACGAAGACCTGGTGCGCAACCAGGACGACGAATTCGATCTGCGCCTCTTCAAGCACGGCGGGCGCATCCTGCTCGTCCCCGAAGTCGTGTGCTCCTACTACGCCCGCCGCACGCTGCGGCAGCTGGGGCGGATGTTCTACCAGTACGGGTACTTCAAGCCGCTCGTCGCGAAGAAGCTCGGCAAGATCATGACCGCGCGCCAGCTCGCCCCCGCGTTCCTCCTGACGGCCCTGACGGTCACCGGGCTGCTGGGGCTCGCGTGGCCGGTCGCGCGCGTCGCGTTCGCCGCCATCGCCGGTGCCTATGCCGTGGCCGTCCTGTCATGCTCGGTCCGCGCGGCCCTGCGGCATGGGGCACGTTGCGGCGCCGCACTCGCCGCCGTCTTCCTCGTGCTGCACGGCAGCTACGGCCTCGGCTTTCTGCGGGGGATTGGCGATCACATCTTCGGCTGGCGCCGTCCGCAGGCGGCCGGCTTCTCGCTGTCCCGCTAGATGGGAGACGCACAGGTGAGACCGGGACCCGAGCTCGCGACGTTCGCCTTCCACGAAGTGACCGATGACCCCCGGGCATCGGGGTTTCAGCGTCCCGCGGCGCTGCCGTTCAAGCACACGCGTCTGGCGTTCGCACAGCACCTCGCGTCCATCGGCGCGGTGGGGTTGATCCCCGAGCTGGTGCTCGAGATGGATTTCGAGCGCCCCGGCCGGCACGTGCTCCTCACCTTCGACGACGGCGGGAAGAGCGCGCTCTACGCGAGCGACGAGCTGTCGCGACGCGGGTGGAAGGGCCACTTCTTCATCGTGACGAGCCTCATCGGCTCGCGCACCTTCCTCGACCGGAAGGAGATCGGGTACATCCGAAGCGCCGGGCACGTCATCGGCAGCCATTCCCACACGCATCCGGACATCTTTCGCGACCAGACGCCGCAACAGATGACGGCGGAGTGGCGCACCAGCTGCGACATCCTGGCCGACCTGCTGGGCGAGCCCTGCCCCGTCGCTTCCGTCCCCGGGGGCGACATCTCGCCGGCGGTGTTGCACTCGGCGGCCGGCGCCGGCCTGCGCTACCTCTTCACGTCGGAGCCCTGGACGCGCCCACAGCAGGTGGACGGGTGCCGGATCCTGGGCCGCTTCGGACCGAAAACCACGACGCCCCCGGCGCGGACGGCGGAACTCGCCCGCTTCCGTGGCTGGGGCCGCGCCTTGCTGGTCCGCCAGCTGAAAGAAATCGCGCGCCGCACCATGCCGACGCTGTATCGCTTCTACGTCCAACGGACAACCCGGGAGTGGGCCACACGGTGACCTTGCACGTTCAGGAGTTCGCGGGTCCTTCCGCCGAGTGGGATCGCTTCGTGCGGGCCCAGCCGCAGTGGACGCATTGCCATCTGTTCGGGTGGAAGACCGTGATGACGCGCGCCCTCGGGCACGAGTGCTTCTTGCTCGCGGCCCGCGACCCGGACGGCGGGCTCGCGGGCGTGCTGCCGCTGGTACGGGTGAACAGCCTGCTGTTTGGTCACTACCTCGTGTCCATGCCGTTCCTCAACTACGGGGGCCCCTTGGGCAGCGAGGCGGGCGTCCAGGCACTCGTGGCCCACGCCACCGGCCTGGCGCAGCGCGACGGGGTCAAGCTGCTCGAGCTCAGAAGCCGCGGTCCGCTCCCCATCGCGCTCCCGGCGTCGCACCGCAAGGTCACGGTCCTGCTCGACCTCACGGCGGGATCCCCGGACAGCGTGTGGCAAGCCCTCAACTCCCGGCTCAAGAACTACGTGCGGCGCACCGCCCGCGCCGGGGTGACGGTGCGCTTCGGACCGGACCAGCTCCGGCCGTTCTTCGAGGTGTTCAAGCGGCACATGCACGAGCTCGGCACGCCGACCCACGGCCGGCGGCTGTTCGAGACGATCGCGGAAGTCTTTCCGGACGATGTGTGGTTCGGCTGCGCGTATCACGCCGGCCGCCCCGTCGCGGCCGGCTGCGCGCTGCGCTGGGCGGACGAGCTCGAGGTCACCTGGGCCTCGGCTGTCGCCAGCGCTCCCGAGCTCCGACCCAATGCGCTGCTCTATTGGTCCTTCATCGAGCGCGCGGCCCGCGACGGAGTGCGCACCTTCAACTTCGGGCGCTCGACGCCGGGCTCCGGCCCGCACGAGTTCAAGCATCGCTGGGGCGCGCGGGACGAGCCGCTCTGGTGGTACGACCTCGCCTCCCGGAACGGTACGACGACCCCGTCGCCGCACGATCCCGCGCTGGCCTGGGGCCCACGCCTGTGGAAGCGGATGCCGGAACGCCTCGCCAGCGCGCTCGGACCGCACATCGTGCGATGCCTCCCATGAACGCTCGAGCGGCCCACCGCGCCTGACACACGATTGTGACTAAAGTGTGGCCGGTGTGTGGCAAAGAGCGTGGCCGGCACGGGGCGCCTCCCGGAGAGGCCCGGTAACCACCAGTAGAGCTTTTAGTTACGTAGCTTCACCCGCTGCCGGCGCGGCGCTGGCCCGGCACGAGACCTGATATAGCCGGTGGCGTCGCGCTGCGCCGGCTCACAACCCTAGACCGCGTTCGGAATGACCTCGACCCATCTCGAGCTGGACCAACTCGCCAATCGGTTCGCATGGCCCGTGCGGGCGCTTGCCTCTAGTGCGCGCCTGCTCGACCCCGTGCTCCGCAGCTCGACGATCCGGCGCCTGGTGAAGGCGGGGGTGGATTTCTGCTGCGGTGCAGGCGCGGTCGTCGCCGCGGTGGCCGTGGGCGAGGGGATTCGCGTCTTCGGCGTGGATCCGACTGCCACGCTCGCGGTGCTCGTCGGGCTGCTCCTGGTGCTGGTCGAGGCGTGGAGCGGCAGTTACCGCACGATCTGGCGGTACACGAGCCTGCCGGAAGCGATCACCACCTGCCTCTCGAGCACGCTCGTGCTGGGCCTCTTGATCGGGCTGCGCTCGCTCGGAGTCGTGCATCTTTCGGCGGCGACGCTGCTCTTGGCGGCGCTCCTCATGTTGTTCCTGTGCGTCGGCGCCCGGACGTTGCGACGCTGGTCGGTGGCCGAGGCGAAACAGCGGGAACGCCGGTCGGGCGCCACACGCCCGGCACTGCGCCGGGTCATGATCGCCGGCGCCGGCGAGCACGGTCTCTCCATCGGCCGCGAGCTCGCCCGGGGCGCCGCGCCCGGGGTGGAGCTCGTCGGCTTCCTCGACGACGATTCCGCCAAACTCGGCGCGGTCCTGAACGACGTGCCGGTGCTCGGGGGTCTGAACGACGCGCTCGCCCTCGCCGAGCGTCACCAGGTGCGCGAAGTGATCGTGGCGATGCCGTCGGCCGACCGCGACGTCGTGCGGATCTTCGTCCGCCAGCTCGAGGACGCCGGCATTCACGTCCGGGCCGTGGGCGGTATCGATCGCTTCGTCCTGGGCGGTGACGTCCATCGACCGGGAACCGTGACGCTGCACGAGCTGCTCGACACCGCGCTCGCTCCCCCCAGGTACCACGGTGGCATGACCGAGCACCGACGCGTGCTCGTGACCGGCGGCGCTGGTTTCATCGGATCGCACCTCACGCGGATGCTGCTGGAGCGCGGATATCACGTCCGCATTCTGGACCGGTTCGACTACGGCCGTGCCGGCATGGAGGGGTTGAGTCACCCCCGGCTCGAGGTCATCCCCGGCGACATCTGCAGCAGCCGGGACGTGAGCCGCGCGCTGCGCGACGTGCACGGCGTGCTCGCCCTCGCCGCGATCGTGGGTGATCCGGCCTGCAACCTCGATCCCGAGGAGACGATCAATCTCAATTACACGGCGACCAAGGTGCTCGCGGAAGCGTGCAACTTCTACCGGGTGCGGCGCCTCGTGTTCGCCTCGAGCTGCAGCGTGTACGGGGCGAGCAGCCACGGGGTCCTGACCGAGCAGTCTTCCCTCAAACCGGTCTCCCTGTACGCGCGGACGCGGGTGCTGAGCGAGAACATCCTGTTCGATCGTGCGGGTGAAGTGCAGCCGGTCGTGCTCCGGCTCTCGACGGTGTTCGGTCTCTCGCCCCGCATGCGGTTCGACCTGGTCGTGAACACCCTCACCGTCCGCGCGGTGGTGGACCGCAAGATCGCCATCTTCGGCGGCAACCAGTGGCGTCCGAACGTGCACTGCCGCGACGCCGCCCGAGCGTTCATCGCGGCCCTCGAGGCGCCGGCCGAACGGGTCGCCGGCGAGATCTTCAATGTGGGCGGCGACGCCCTCAACCACCGGATCGCCGCACTGGGGGACATGGTCGCGGACATCGTGCGAGGAACCGAGGTGGTGCACCAGAAGGACGTTCCGGACCCTCGCGACTATCGCGTCAGCTTCGAGAAGATCCGTCGCGTCCTGGGCTTCGAGCCCGAGTTCACCGTCGCCGCCGGCATCCGGGAAGTCGCGGCGGCCGTCCGGAGCCAACTCGCGCTGCGCGATTATCAGAACCCCGTCTACCACAACGTCGAGGCGCTGAGGCAGACCTTCACGACGCCACGGCGCCGCCGCGGAGACTGGGCGCCGCCACGCGAGCTGGCGCGCGCCTAGGCCGCACCGCCCCCCCCGCCCCCCCCGCCCCCCCGGACCCTCCGGACCCGCTCCCGTGACCGCGGCAAGCACCACGGACTTCCTGGTCGTGGGCGGGGGAATCGTGGGCCTCGCACTGGCCCTCGAGCTCAAACGCCGCTACGGGGACTGTTCCGTCACCCTGCTCGAGAAGGAGCCCGCCTGCGGCCTCCACGCGAGCGGCCGCAACAGCGGCGTGCTGCACGCGGGCTTCTACTACACCGCCGAGACGCTCAAAGCGCAACTCACGCGCGAGGGCAACCGGCAACTCACCGCCTATTGCGCCGAGCGCGGCCTGCGGCTCAGCCGGTGCGGCAAACTGGTCGTCACCACGGGCCCGGCCGACCTCCCCGGCCTCGAGGAGCTGCTGCGCCGGGGACGCTCGACCGGCGTACCCCTGGAAGCCATCTCCCCGGAGGACGTCCGGCGAATCGAGCCCCGAGCCAGGACGGTCGAGCGCGCGTTGTTCTCCCCCTGCACCGCGACCGTCGATCCGGCGGAGGTCATCGCGTCGTTGGTCGGCGACGCGCGCGCGGCCGGGATCGCCCTCCTGACCGGAACGGCGTACCGCCGGCGCGCGTCCGGCGGCGGGGCTGTGGTCACATCCGCCGGCACCATCCGGGTGGGATACCTGGTGAACACCGCCGGGCTGTACGCGGACCGCATCGCCCTCGAGTATGGGTTTTCGGAGCGGTACCGCATTCTGCCGTTCCGCGGACGCTACTTGCTCGCCGAGCCCGGCGCCCCGGGTCTGCGCACGCACATCTATCCCGTTCCCAACCTCGAGAATCCGTTCCTCGGCGTGCACATCACGCGCGGCGTGGACGGCGGCGTGAAAATCGGACCTACCGCGACGCCGGCCTTCTGGCGAGAGCATTACGAGGGTTGGGGGAACTTCAAGCTCGGCGAGTGTCTCAGCATCGCGACCCAGGAGGCCGGGCTGCTGCTCCGCAACGACTTCGGGTTCCGCCAGCTCGCCCTGGCGGAGCTGCGCCAGTACGGGCAACGCGCGCTGGTGCGCCGTGCAGCCGCCCTTGCAGACGGTGTGCACCGGGAAGGGTTTCGCCGCTGGGGACGCCCCGGGATCCGCGCCCAGCTGTTCGACGTGCGCGCGCGCCGGCTGGAGATGGACTTCCGCTACGAAGGTGACGAGCGGTCCTTCCACGTCCTCAACGCGGTCTCGCCGGCGTTCACCTGCGCCCTACCGCTGGCCACCTATCTCGTCCAGCGAATCGCCGAGCGGCTCTAGGAGCCGACCCGGGTCACGATGAACACGTCGAACGCCGGCCCGGTGACCGGCGCCGGCGAGCTCGAAAGGCCGAGGGGCGTAGGCGGCGGGATCGGGGTCATCGGAATGCCGATGCTGCCTCCGCCGTAGGTGCCGCTCGCCACGGGCGCGCCGAACAGCGCCTGAACGCTGCGCACCTCGTAGTGGTCGCCCGCCCCGAGCACCCCGGACAGATCCACCGGCACCGAAGGCTGCACAGTCCAGTTGTACACAATGACGGTGCCCCGGCCGACCTCGTACACATTGGGCTGCACGGCTACGCGCGCGACGAGAGGCATGCCGGCAGCCGCCCCGTCCGTCCCGGAGAACCCGGTGGCTCCCTGCCAGCCGCTGAGCGTGTAGGCCGTCGTCAGGTATCGCCACGCCGCCGCCAGAGGGTCCCGGTAGTAGTAGTTGCCGCTCCATGCCTTCCCGTCCAGGATGGAGTCGGTGAGCAGCACGACCTCGTCCACGCCGACCAGGGTGTCGCCGCTCACCACCGCCGACGTCCAATCCTTGACCGTCAGTGCCGGATTCCCACCGGCGATGTAATTCTCACTCGCCGCGAGGCTCCCGCTTCGCACCGTGCCGTAGCCCAACCGCACGTTCAGCTCGGACATGGTCGGCGCATAGTACGTCATGTTGGAGCGCACGGTGCTGTTGTTCACCGGCTCTTCCCCCCCGATCTGCATGTTCCCCGCGCCGGACGTGCCGGGAAGCGCCAGGGAACCGTTGTCGAACGAGACATTCCCTTCCACGCGGATATTGTTGAGCCCGCCGCTCCCCAGATCACTGTATTCGTGCACGCCGAACCCGTATTGGTTGAAGAGCACGTTCTCGCGCACGAGCTTCGTCCCCGCATCGTTCTTCACATAGATCGCGTGCCCGTGGCCGCGGTCGCCCGCGCCCGCCTGCCAACCGTTGTTGTAGACGATGCACCCGTAGATCTCGACCCCCGGCGCCCCGGGCTCGGTGTAGATCCCCGTGCCGCCGTCGTGTACCACGAGATTGATCAGCTTCACGTTCGCGGTATAGCGCACGTACACGGCGTCCATCCGGGGATTCGCACGATCGGGCGTCGAGACCTGCACTTCCAACCCCCAGAAATACGTCCACGCGCCATCGATCTTCAGCGTGTTGCTCGAGCCGTCGCCGGCCAGGATGGCCCGCTCGCCCGGATACCGGCGGACCACGATCGGCGCCGCCGCGGTTCCGGTCAGCGTGCTCGTGAAGGTCCCGGGATAGGCGCCGCCGCGCACCCAGATCGTGTCTCCCGGCTGCACCCGCGTTCCCCCGTTGCCACCCGCCAGCGCCGTGGCGAGGTCCCACGGGCGGCTGGAGCTGCCGTCGCCCGCGTCGGTTCCGCCGGGCGCGGCGTAGTAGCTGACGCGGGTGCCCGGCGGCGGTCCCGCCGGCCCCCCCGACCGGCAGCCGAGGGCGGCCATCAGGCCGAGGCAAGCCCCGTGAGTCCACGACACCCGCCGGTCCCTCTCTATCGCGGCGTTCGCACCAACAGGAAGACATTGAAGAGCGGGCCCGTCACCGGTGCCGGCGAGCTCGCCATCCCGATCGGTGGCGGCGGCGCCACGGCGGTCATCGGAAGGATGATCGAGCCGCCGTCGTAGGTGCCACCCGCCACCGGCGTGCCGAACAGGTCCTGCACGTTCCGTACCGCGTAGCGCTCCCCGACATGAAGCACCTTGGATACGTCCACCGCGGCCGTCGCGAGCCCACTCCAGTTGTAGACGATGATGTTTGCCCGACCGGGCTCGTAGGCGTTGCGGCGAACCAACACGGTGGTCCCCGTTGACGGGGTCGGGACCCCGCCTCCGCCCAGGAGCGTGTTACCGTCCACCACGGCATGGCGCCAGTGGCCGACGTACAGGCTGGTGGTTCCACCGACGGCATAGTTGTTCCGCACCGTCATGGACCCGTTGCTGAGGCCGCTCACGGGACCGACCTGGATATTCTTCGCCCCGTAGCCGGGCGGGTAATAGGTCATGTTGTCGGTAACCGTGATGCCGTCGGCGGGCGCCTGACCACCGCCCGCCAGGATGTTGGCCGACTGGGAGTTGTTCGAGAGCAAACCGCTGTTGAAGACGACGTTGCCTTCGACGTGGATGTTGCGAAGCTGGCCGCTACCCGCGTCGGTGTATTCGTGCACGCCGAACCCGAACTGATTGAACATGATGTTGTCGCGCACCAGCACGGGGCCCACATCGCTCTTGATGTACATCGCGTGCCCGTGCCCCCGGTCGGGCCCCTGGTAGCCGATGTTGTACACGATCGAGCCGTAGATCTCCACGTCCGGGTACGTGGTGGAAACGAAGAATCCCGGCCCCCCGTCGTGCACGATCAGATTGACGAACTTGGTGTGGGGCGCGTAGTTCGTCACCATGTCGGCGCGGAAGTTCGAGCTGGTGCTACAGCACCGGGTGGGGTCGGTATTGACGACCTCGAACCCCCAGAAGATGGTATAGGCTCCTTGGACCACGAACGTGTCGTTGAGCGAGCCTGCTCCATCGATGACGGCGCGCTCCCCCGGATACTGTCGCACCACGATGGGCGCTACCGCTGTCCCGGTGAGCGTGCTGTGGAACGGGCCGCGATAGGTGCCCCCCCGCAGCCACACCGTGTCCCCCGGTTGGACCCTCCTCCTCCCGCTCCCGCCCGTCAGCGCCGTCGCGAGGTCCCACGGCCGCATGCGGCTGCCGTCGCCCGCCGCCGAGCCGTGCGGCGCAGCATAGAATCCCACGCCCTTCATCGACGCGGTCGACGCCTGCCCTGCCGGTCTCCCCACGGCGATCAGGGCACACAGCGCTGCAGCGATTCCGTGAGCGGTCACACCCTTGAACCTACGGCCCCGCCATGAAACACGCCGCCCCGAGCGCGAAACGTCGCGCCCGGGGCGGCATCACACGGCAGGGTGGGCTACGGCAACGTCGTCACGAGGAACACGTTGAAGTCCGGCCCCGTCACCGGCGCCGGGGAGCTCGTCAACCCGACGGGCGTGGGCGGCGTGATTCCGGCCATCGGGAAGCTGATCGTGCCACCCCCAAACGTGCCGCTTACCAACGGCGCGCTGAACAGATCCTGCACGTTGCGGACCTCGTACCGGCGGCCGACGCTCAGGACGCTCGACAGATCCACCGACACCGAGGCCTGACGACTCCAGTTGTAGATGATCACGTTGGCCCGGCCGGGCTCGTAGAGGTTCGGCCGCACGAATACCAGGGGTTGTGTCGGCTTGGTGCCGGACGTAATCACGGTGTTGCCGGTGATGATCGCGTTGGTCCACGTCCCCTGGCTCATGCCAGTGCCCCCAACCACGTAGTTACCGGTGGCCGTGAGCGCATCCCCAGAACCCAGGAGCCAGTTCGATCCGCCGATGCCCGGCGAGAAGTACGTCATGTTGTTGATCATCGCCATGTCGTTCGCCGGCGGCTGGCCCAGGTTCCCGATGTTCCCCGAGGTCCCTTGGGCCGACAGCGTCCCGCTGTTGAACGACACGTTCCCTTCGAGGTGGATGCCGTTCAGGAGCCCGTCGCCCGTGTTCGTATAGGCGTGGATGCCGTAGCCGTAAGAGTTGAACAGGATGTTGTCGCGCACGACCAGCGGGCCGACGTCGTTCTTCAGGTACATCCCGTGACCGTGGCCCCGGTCGGAGCCATCGTAGCCGATGTTATAGATGATCGCGCCGTAGATTTCGACATCGCCGTACGGGCTCCAAGTGTAGTAGCCGGGGCCGCCGTCGTGGACGATCATATTGATGAACTTCACATGCGTCGCGTGACTCACCATCATGTCCGCGCGGAAGAACGAGCTCGTGCTGCAGCACCGGGCCGGGTCGCTGTTGGTCATCTCGAAGCCCCAGAAGATAGAATACGAACCGTCGGCGACGAATGTGTCGCTGGTCGATCCACCGCCGTCGATGATCGCCCGCTCGCCCGGATACTGCCGCACCACAATCGGCGCCGCGGCCGTCCCGGTCAGGGTGCTGCGGAACTGGCCGGCGTAGGTTCCGCCGCGCAGCCAGACCGTGTCGCCAGGCTGGACCTTCCCGTTACCGCCGCTCAGCGCCGTGGCCAGGTTCCACGGACGACCACTGCTGCCGTCGCCCGAGCTGGAGCCGTTCGGCGCCGCGTACCATCCCGCGTGCGTGCCCGGCGGCGGCGGCGCCGTCACCGTGATCGCCGAGGAGCCGCTCTTGCCCCCGGTTGCGGCCGTGATGGTCGCCGAGCCGACGGTCACTCCCGTCACCAGACCGCTGCTGCTCACACTGGCCACCGGCGGCGCGCTGCTCGACCACGTGATCGTGCGCCCGGACAGGGTGTTGCCGGCCGAGTCCTTCGGCGTTGCGGTGAGCTGCACCGTGTTCCCCGTCGCCACGCTCGCCGACGCCGGGCTCACCACCACGGATGCCACCGGGACGATCGCCGCCGTGATCGTGGACGTACCGCTCTTGCCCCCGCCCGCCGCCGTGATCGTCGCCGAGCCGGCGCCCCTCGCCGTCACCAGTCCGCTGGCACTCACCTTCGCGATTGTGGTGTCGCTGCTCGACCACGCGATGGTCTGGCCCGTCAGCGGATTGCCGGCCGAATCCTTCGGTGTCGCCGTCAGCTGCACCGTCTGCCCGACG
>WNFW01003132.1_pt1 | contig 11436 bp, 10 predicted proteins | sample 5400131 | NCBI WGS metagenome assembly WNFW01 (sample SAMN13153362, study PRJNA577476) | soil metagenome | isolation source: 20 cm soil or saprolite under grassland replicate 1 | place: USA:California | collected 2016-06-15
CAAGGCACGTGCCTGCTGCCGTTCGGCATCCTGGAGAAACATGGGCCGCATCTGCCGTTGGGCAACGATCTGCTCAACGTGCGCTACGCGGCGCTCAACGCCGCCCAGCAGGAATATGCCATCGTCTTTCCCGAGTACTATTTCGGTCAAATTTTCGAGGCGAAACATCAGCCGGGCACGGTGGCCTACAGCCGCGGACTCGAGCTTCAATTGCTGCAGGAGACGACCGACGAGATGGCGCGCAATGGCTGCAAAAAGGTCATCATCGTGAACGGGCACGGCGGCAACAACAGCCTACTGCCCTACTTCGCGCAATCACAACTCGAGACGCCGCACGATTACGTCGTGTACGTGCTGGGCATCGGGCGCAGCGGGCCGGGTGAGCCGAAGCACAAATCGAACCCGGCGACCGATATGCATGCCGGCGAGAGCGAAACGTCCATGAGCATGATCGCCCGGCCCGATCTCGTGCACCTGGATCGCGCCCCGCAGGAATCGGGTGCCGATCAGGCGCGCCTGAAGCTGCCGGAGGGACTGTACACCGGCATCTGGTGGTACGCGCGCTTCCCCAACCACTATGCCGGCGAAGGCGGCGTGGCGTCGCGCGAGCTGGGCGAGTTCGAAGCGAAGAACTGGATCAACGGCATCGCTCAGGCGATCCGCGCCGTCAAAGCGGACCAGGAGAGCCTGCGCTTGCAGAACGAGTTCTACGAGCGGAGCAAGCATCCGCTCGAGACGCCGCAGTAGGACCGCTAGGTCCCGAACCGCTCGAAGCGGTAGGCGAGCTCCGGCCCTCCGTCGCCCTCGTACGCGAGTTGTGCGATGAGGAGCGTGAAAGGCTCGGTGTAGCGCGCGATCCGGAGGGGCCCGGCGTCCACGGGATCGAACCCCACGTCGCGGATCAGCCCGGCGGCAACCTTCTTGCTCCGCGCATCGTCCCCGCAGTAGACGAGGCTGGGTCTCCTGGCTTTGCGCCGCGCCTCGAACACCCCAAACAGCACCTCGCTCGGCACCGTGCCGAACGCGGACACGACCCGCGCCTTGGGAACTTCTTTTGCGAGGGCCTCCGCGCCCGAGGAGGTGTGAGCGATCACCAGGCTGGTGTCGTCGGCGTTCATCGGCAGGGAGCACGTGACGATCACCTTGCCCGACAAGTCGCCGACTTGTTGCAACACGTCGTCGACTCGGGACCAGTGCACGGCCAGCAGGAGCGCGTCCGCTTCCTGAGCGGCCTCCCGCGGTGTGCCCGACCGCGCTTTCCCTTTGGCATCCCGCGCGAGCTTCTGCAGCTTCTGCTCGCTGCGGGCGTAGCTGAATACCACGTCATGTCCGGCGCGCGCCCAGATCGTTCCGAGCTTGGCGCCCATCAACCCGGAACCCAGGATGCCGATGCGCATGTCAGAGACCGGTCCTTTTCTCCAGGTGCTCGGGGTAGCGCGCCCCTTGAATCGTGATCCGTGAGGCGGCGTTTTCGATGGTGCGCAGATCCTCGGAGCTCAGTGCGATCGCCGCTGCCGCGATGTTCTCGTCCAGGCGAGCCAGCTTGGTCGTGCCCGGGATCGGCACAATCCATGGCTTCAAAGCCAGCAGCCAGGCGAGCGCGATCTGCGCGGGCGTCACCTTCTTCTGTTTCGCGATCGCGCGCAGCACCTCCACCAGCGCCAGATTCGACCTCCGAGCCTCGGGCGTAAAGCGTGGCACGAGGTTGCGGAAATCGGAGCTCACGAACGTCGTCTTCTCGTCGATCGTGCCCGTCAGGAAGCCCTTGCCGAGGGGACTGAATGGCACGAACCCGATGCCGAGCTGCTCCAGGGTGGGCAGCAGCTCTTCTTCGGGACGTCTCCACCACAGCGAGTACTCGCTCTGGACCGCGGTGACCTGCTGGACGGCGTGGGCACGGCGGATCGTGCGCACACCTGCTTCAGACATCCCGAAGTGTTTCACCTTGCCTTGCGCAATCAATTCCTTGACCGTTCCCGCCACGTCTTCGATCGGCACGTTTGGGTCGACCCGGTGCTGATAGTAGAGATCGATGACGTCGGTGCGCAGCCGTTTGAGCGAGCCCTCGACGCTTTGTTTGATGCGCTCGGGCCGGCTGTCCTGCGCCTGCTGCCCGGCGGCATCTCGTCCGACCCCGAACTTGGTGGCGATCACCACCTGAGCGCGTACCGGCGCCAACGCCTCGCCCACGAGCTCTTCGTTGGTGTGTGGACCGTAAATCTCGGCGGTATCGAAGAATGTGACGCCGCGTTCGACGGCCGTGCGGATGAGCGAGATCATCGCCGGCTTGTCCGGTGGGACGCCGTAGCTCTGGCTCATCCCCATGCAGCCGAGCCCGAGGGCCGAGACTTCGAGATTGCTCTTTCCAAGTTTGCGGTTTTGCATGCGTCGCTCCTTTAGGGCTTCACCCTGCCTTTGATTGCCTCTCACGCCACCTTGATCACCACTTTTCCCGTTGCCCGGCCGGACTCGGAATAGGCGAGTGCGTCACGCACGTTCTCTAGCGGAAACATCTTGTCGACCAGCGGTTTGATGGCGCCGCGTTCAACCAGCTGCGTGATTTCTCTCAGCTGTTCCCCGTCGGCACGCACGAAAAGGTACTCGTAGCGGGCATTATGGCGCCGCGCTGCGGCCGTCGCCTTTCGGGACCTCACGCTGATCGCCATGACAATGATCGGGTTGAGTCCCCAGCTCCGCGCAAACGTTGCTGACGGGGTGCTGCCGATGCTCACCACGACGCCGCCAGGTTTCACGCACGCGAAACATCTCACCAGCGTGTCACCCCCCGCGCTGTCCAGCACCACGTCGCAATCTTTGGCCACGTCTTCAAAACGCGCGCTCCGATAATCAATGGCGACGTCCGCGCCCAGGCGCTTCACCAGCTCTACATTGCGCTGCCCAACCGTAGTGAAAACCGTCGCGCCCAAATGACGGGCCAACTGGATCGCCACGCTTCCGACGCCACCGCTGCCCGCATGAATCAACACCCGCTGGTGGGCGGCCAGCTTTCCAGTCTCCACCAAGGCCTGCCACGCCGTCAGCGCAACCAATGGAAGTGAGGCGGCTTCTTCAAACGTCACGTTGGTGGGTTTGAGGGCCGCGGCGCCTTCGCGGACCACCGCGGATTCCGCAAAAGCTCCAATGCGGTCCTTGTCCAGACGCGCGTAGATTGCATCGCCTTTCTTGAAGAGCCTCACCTGTGCGCCCACGTCCGCAACCACGCCTGAGAGGTCATTGCCCAGCACCAGTGGGAACCGGTATTTCAACAGCACCTTCAACTGTCCATCGCGCGTCTTGACATCCACCGGATTCACACCGGCGGCCTTTACTTGAACCAACAGATCCATGGGGCCCATCACGGGGACGGCAATGTCCGCCACCTTCACCAAGTCATTGCTCCCGTAACGGTCGATAAGTGCGGCCTTCATGGAGAGCCACTTCTCCGAGTAGCGGGAAAAATCGAGACGAGTTATTGAATATTAGTCACAAATGGTGTGCCTTTTTCTTCCTCTATTATTATCCCCGTCAACGACAGCTGTCAGCGGCGCTCGCGGCGCTCATCGAAACCCTGCGTCTCTAGGAGGCTGTGTGGGTACCAAAGGGATGCTCGAGGCCATCGGCAACACACCGTTGGTCATGCTCCGGAGGATCGTCCCGCACGGCTCCGCGGAGGTGCTCGTCAAGCTGGAGTACTACAACCCGACCGGATCGTACAAGGACCGGATGGCGCTGTCGATGATCGAGCGGGCCGAGCGGCGCGGCACGCTCAAACCGGGGATGACCGTGGTCGAGTACACCGGCGGCAGCACCGGCATTTCGCTGGCGTTCGTGTGCGCGGTGAAGGGCTACCGCTGTCGGATCGTGACGAACGACGCGGTGGCATTGGAGAAGCGTCGCAGCATGGAGATCTTCGGGGCCGAGCTCGAGGTGTTGAAGAGCGCGGGCGGGAAGCTGACGGCGGATCTGGTGCCGCGAATGATGGAGCGGGCGCGGGAGATCGCCTCGGAAGGGCCGAGCTACGCGACCGACCAGATGCGCAACCCGGACATGGTGGCCGGCTACGAGTCGCTCGGCGAGGAGCTGGTCAGGCAGGTGGACCGGCCCATCCATACCTTCTGCGCCGCGGTCGGCACGTCGGGGATGCTGGTGGGGACATCGCGCGTGCTGCTGCGGAAGGAACCCCAGCCGCGGATCGTGGCGTTCGAGCCCGCCACGTCGTCGGTGCTGACGGGCGGCAAGGCAGGCACGCACGGCGTCGAGGGCGTGGCGCCCGGGTTCGTGCCGCCGCAACTCGACCGCGCCCTGGTGAGCGAGGCACGCGGGGTCAGCGAAACCGAGGGGCGGCGGATCGCGTGGGAGCTCGCTCGGCGCGAGGGCATCTTCGGGGGGACGAGCACCGGACTCAACGTCGCCGGGGCACTGCAGATCGCCAGGGAGATCGGCTCCGGGCACACCGTGGTGACGGTGGCGGTGGACAGCGGGTTCAAGTACCTGGCGGGGGACTTGTACGCCGTGACGCCCAGGCTCACGGAATCGGCGGACGCGCGGTAAGCTTGTCCGCCATGATCTCATTCCGCGCCACGTTGCTGGTCGGTCTCCTGCCGGTCCGGCTCCCGGCCCAGCATTTCCACCGCGTCCCCGCTACGCCACAGACGGTGGCCTACGGCTGGTACAACGCCGCCGCGACACCGGTCCTGCGGATCGCCTCGGGAGACACGATCGAAGTCGAGACCCTGATCACCAACCGGCCCGATCGCCTCGAGGCCGCGGGCGTCGCGCCGGCCGACGTGCAACAGTCCCTGCGCGACATCGTCGCCCAGGTCACCGACCGCGGCCCCGGCGGGCACATTCTCACCGGGCCGGTCTACGTGGAAGGAGCCGATTCCGGGGACGTGCTCGAGGTGAGAATCCTCCGCATCGCCCTCCCGATCTCCTACGGCTACAACGGTTGCCGCGGGTTCCTGCCGGACAACTGCGACAGCACGAACACCACTCGCATCATTCCGCTCGACCGGCGCCGCATGGTCGCCCCCTTCGCGCCGGGCATGGAGATCCCGCTGCATCCGTTCTTCGGCAGCATGGGCGTGGCGCCGCCGCGGGATTCGGGTCGCGTGAGCAGCAACCCGCCGGGCATCCACGCCGGGAACATGGACAACAAGGAGCTGGTCGCCGGGACGACGCTGTTCATTCCCATCCACGCCACGGGCGCCTTGTTCGAAGTGGGCGACGGTCACGCGGCGCAGGGGGACGGGGAGGTGGACCAGACCGCCATCGAGACCTCGCTCACCGGCCGGCTGCAGCTCATTGTCCGCAAGGACATGCACCTCACCTGGCCACGCGCCGAGACCGGAGCGCACTTCATCACGATGGGCATGGATAAGGATCTCACCACGGCCACCCAGATCGCCGTGCAGCAGGCGATCGACTTCATCGCCGCCTACCGCGGCTGGGCAAAGATGGAAGCCTATCGACTGGTGAGCGTCGCCTGCGATGTCCGCATCACCGAGCTGGTGGACGGCAACGTCGGCGTGCACGTCATGATTCCGAAGTCATTGCTCGTCCCACATCGTCGAACCGAGAGGTAACTGATGCGCAGGTCGCTCGTCATGTTGCTCGCCGCTTGCGGCGCGCCGACCATCGCCGCGGCACAGGGGGCGGATCCCATCGCCCAGCTCGTCGCGCGGCTCGACCTCGAGCAGTACAAGGCGACGATCAAGGGTCTCACCCAATTCGGTGACCGCCGCCAGGGCACGGACCGAAACCGCGCCGCGGTGAACTGGATCGAGGCCCAGCTGCGGAGCTACGGCTGTGCCGACGTCGCCCGCCTGAAGTACGACTATCAGCCTGCTCCGCCGCGGGCCCCGACGGACGCGGCGGGGCCGGCGCGCGACACCACGCGCGCCGTGGGTGGAGGCCGCTACCGCGGCATTCGCGCCCACACCGGGGTCAACACCGATTCGCTGCGGCAGCCCGACCGCCGGGTGCGCGCACTGGACGCGCAAGCCACGACTCCGGGCGCGCGCGAAGAGGTGTATTGCACCAAGGTCGGCAGTGGTCATCCCGGGGAGATGTACATCGTGGGCGCCCACATGGACGGGCACGGGTGGGGCGAGGCGGCGAACGACGACGGCTCCGGTACCGCGCTCGTGATGCAGCTCGCTCGCGTCTTCGCCGCCCCGGACGTCCGGACCGACCGCTCGATCCGCTTCATCCTGTGGAACAACGAGGAGACGGGCCTGAACGGCGCCCGCGCCTACGTCGAGCAGCGCCAGGCGCTGCAAGGCAAGGAAGATCCCCCCGGCTCGGGCAGGTATCCGGAACCGACGTGGCTGGGGATGATCCAGCACGACATGATGCTGTTCGACCACGGCATGCCGCGCGCCGATGGGACGCTCGCACCGGAGCAGCGGCCGGAAGCGGATGTGAACATCGAGTTCCAGTCGAGCGCCAAATTCGCGGCCCAGGCCCAGCAGCTGGCGTGGACGTTTCAGGCGGCCAACGAGAAGTACGCGACCGATTATCCGGCATCCGTCGGCCCGCACATGACCAACACCGACTCGGCGCCGTTCCAGGATCTCGTGGCGGCGATCAGTCTGCGCGAGAACGAGCGCGGGACCCAGATCGGGGCGGGCTGGGATCCCAACTGGCATCAGCCGACCGACCTGTACGCCACCTACAGCGACAAGGACTTCCGGCTCGGCCTCAATGCAGCGCAAACTACCCTGGGAGCGCTCGCCGGACTGGTCGGAGCGACGACGCAGTAGCCAGGCTACCTGGTGCCGAGCACTTCGATCCTCAGGATGTCACGTGCTCGCGCCTGAACCCCAACCCCACGAGCCGCGCCGGTATCCGCTGCAGCAGCGGAATCGCCCCCAGCGCGCGCACGACCAGCGGCGGCTTCATGCGCCCGGGTCGGCCCAGCACGCGCTTGATGACGTTGTTCTGAATGATCAGTTGCACGCGCTGGGTGATGCGCGTCGGCAGCTCGCGCCGCTGCTGTACCCGGCGCAAGGCGGCGATCGGGATGGTCCAGCCACGCCGCAACTCGGGGATGAGGATGTTCGCGGCGGCGACCGCATCCTGGATGGCGAGATTGATCCCTACGCCGCCGATCGGCGACATCGCGTGCGCGGCGTCGCCGATGCAGAGCAGCCCGGGCCGGTACCATTGGCGCAGGCGATTGACCTGCACCGTAAGGAGCTTGATGTCGTCCCAACCCCGCAGCTCGCCGACCCGATCCCTCAGGAACGGGTTCAGCTGCACGATATCGGCGCGCAGCGCCTCGATACCGCGCCGCTGGATCTCCGCGAAGCCGCCCTTCCGGATCACGAGGCCACACTGCCAGTAGTCGCCGCGGTCGAGCATGACGAAGATCCGTCCGAAATCGATGCGGCCGAACAGCTGCGCCGGATCGCCGGGCTGCTTGGATAGCCTCATCCACAGCACATCCATGGGCGCGCCGAAGTCGATCGCCTCGAGTCCGGCCGCCGCCCGCACGTGAGAGTCCCGCCCGTCGGCGGCAACGACCAGCTCCGCCCGCAGCTCGCGTTCTCCCGTGGGCGTGCGCAGGCGCACGCCCCCGACGTGTTCACCGTCGGTCAGCAGCCCGGTCACCTCCGCCTGCATCTCCAACCGAAACGAGGGGTACGCCCGCGCTTGCTGGGCCAGAAAGTTCAGGAAATCCCACTGCGGCATGAGCACCAGGAACTGGCAGTGCACCGGCAGGTGACCGAAGTCGGCCAGCGTGAGGGTGGTCTCTCCGATCTGCCCGGTGAGGGTCCGTACCTTCGAGTGCGGCAGCCGCAGGAACTCTTCGAGCACGCCGAGCTCGTACAGAATCTCCAGGGTGGACGGGTGCACCGTGTCGCCGCGAAAGTCACGGAAGAAGTCCGCGTGCTTTTCGAGCACCGTGACGCCCACGCCCGCGCGGGCGAGCAGCAGACCGAGCATCATGCCGGCGGGACCACCACCGGCGATGACGCAGTTCACCGAGCCTTGAACACCACCGTCTGGATGGAGTGCGGCCGCGAGCCGATCTCCACCGACGCCGAGCCGACCACGACCGAGTATTGCCCGCCCTTGGCCGTCGGGTTCATCACCACGACCGCCACCGTGCCATCCAGGTTGACGAACGCAGTGGCGAGCAGCATGCTGCGGCTCGGTGAGGCCAGAATCCTTCGCGCGCCGGGACGGATGAACTTCGAGAAGTGACCGATATAGTAGTAGGAGTTGGTGTAGATGAGATTACCGGTCCGCGTGTCGGCATGGATCGGGGCAAAGCAGAAGTTCCCGACATGGTTAGGACCGCCCCGCTCATCGAGCAGAATATTCCAGTCGGTCCATCCCTCGGCGCCGGAATTGAAATCGTTGATCATCGACCGTCCGTACGCCTCGCCCAGGCTCCAGCGGCCGTACGCCGTGGAGTCGAAGCTCGCCGGCGTGCCCTCGCTAAACAGCAGGTGCTTGTTGGGGTAGAGCCGGTTCACCAGCGCGACGTTGCCGTACATCTGCGTCCCACCGGACCAGTCTTCGTACCAGTGGAAGGCCATCCCCCAGGCGTATTTCGCGGCCGCGGAATCGTCGAAAATCGCCAGCGCCCGCTGGATGATGAGGTCGCGATTGTGGTCCCACACCATGATGTTGACGTCGCGCAGTCCCTGCCGCCACATCGCGGGACCGAGGTGGTTCTTGAGAAAATCCCGCTCGTCCGACGCCTGAAACACGCACGATTCCCACGTTTGCGTCGCCATCGGCTCGTTCTGGATCGTGATGCCCCACAGCGGCACGCCCGCCCGGCGGTACTGCTCGATGAACTTCGTGTAATAGCGGGCCCACGCGTGAGCGTACTCGGGGCGCAGGTGACCGCCGTGCAGCATATCGTTGTTGTCCTTCATGAACGCCGGCGGGCTCCAGGGGCTGGCGAACAGCTTCAGCCGGTTGCCGCTCGCGGCCATCGCCCGCTTGATGAGAGGGATCTTGTAGCGCAGATCGTGCGCGATCGAGAAGGACGTCAGGGCTGAGTCGCCCTCCGTGACGTACGTGTAGCTCTCGCTCGAGAAATCACAGCTGTTGATGTTGGTCCGACCCAGGGTGTAGCCGATCCCGCGATCGCTGCCGTAGTATGCCGCGATCACGTCGTCCTGTCGCGCGGCGGGCAGCTTGGCGAACGTCTCGGCCGCGGCATCGGTAAGCGCTCCGCCGATGCCGATCACGGGCTGGAACGTTTTCCGCGGATCCACGAAGACGTAGACCCTTCCTTCCGAGGTCGGCTCCGAGGGCTTGAACACCAGAGTGTCGGTGGGCGTCAGCCGAAGGCTGGTGCTCTCGGCCGTGGTGTAAACGATCGCAGGAGGAGGGGTCTGCAGCATCAGCATCAAGCCTCGATTCTCGAAAACCGCCACGCCCCGGCGGCGACGAACAGGACCCCGACGCCGAACAACACCGCGAGGTCGAGCCCGACGCCGAAGTACGCCGACCCGATCAGCAGACCGCGCACGCCGTCCACCCCATAGGTGAGCGGATCGATGCGCGTGAGCGCCGCGAGCACGCGCGGGAGCCCCTGCAGCGGGTAGATGGCGCCGGAGAGAAAGAAGATCGGCATCACGAGGAAGTTCATCACCATCTGGAAGCCCTGCATTTCCTTGATGGTCGATCCGATCGCGGTCGCGAGCGCCGCGAACACCACGGCGATCAGCACGATCACGAGGAACGCCAGCGGCACCGCGAGGACGCTCACGGGACGGAAGCCCGCGATGAGCGTCACCACGAAGATCAGCGCGCCCTGGAGTACGGCCACCGTGGCCCCGCCGAGCGTGCGGCCGATCATGATCGCCAGGCGCGGCACCGGGGCGACCAGGGTCTCCTTCAAGAATCCGAACTGGCGGTCCCACAGCATCGCGATCCCCGAGAACATCGCCGTGAACAGGACGGCCATGCCGATCACGCCGGGCGCCATGAACTGCAGGTAGCTGCCCTCGCCGGCGCGCCGGAACACGGGGCCCAGGCCGAAGCCGAGCACGCCCAGGTACATGAGCGGCCCGCCGAGCGACGCCACGATCTGGACGCGCGAGCGCAGGTATTTCTTAATCTCCCGCAGCCACAGCACGAAGATCACGGCCATGCGGCTATCTCCTCCACACGCGGGCGACCTGGCGCATCTGGTCGGCGGCGGTGGCGCTCTCGTCCCGGATCGTCGTGCCGGTGAGCGCCAGGAACGCCGCTTCCAGCGAATCGGTGCCGGTCTGAGCTTTGAGCTCCGCGGACGAGCCCGTGGCGACGATGCGCCCATGGTCGATCACCGCGATGCGATCCGCCACGCGGTCGGCTTCGTCCATGTAGTGCGTCGTGAGGAACACGGTGACGCGCTCGGTCTGATTGAGACTGCTGACGTGGGTCCACATCTGATTACGGCTCTGCGGATCGAGGCCGAGCGTCGGCTCGTCCAGAAACAGCACCTTCGGCGTGTGCAGCAGCCCGCGGGCGATCTCGAGGCGGCGTTTCATGCCGCCCGAAAACGTCTTCACGAGATCGTCGCGCCGCTCCCACAGCTCGAACATCCGGAGCAACACCTCGCACCGCTCCCGCCGGACCTGGCGCGGCACATGGTACAGCACGCCGTGGATGTCCATGTTCTCCCAGGCCGTGAGGTCGCTGTCGAGGCTGGGATCCTGGAACACGACGCCGAACCGCTTGCGGACGTCCATGGGATGCGTGGTGACGTCGAGTCCGTCGAGCTCGAGCGAGCCCGTCGTCGGGCGCAGCAGCGTCGTGAGCATCTTGATGGTCGTGGTCTTCCCCGCCCCGTTCGGGCCCAGGAACGCGAAGAGCTCCCCGGCCCGGACGTCGAAGGAGACGTCGTTGACCGCGGTGACCCTCCCGAACGACTTCACGACGTGCTGGACCCGGATGATCGGCCGATCGCTCACTACGCCCTCGGTGCCGCCGGTTTGGCCGCGTAGATGAACTCGTAGTAGTCGCGCATGGTCAGGCCGGCGGCAGACTCCTCGTCGACGAGGACGCTGGCGTCACGGTGCAGCTGCAGCGCACTCGCCGTCACCATGCTCGTGACCGGCCCCTCGACGGCCTGGGCGATCGCTTTCGCCTTCGTCTTGCCGCTCGCCACCAGGACGAGCTTGCGCGCATCGAGAATGGTCCCGACACCCATCGTGATCGCATACACCGGCACATCTTCTCGGGCGTCGAAGAACCGGGCGTTGTCGTCGATGGTCTGCTTGGACAACGTCTTGAGCCGCGTGCGCGAGCTCAGCGAGCTTCCCGGCTCGTTGAAGGCGATGTGGCCGTCCGAGCCGATGCCCAGGATCTGCAGATCGATCCCGCCGCACTCCTCTATGCGCCGCTCGTACCACTGGCAGAAGGCCGGGTAGTTGCTGGTCGTGCCCGAGGGAATGTTGATGTTGTGCCGGGGGATGTTCACGT
>WNFW01003133.1_pt1 | contig 11435 bp, 9 predicted proteins | sample 5400131 | NCBI WGS metagenome assembly WNFW01 (sample SAMN13153362, study PRJNA577476) | soil metagenome | isolation source: 20 cm soil or saprolite under grassland replicate 1 | place: USA:California | collected 2016-06-15
GCGCCCCTCAGACCAATTAAGAACTGGCAGCGATGCCTCAGGAGCTCTGCTGCCCAAACGGGGCCAATCGTAAATGCGTGGGTGCAACCATCGGTGATCCGACCCCTGTTGACGAGGACAAAGATCAAGTCGACGCTCGAATAATGTGATTCGTACTTCATTGAGGTGAGATAAAAGGCATGCCGTTGCGGTCAAACCAGCGATGCCTCCTCCTATTATTGCCACACGCTTAAACGGGACTGCGTTGCTCCGAGCCAACTCCGAAAGTGCCCACACAAGATTATGCGCTCGTACCTGTTGCCGATAAACTGTCACCCCCTTCTCTAGGCATCCCAAGACGTAGACACCGGGCACCAATCTATAGGGAGCTACTATATGTCTAGCGCGTTCCTGGTCAGTTGCCGCAGCTGGTGGAAACATTTTAGACATACGATTCCGACAAGGTATGTGACGCAAAATGCCAGTAAGCTTTGAGACGGTTCTAGTCGGTGGGTTTTCCGCTTTCACCAAATCTCAACACGCAATACAACATCTCGTTGGAGGTGTCTACAATTGCTGGCCCAGATTATAGCGCAACGCGTACCGTCCATCGAGGTTCTTACCTCCAGGAGGAGACGTATACTCAACGCTCGGGCGGCGATCGAACTGCGTCTCATTCAGCTGCTAACCCGTCTCCGGCCTGTGGCTCAGGAAACACCATATTGGCTGAGAGAGACGGCACGGGCAAATTCCCCCAACAGCGCCTAGAAGCCGCTCAGAGAGACTGATCATGGGGCGACCTGTCCCGCTAACCTGCGGCAATGACTCGCTTTCTCGGCGGTCTCGTGGAAAGCCCTATTCACGCGGACTGCGTGGTGGGCCCGGGAGGACTCGAACCTCCAACCAGACCGTTATGAGCGGTCGGCTCTGACCATTGAGCTACGGGCCCGATTCGCGGGCGATGCCGGTGCCGCTATATGCTATGCCGCACCTCCGATCGCAACCGGACGCTTCCCCGCGCCAGTCCCGGTGCTGGATCCCGTCGGGGAACGAGGCCGCTCCTGGTCCGTGACGGCGGGGCGACCCGGCGCGCGGACATGTTGAGATATGCGGTCATAGCCGGCCCTCCAGCGCGCGTTTGAAGATGGTTCGCGCCGCGCGCTTGTCGAACAGGACCGGATTGCCGCCGGCGGTCGGATCGTTCGGCGCCATGGCGACGATGCGATCGATATTGCGGTCGTCCACGTCGAGACCGGCAAGCGTGTGGGGAATGCCGATCTCGGCGCGCAGCGCCAGCACCCAATCGAGAAAGGCGCGAAAGCTCGGCTTGAGCCCGAGATAAGCAGACAGGCGGCGGATCTTTGCCTCGATGGCCTTGCGGTTGAACGCGAGCACATAAGGCGCGAACACCGCATTGGTGAGGCCGTGGTGGGTGTCGTGGAGCGCGCCGACCGGATGGGAGAGCGCGTGGATCGCGCCGAGCCCCTTCTGGAACGCGGTCGCGCCTGCGACGGCGGCCGCCATCATGTTCGCGCGCGCCTCGATATCGCCGCCATCCTTGACGGCGCGCGCGAGGTTATCCTTGACGAGCCGCATGCCTTCGATGGCGATGCCGTCGGCGAGCGGATGATAGGACGGCACGCAATAGGCCTCCAGACAATGCGAGAAGGCGTCCATGCCGGTTCCGGCGGTGAGCATCGGCGGCAGGCCCAGCGTCAGCTCGGGATCGCAGATCGCGATCTTGGGCAGCATGCGCGGATGATAAATGATTTTCTTGGTCTGGATGGCTTCGTCGGTCACGACGGCGGCGCGCCCGACCTCGGAGCCGGTGCCCGCCGTGGTCGGCACCGCCACGACCGGTGCAATCGCCTCGGCGTCCGCCCGCTTCCAATAATCGCCGACGTCCTCGAAGTCCGAGATCGGCCGGCTCTGCCCGGCCAGGAAGGCGATGAGCTTGCCGGCATCGAGCGCCGAGCCGCCGCCCAGCGTCACGATGCCGTCGTGGCCCCCTGCCCGGAACGCCGCCACACCGGCCCGGACGTTGGCCTCGACCGGGTTGGGCCGCACGTCTGCGAACAAGCTTGCGGGAATGCCCGCCGCATCCAGCAGGCCGAGCGCGCGCTTCGCCGTCGCGGTGGCGGCGAGTTTCGGGTCGGTGACGAACAGCGGCCTCGCCATGCCGGCAGCGCGGGTCGCGTCCGCCAGCTCGGCGATGCGCCCGGCGCCGAACCGCACCGAGGTCGGATAGCTCCAATCGCCGCGCAATGGCATCACACGATCTCGAAATAGCGGGCGAGCTCCCAATCGGTGATGGCCTTGCGGAACTCACGCTCCTCCCACTCGCGGGTCGCGGCGTAATGCTCGACGAAGGCATCGCCGAACAGCGCGCGCGCCGGCTGCGATTGCTTGAGCCGTTGCGCCGCGTCCCACAGTGTGCGCGGCAGCCGGCGCGCCTGCGGATAGGTCTGCGCATAGGCATTGCCGACAATCGGCGCGTCCGCCTCGATCTGATGCTCGATGCCCCAAATTCCCGAGCCGATCGCGGCGGCGAGCGCGATGTACGGATTGATGTCGGCCGCCGCGATCCGATATTCGACGCGCTGGGATTTCGCCGAGCCCGGAATCGCGCGGAGCGCGCAGGTACGGTTGTCGATGCCCCAGCTGGCGTCGGTCGGGGCCCAGAAGCCGGGGATCATCCGCGTGTAGCTGTTCACCGTCGGGGCCACCATCGCCAGAAACTCCGGCAGCAGCGCCTGCTGGCCGCCGATGAACCAGCGCATCGTGTCCGAGATGTGATGCGGCTGCTTTGCGTCGTGGAACGCCGGGCGGCCGCGCTTGTCCTGCAGTGAAATGTGCAAATGGCCCGATTGTCCTGGCCAGTCGCGCGACCATTTCGCCATGAAGGTCGCGATCCAGCCGCGGCGCTCGGCCAGGATTTTCGTGTAGGTCTTGAACAGCGCGGCGCGGTCCGCGGCTTCGAGCGCGTCCGCGTAGGTGATCGCCGCCTCGACGACGCCGGGGCCGGTTTCGGTATGCAGGCCCTCGAGCGGAAAGCGCATGGCCTCGCACAGCTTCAGGAGGTCCTCGTAGAACTCCGCGTGAACAGAAGCGCGCAGCAGCGAATAGCCGAAATAGCCCGGCGTGATGGTCCGCAGGTTGCGAAAATTCTTCTCGCGCACCGAATGCGGCGTCTCCTCGAACAGGAAGAACTCGTATTCGGCGGACGCCTGCGCTGAATAGCCCAGGTTTTTCGCGCGCGCGAGCACGCGTTTCAAGGTGCCGCGCGGACACAGCGCCTCGGCCGGAGGCGCGAACTCGGCCAGGAACAGCAGCATGTCGCCTTCGAGCGGCAGCGCCCGGCAGGTTTCCGGCACGATCGCGCATTGGGCATCCGGATAGGCGGTATGCCAGCCGGTGAAGCCGACGTTGTCGTAGAGCTGGTCGGAGGAATCCCAGCCGAGCACCACGTCGCAGAAGCCGAAGCCGCGGTCGAGCGCGGCTTCGAATTTTTCGCGGGCGAGATATTTGCCGCGCAGCACGCCGTCGGCATCGAACACGCCGAGCTTGACGTGGGTGAGCTTGCGCTCGCCCACGATGTTCTTGGCATCGGCCGCAGTCTTGACCTCGCTCGGCTGCATGCGGCTTCCCTTCATCGTCGTCCCGGGCCCGAGCAGCGCGAGGGAACTGGGACCCGTGAACTCCGTGGGTGCCACATTACACGAGTCGGCGTGCATGGGTCCGGCCCCGGCCTTCGCGGGGGGCATGGTTCGCGGGCCGTGCCCGCGCCGCGGAATGACGGCGCTGATACTGGGCTCCCGCCACCAAACCCGGTAAGGTCCGGCGACCATCCATGACCACCTTCACCCCGCATCAGGATGCCGCGCTCGAGGCCGTCGCCGGCTGGCTCAAGGCGAAGCCGGGCCGCGGCGCGGCGCAGATTTTCCGGCTGTTCGGCTATGCCGGCACCGGCAAGACCACGTTGGCGAAACACATCGCCCAGCATGTCGACGGCAAGGTGCTGTTCGGCGCCTTCACCGGCAAGGCGGCTTCCGTCATGCGCAGCAAGGGCTGCGAGGCCGCCACCACCATCCACGGCATGATCTACCAGGCGCACGACAGCGGCGAGGAGACGCCGAGCTTCGACCTGTGGCACGAGGGGCCGGCCGCCAAGGCGAAGCTCATCGTCATCGACGAATGCTCCATGGTCGACGCCGAGCTCGGCGGCGATCTGCTGTCGTTCGGCGTGCCCTTGCTGGTGCTCGGCGATCCCGCGCAGCTGCCGCCGATCCAGGGCGGCGGTTTTTTCACCGCCGCGGAGCCCGACGCCATGCTGACCGAAGTGCACCGCCAGGCGCGCAACGACCCGATCGTGCGCCTGTCGATGGAGGTGCGCGCCGGCAATCGGCTCGCGCCGGGCCGCTACGGGCTCACCGAAGTGGTTTTGCGCGAAGACTTCGATCCGCAGCGGGCGCTCGAGACCGACCAGATCCTGGTCGGCCGCAACGCGACGCGCCGCGCCTATAACGCCCGCATGCGCGAGCGCCGCGGGCTTGCCGACATGCTGCCGGTTGCCGGCGATAAATTGGTGTGCCTGCGCAACAACCGCCGCAAGGGATTGTTCAACGGCTCGCTGTGGCTGGTCGAGGAGCGCAAGACCTCGCGGGCGCGCACCTTGCGCCTGCGGCTGAAACCCGACGAGACCATCGGGGCGCGCACCGTGAAGGCCTCGGTGCGCCCGGAATGTTTTCTGGGCGGCATCGAGGCGTTCGACTGGCGCGAGCGCAAGCGCTACGACGAGTTCGATTTCGGCTACGTGCTCACCGTGCACAAGGCGCAAGGCTCGCAATGGGACGACGTGGTGCTGTTCGACGAATCCTTCGCCTTCCCGGACAGCCGCGAGCGCTGGCTCTACACCGGCATCACCCGCGCGGCGAAACGGCTCACCGTCGTGGTGTGATCGCACCTGGACGTCCCCCGAACGCGGTTCAGCGCAGATCCGGGTCCATTGCTCTACGCGAAACGGGAACGCAAGCCTTCATTAAGGCGTTCGAGGATTCTGGGACCCAGGAGGGTTGCAGGAGGGTTCAATGAGATATCCGGCGATCGCCATCCCGCCGATGGCCATCGGAGTGGTCCTGCTGTGCGCGCCGGCGCTCGCCCAAGACGATGCCGGCCAGATCGCCTTCAACAACGCCTGCCGCACCTGCCACACCGTGCGCGAAGGCGACAATCGCCTCGGCCCCAACCTCTCCCGCGTGATCGGCCGCAAGGCCGGGTCCTTGCCGAACTACAATTATTCGGAATCGATGAAGAAGGCCGATCTCGTCTGGGACAAGCAGAACCTCGATCGCTTCATCGCCAATCCCGACGCGGTCGTGTCCGGCAACAACATGAAGCCCTATGGCGGTATCGCCTCGGCCGAAGAGCGCGCCAAGATCGTCGCGTTTTTGGAGTCGGCGGGGCGCTGATGCAATTCAATGCGGCGTTCGGAGAGCGCCGCACACACGCTTCTGCGGATACACACGCCTGGCGAAGAGCCGGTGTATCAATGAAGGAATAAACGCGTAAGGATCGCCACGTTCAGTGCTATGCCGAATCCCACCATCCATTTCAGGATCAGCAACTCGGAATCGATCCGCGTAAATCGATTTTCGTAATCGGCGAGCGCTTCGGCCGCCTTTCGGGCCTTCTCCTCCGGCGCACCCGCAGCGATGAATGCGTCGTAAACCTCGGAAATCATCGTTGCCACGGCGGAACTCCTTGCCCGACCGGTCGGAAACATACATGAAGATAATGCCTTGCAAAAGCGACGCAACCACCACCGCTTTGCCACTGAGGCTCGTCACGCCGGCGCCAAGCGCCGGCTCGAGCGCAGCACCAGCGACGCCACGATCGAAACGTTGACGAGATTCCACAGCAGGCCGTTGGCGAACGCGGCCCGGTAGGATCCGGTGAGATCGAAAATGAACCCGGACATCCAGCCGCCGAGCGCCATGCCGAACAGGGTCGCCATCAGCACCAGGCCGAGCCGGGTTCCGATCTCCCGCGGCGGAAAATAGTCGCGCACGATCACCGCGTACATCGGCACGATGCCGCCCTGGAAGAAGCCGAACAGCGCCGAGATCACGTAGAGCGAGGCGAGCCCGTTGAACATCAAGTAGAGCAGCAGCGCCGCGCCCTGCAGCAGCGAGCCGATCAGCAAGGTCGCCAGGCCGCCGATGCGGTCGGCCAGAAACCCGGAGCCGATGCGGCTGACGATGCCGCACGCCAGCATGAGCGAGAGCATCTCGGCGCCGCGCGCGACCCCGTAGCCGAGATCGCCGCAATAGGCGACGAGGTGGACCTGCGGCATCGACATGGCGACGCAGCAGGCAAGCCCCGCGACGCACAGCAGGATCTGCAGCGCGCGGGGCGAGAGCGCAAGCTTGCCCTGCGCGTGCGCGAGCAACGCATCCGCCGCGACGGCCCGGCGCATTTCCGGGCGCCGGCGCAAGAGAAACACCAGCGGCAGCATGGTCGCCGCGCAGAACAGGCCGATGCCGACGTGGGTTGCGCGCCAGCCCGCCGCCGCGATGAAATGCTGCACCAAAGGCGGCCACAGCGTGCCGGCGAAATAATTCGAGGAGGCGACCAGCGCCACCGCGACGCCGCGCCGGCGCTCGAACCAATTCGAGAGATCCGCCATCAGCGGGCCGAGCGTCACCGAGCTTCCGGTGCCGATCAGCACGCCGTAGGCGAGGGCGAATTGCCAAAGGTTCGCGGCCGCGGCGCCGGCCAGCACATAGCCGAGGCCGAGCACCACGACGCCCAACACCATCGGGCGCACGATGCCGTAGCGGTCGGACAGTTTTCCCATGGCGACGCCGCCGAACGCGTAGCCGAGCATGGAAAGCGTGTAGGGCAGCGAGGCGTCGGCGCGGGCGACGCCGAACTCGGCCTGCACCGCCGGCAACGCCACCACGACCGACCACAAGCCGACGCCGCCGATGGTGCCGATCAGCACCGCGGCGGCAAGGCGGAGCCACGCCGCGGGCGAATCCGCCTCCTCGGCGCGATGAAACTCGGTGTGGGTCCGGCTATCCACGGCGCGCGACCATGGTGGGCGGGGCTGATCGGGTCAACCCGCCGGAGAGGCAGGGGAGCTATGAAGGACGGATGACCTAGCGTTCCCCGGACAAGACGCAACGCGTCCTTCGAGGCGAGCGCCGTCATGTAGCCCGGATGGAGCGCAGCGCAATCCGGGGCCGGCTCCTGGACGCGGCGCAATCTGTCCTTCGGCCAGGCGCATTGCAGCATGTTGCAAGTCCGGCGGTTTTCGGCGGAAACGAGCGAATTTTTGCACAGTGCGGCGAACCAAGCGCCTGATGTTGCTCGATTAAACGCCTTTCAATTCGTCAAAAAGCCGCTTGTAGCTGCAACCCAATAATCTGCAATTACAGATAGTTTCGCCCTTGCACGGACGTTCCCCGGACGCGCGGCGCAACGCGCAGTGTGCGGCCGCCGATCCGAGGTCCAGTTTCGTTGGATAGTCGGGATGGAGCCGACCGCGGGTACAAGCGGATGAGCGCCTTGACGCCTGACCAGCACTAAACGACCGGTTATATTGAATATTTCAAGATGACGTTCTCGATTACATCCTCAACAAAATCGATCACCTTACTGCGATTGATCGAGATGCCAGACGGGTGAGCGCAAGAGTTTCTCGTACCCAATTTTTGATCTAATATCTTGCGCACGTCATTCGAGATTATGCCAGAAGCGCGCAAAAGCTCGATGAACTTACCCTCAGGAATATCGCCAAAGTCATCTCGCGTCACGATGGCAGAGACCTTAACGCGTTTGTCGACCACCTTTGCGAGTGTCGCGTTAAATGCCTGCAAATGCTTAGTTAAGACAACCTCATAAAGGTGATCCATGACAAGAATCCAGCACATCACAATTGCCGCCCGATTCGCACCTGCTTCGAAACAATCAATTGTCTCACTCAGGAATCGCTTCTTATTACCCGCTGCCAGCATGCTCTCCAGCTTACGAAGCTCAGCGCTCGCCTGCACAACAACGCGTTCGGCGCCAAGTTTTTTGGACAAAGCCTCTCGATAGTGATGTTGCAATTTGTAGCCACCATCCACTCTGACGAATCTTTGAGGTTCTGACTTTAGGCCTTCGGACAAATGCGCACGGGTTCTCGCGGGCGCGGACAAATCGCAGGCGTGAAAGCAATCATTTATGCCGCGCGCAGTTACCGCCGGCTCCCCCGCCTCGACGGTAAGATAATATACGAATAGGTCGATTAAGCCCCCAGGGCTGAGATTTTCAGCGTCGTCGATCGAGTTAAAGAACCTTTTGGCCCCCTCAATCACTTAGTAAACTCCTTCCTTATCAAAGTATTTGGCCTGGGGGTTTCCAGGGCAATCGTAGTTTTACTGCACGGCGCTACCATACATACGCAACCTGGCTTCTGCCGCCGATCATTTTGGAGGATTTTCGTAGCTCTTTGCATTTTTGCAGTCGCAAGCATGCGACCTTTACGCGATCAACATCGCAGGGGTAAATTGGCGCCAACTTTGCGTGAACTTCATTGTACGTTTTTGGTTGCGCAAAGAAGCCGCTACCTCTCAGGGCAAGTATGTGGTCCGGTAAGCTTTTCTGGGTGGATTGTATTTTCGGCGACTTTAAAGTCTTTGCTCTAGGTGGGAGCTTCTCCCCTACCAAAGTTCCATCGACAATGGTTTTTATCCGGCGAAGCGCTTCGACTAGTTGGTCCGCATTCATGTTCATCTCCTCAAGAGCTCAGGACCGTTTAAGGGTTCGGTTTGTTAAAGTCCTTAATGATTTCCGCGGCACGCTTCAGTCCGGGGGCGGTCAGCGTCCATCCCTTCTGCTTCGTACCCGTGAATTCATTGCCTCGGTTTTTGAGGTGGGAGGAATGATTTGCGCGATCATAGCATCCGGAACTCTCACAAAGCGCCCGTGCGGCTTTATCTTCAAAAGACGGCACTCCGCCCGCAAGTAGACGACCAATTCCAGTCAATATGTATGCATTGTAAGTTTGCGCTTTCTTGTTATTTCCGGGCACCGCAATTACCTCCGCGCCACCGTCGGTTAACTGGAAGACTTGTTGTAGCTCGTCGGCCGTAACACCGTACTGCTTCATCCAAGAACGTGCGCGCGGCGGAAATTGGCCGAACTCTTCCGATCTTCCATTTAACTCGTTTGGTCCAGTCGAAAAGACTTTTGACGGCACTTCACCGACCAGCACCATCGCTGCTTGCAGTACTCGGCCCCGCTCCTCCGCGGGCAACGACCCAAGAATTTCGACAATCTTTGCCATCGCGTCGAGAGGCTTTTCTTTTGTCATACCGATTCTCCGAGCTAGTGGATGTCACTGCCCCATTTCATTTTCCACAAACCGCTCACCCGTTGAGGTAAGATTCCATGCCTTCTTGGCATCCTTTTTCTCTGCCGCCCCCATCAAGAACCCACGTGCGATATTTTTGTTGACGGCATCGTTCATGTTCTTGGGCAGCTTCTCACGGGCGGAGCGAAAAGCATTTTCAAGATCTGCCACGTTGAACGAAGTCACGCCCTCCTGGTGCTCGAGGAAATAAGCCAACGCCAATACTCGCTGAAGTTCAGACGTCACGTTTTTGGCCAGTAAGAATTCCTTGGCTGACAATTTCTTGCTTTGCGGGCGCGGGCCTTGAGGCGAACCGCCGGTAAGCCTTTCGAGGTAGCCGACCCGCTCTTCGAGTCTCGTGAGTCGCGCTGTCAAATCGTCGGTATCCATGACTTCTCTCCGCTCTAAGTGTCGAATCAGAGAATTGGATAACACATATAGAAATGGTAGCAGAGCGTCAACCCCCACAAGCGGCCGATGACCCCCAAGAACTCCCCCCAGAAGCGGCGAATGATCATGGGAACCAAAAATGCGCTGGTGGGTGGGGACGAGGAGGGGGCGGGGTCGCGTGACCCAGATCCGCCCACCTACGCATCATTGTGCTCGGTTCCTATTGCTTGGCTTTCGATCGTGTCATGATTATCTGACTGGGACAATTAAGAAACTATCCTGGTGCAGATTTATCGCGTACCTGCAGCACTTTATGTGGATATGTATAGATAATATTTGTATTGCATATGAATTCTAATAGATGGCGCTGCCACAACTGGCGCCGTGGCAGACGCCAATCGGCCGACTGTGCTCGCAGACTTAGAACGGCGCTGGGAGGCAACCTAGTTCTATTTCTCCCGAATTTGCTCGATAAATTCGGGGTTTATTCGCATTGCGTGGACGGTGGGCGCCTTCCGGAACGGATTTAGAGTCCGCCGAGTTACCGATCAGACGGGGGAGCCGCGACTGCTCGCCGCGATTTGGGAGGCGCTTGGCGCCAGTTATCGTCTTGGGGTCCCAAAAAAGTGGCCAAAACGGCCCGATTCCGTTTTGATTATGAATTCTAATTGAAGACATTGCCACAGCCGGCGCTGTGGCAGACGCCAGTCGGCCAACTGTGCTCGCAGCCTTAGAGCAGCGCTGGGAGGCAACCTAGCCCTATTTCTTGCGGATTTTCTTGATAAATGAAGGCATTTATTCGCATTGCGTGGACGGTGAGCGCCTTCCGCAACGGATTTAGAGTCCGCCGCGTTACCGATCAGGCGGGGGAGCTGCGACTGCTCGCCGCGATAGGGGGCGCCTAGCGCAAGTTCTTGCCTTGGGGTCCCCCAAAAAGTGGGCAAAAACGCCCGCTTCCGTTTTGATTATGAATTCTAATTGAGAACACTGCCGCAGTAAGTGCTATGGCAGACGCCAGTAGACCGACTGTTCTCGCAGCCTTAGAACGGCTGGACAGGCGAGGCTAGCCCCTTACTCGGATGGCAACGCTAAAAGCGTTGCCGGGATTCCGGGTTCTCGGCTCCGGCGAGCTTCCGGAGGACCGGCTCAGTTGTCGAGGAACGACCGCAGCTTCCGGCTCCGGCTCGGGTGTTTCAGCTTGCGCAGGGCCTTGGCCTCGATCTGGCGGATGCGCTCGCGGGTGACCGAGAACTGCTGGCCGACCTCTTCGAGCGTATGGTCGGTGTTCATGCCGATGCCGAAGCGCATGCGCAGCACCCGCTCCTCGCGCGGGGTGAGCGAGGCGAGCACCCGGGTCGTGGTCTCGCGCAGGTTCGACTGGATCGCGGCGTCGATCGGCAGGATCGCGTTCTTGTCCTCGATGAAATCGCCCAGGTGCGAATCCTCCTCGTCGCCGATCGGCGTCTCCAGCGAGATCGGCTCCTTGGCGATTTTCAGCACTTTTCGCACCTTCTCGAGCGGCATGCCGAGCTTTTCCGCGAGCTCCTCCGGGGTGGGCTCGCGGCCGATCTCGTGCAGCATCTGGCGGCTGGTGCGCACGATCTTGTTGATGGTCTCGATCATGTGCACGGGAATGCGGATGGTGCGCGCCTGGTCGGCGATCGAGCGC
>WNFW01003136.1_pt1 | contig 11430 bp, 10 predicted proteins | sample 5400131 | NCBI WGS metagenome assembly WNFW01 (sample SAMN13153362, study PRJNA577476) | soil metagenome | isolation source: 20 cm soil or saprolite under grassland replicate 1 | place: USA:California | collected 2016-06-15
GGACTTGCAACGCGTCGAAATGGGTAAGGCCGTTTTCCCGAGAACAGTGAAGCCGGGCGCCGCTCCTGGTCCGGTAAGGCGCTGTCGGCCGAATGAGTCCGGGGCCGAGTCGAGAATTGCGGCCGTCGACGGTTAGCTCAGTCATCGATGTCGGCAAAGGGTCATTAGCGCCATTTTGACCGTTGTCCGGTTACTTCCGGTCTTCCCCCAACTCCAGACATGTCACTGCACTGCGCTAACTGACGCGATGGGCCAATAGGCGACATCCGAGGCTTGGTTTGGGAGGTGGCCAACTGAGGCGGCCGTCTAGATCTAGCCGGAGCAATAGGGAGGCTTCCCGAATTGATGTGATCACGGCGCGTATCAACTATCGCTTGGGCGGTCCGGTCATCGCGAGATACTGATCTCGCCTATCTTGCATTTCTCCAGTAACTAGGCCGGCAGAAATGCCGGCCTTTTTGTTGAGCTAATACTCTCAAACATTCGTCATGCTACCGATCCGTCCCCGATCGAGTAGCCGCGAGATGCGGATTACATCAAACATCAGGAATTTTGGTCTTGCTTTTTGCCGAGCGCCGTTTCCTCTTCCGCAATCCATTGATTGATTTCCGACGCCGGGATGGTGCGTCGTATTGGCTGATGAGGCATCAAGGTGCCTGCAGTGACTTTTCTCTATCGCGCATTCCGCACGATCAAAGGGCCTGCACTTGATTTTGTGATCAGGGCTTTGGACGCCTTAGGTTTCCAATTCGTCGTGCAAGTTGCACGCCAGCATCCAACGCGACTTGCAGTCGGTTGCCGCCAATCTCCGTGCCGATCTGATAATCAGACTTGCACTGAGCGAAGCGTCTCAACAGCTTCTTTTCGCGCGGACTTAGAAAAATGAACGAGGCGCTCATTTGGGACGGAATATCAGAAACGCGAGCATGGCGGCCGGGTCGAGTCCCAGCAGGCAACCGAATCCGAAAAGACCGCTCGTTGCTCATCAGTAGAGTATAGCAGGTCGCACATTTTTTTGGAGCAGAAGTGCTGACACGTCCCGAAAGGTATCTAGCCCCGTCCGAGCGGTTTGTCGGGCGTCCGCCAATCCCTGACTGCCCCTTCAACGGGCAACGAAAAAAATGATGATCGAGCCCCACATCGTCAGCAGGATATTGGCGACCGGATACGCAGGCGTGTAGCCAAGCACTGCGACGGGGCTGCCGGAGCGCTCCTGAACGGCGGCCATTGCTGCCGTCACCGTCTGTGCGCCAGCGAGTGCGCCGAGAAGATGGATGGGGTTCATACGAAGCACCAGATGGCCGAACAGCAAACCAATCAACTGCGGGAGTAGCGTTACTATCACGCCACCAAGGAAGAGCCCTAGACCCGCTTCCTTAAGCGCCGAGAAGAAGATCGGCCCGGCCTGTATTCCGGTGAGCCCAACAAAAGCCGCGAGCCCTAGGGAAGTCATCAGTCCAATTGCTCCATCGGGAATGCGCCCGAATAACGGGTGTCGAGTTCGGATGTGGCCGACGAGCAGCCCAGCGAGCAGCACCCCTACGCTTGTGCTCAGGCTAATTTTGATGGCTCCCACGGAAAACGTCGCAAGAACGCCGACCACTCCACCCAGAAAAATCGCCGTCCCAAGTACGATGAAATCAATGCTCGCGCTCGGGGCGATGATAGCGCCGATCTTTGATGATGCCGACTGTATGAGCGCGTCCGGGCCTACAAGGCGAAGCACGTCTCCGCGCTCCAGGGGTACATTGGCTGCGATGGGAATGCTCTGATCGCCACGTCGTAACGACCGCAAGTAAAGGCCGCGCGTCCATTCCTGCTTCGAAACACTACCAAGATTGGAACCTGTAAGGTTCGGATTGATCAAGAGAATGTCGGCGCTGGCGACAGGGATGTCCAGAAGCTCACTGTCCTCGCGCTCGTTGGCAAGCGGACCAATCAATTCGACAATAGCCTGACGAGGTCCGGATAGCGCAACTATGTCCCCCGCTTCGAGCGTCATGGTGGGTACCGCGTCGATGATGTGTTGTCCGCGCCGAATGCGGTGAATGAAGAGGCGATGGTTAGGCACAAGGGTTTCGGCAACCGCTACCGAAACTCCTGCCAAGCGCGCATCTTCAGCCAGTCGATACGCACGGAGTTCGAACTTCCGCCAAGCCGACGCAAGCTCTGGCTTGGCTACCGTCATTCCCAGTGAATGTTCGAGCTTTCGTGCTTCCTCCCTTAGGTCGATTTTCAAGAGTGCCGGAGCAATTGTCGTGCAGAATAGGATCACACCGGCGTAGCCGAAGATGTAGCAAACGGCATCTGCGACGGCCATGTGTGCAATCAGTCGTACGCGGTCCGCTTCGGGTAACTCCAACCCGTTAATTGCATCTGTCGCCGTACCCATGGCGGCGCTCTGAGTGAGGCTTCCCGACAACAGCCCCGCTGCAAAGCCGGGGTCGAGCGCTAATGTCTTGGCGACGAGAATAGAGGCGGCGAGGCCCACTACGCTTACGCATACCGCCAACAAGAGCGGCTTCACGCCGTTTCGCTTCAAGGCAAGCACGAACTGCGGCCCAACCGAGTAACCGATCCCAAACAAGAACAGAAGGAATAGAAAGGACTTGGTCATACCCGAGACGGGGATGCGTGCGAACTGTCCTGCAAGCAATCCGGCGAACAGCGCCCCCGTAACCGGGCCAATAGTGAAGGTCTCGATCTTGAAGCTTCCGATCCAATACCCGACCGCGATGACCAGAAATAACGCAAGTTCGGGATAGCGAACCAAAAACTGTTCTAACCAGACAAGCATGGCCCCACCCCATAACCGGCTTCTCGGAAAACGCGGCACCGTGAATGAGGCTCTTGATGATTTGATGTGGTTCCTTGATCTAGATCAAAAGGCAAAGCGGCGCCTGTATTGGGAGCCGTTGACCAGCCCGCAAGATATTGGGCCGCGGGGCGCAAACTCGGCGATGGCGGGCCGAAGCTCATCGTTGATCGAGAATGAGCAATTTGGGCGCTTGTTGTTCAGCTTCATCGCGAGGCCCTGCCGCGATGCGCATCAGTTCGGCGTCAGTCAATTGCTCCACCCGCGCCAACCCGGTCGTCCAATTCGGCGGTCCGATACGCCCGCACATAGGCATCGACGACTTTAGCAACTCCCGGCTTTCAGGCGACGCGGCGATCTGTAGCGTCCGAATCGTGCGGCGAACGCAAAAGGCCGGAGGGATGAGCTCCGGCCTTCTTGCCCCTCCGCGCTGGCGCGCCCAAGTGAGCCTGGTCAATCTTCGCCGAGCGGTCAGGCTCACCGCCAGATTGCACTCGTCCGGGCCGCCGTACAACCGGGCCCCTTCATGTATGGCTGTGGAAATGCGACGCGGGGCCTCTCGACCCCGCGCTGTGGCGCTCATGCGCTACCGCTATCGGCCGTCGATTTTTTCCATCCCCGCCTCGATCACCGCAATCTCTTCCTCAATTTGCGTGATCGACTTGCTGTAGTCGAATGCGCCCCCTTGACTTTGCCTATGTTTAAGATCGGCGGCCAAGCGCTGACGGTGCGTTCGCAAATCTTCGAGCGCCTGGCGATTGTTCAAGCGGACGTAACCCTCGACAATCAGTTCGATCGCGCTGGACATGCTATCTGACTCGCCAATCGAAGCGGCTTGGATAGAAGCGCACTGGGAGGCAGAAAAAGGCCGCAGATCGATTGCGGTCTTCCTGCGGCCCCACCGGACTAAATGAACAAATCAGTATAGAAATGCCCCGGCGTTTCCTCCAGTAGAACACCCCTGTCCAAAGTTGGAATCCGGGAATCTACGGTTTGCGGAACCAGAGCAAAGACCGCGTGTCACCATCCGCCGCGTGGTCGGGCCGGGGCTGAAGGCGAAGGCCAGATCCTGATTTGCGGCAAATCTCCTTTTTGGCGGCTTTCGCGCGCCCTTAGGTTGCGATATGCACAGTGATGCCATCGTCCGCAGAATGGGCCCGAGCCGACATAATTGCCGCACTGGCATTGTGCGCGCGTCCAGATGGTCGGGATATCGAAGGAACAGGTGTTGATCTGCATGGGGCCACCGGCGAGCAAGGCGGCTGAGGGCGAGCAATGTGCCTACGCGGTTGATGCGTGCGTCCGTCCGCGATAACGCGATTGCCGACCTCGAGCAGCTTTCGCGCGCGCAACCTGAAATACGCTGATACGGGGGAGACACCATGATCCGAGCCGTGACCGCCTGGACGGCGCTGCTATCGACAATGGCCGCGCTGGACGCCTCGGCCGAAACCAGCGGGACTAAAGATTTCGACTTGGCATGCGCGGTAGTGAGCGCTGCGGAAATTGCGACCACTAGGCCAGGAAGCCCAGAGCGCAATACGGCCTTCCAAGTTCAATTTTTTTATCTGGGACGCTTGAGTGGTCGAGACGACGCGACTAATTGGGCCGCGGTAGTTAAGGGACGACTGGCCGAGCTAAAAAGTAAAGCGCCCGATCTTTACGGCACTTGCGCTGAATTTGTCGCAAAAAAGATCGAGTGATTTAGCCATGCGTCTGGTCGAGGTGAAGGGGAAATGACGGAACGGATTCATATTCGTCAGCGGTACCGAGATGAATTTGAGCAGCTCTACCTGGGCAATGCTGCTGATCGGGTTCGCGGGTCATCGCGTAAAATCATCGAGGTGCGGCCGACAATCTAAACTAATCATTAACCCTTTTCCGTAAACGTTGTGCGCGGGGCTTACGTAATGTTGCGAGAGTTACGTGATGTCATGGGATTCAGAGTTTGCAGAGCCAATCGATCTGCCGAACAACGTAGTCGCCACCACTCTTCGCCAAGTCACTACATATATCAGCGAACTTCCTGGCGCCGAGCAGAATTCGCGAGAGTGGCAGAACGCCCGCCGACGTATCCTTGATGCGGCGAATCAAGTCGGGTCTATTTGGTTCGCGCGCATCGCGATCATCCAGGCACTTCAACGGGACAGAGGAAACGTGGTCCGACGGGATTTCAGGCCTCATTTCAGGAAACGAAGTTGGAGCCCGGAAGAGCTAACGCTCTTAAACAAATTCGTTGTCGCCGGCGCGTCACCAGGCACGGCTGCCGAGGCACTGAACAGAACAGAGGAAACAGTTCGCATCAAGGCGCGGATGATCGGCTGTCCCTTCCCTCACCGCAATGAGATCAAACGACGGCCGCAAGCAAACCGAATCGTGCTGGTGTCTTCAAGCGATGCGACATAGCAGCGCCTTTCGGGCAAAACCGATTTCTATGGAAAATGGCCAAGTCGCTCTTTCCCGAAATCGCTTTGGTTCGCGGACGGCAGCGAATTCAGGAACGGGCTTTTGCCGGGCTTTCCAAGCGTGGGCTTTCCGCCCGGATATCCCCGTTCCTATGGTCGGGTGCAAACTCCGTGCGGGAGCGAGACAAAGCTGCGCACGAATTGGTTGAACACATACGCGCTAAGCAGTCCGACTATCCCAGTTCTACCCAAGTCGTGATAGCGCATAGTCACGGTGGCAACGTCGCGCTCCGTGCTCTTGATCAGCTGGCCGTCACGGGTGACGAAATCTTGATCGCAACAATCGCTACACCGTTCGTCGAAATTTTACGGACCAAACTCTCGCCTGCGGAGACACAACGGATTGACGTTATGGTCTCGGCGACTACGAGCCTTCTTATACCTCAATACGCCACAGAAATTAAATATACTTATTTCCCCACGTTAAACCAAAATGTCTTGCTATTCATCGTCGCGCTCGTCTGCCTCCTTCCCTTCTTGTTGTTCTTCCGATTGCGCGCCAGGAATACTCGAAAAGTAGACGAGCTTGTGGGACTGACTTCCCTTTCCTCCTCCGTTCGCAAACATCCGCTTCTGGTACTTCGTGCTGTCGATGATGAAGCCTCTCTCGCCCTTGCAGCTGCAACGATAGGCAACCGGTTCTCACGATTATTGGAAAGGTCGTCATACAAAATCTGGGTCTTGCTAAGGTTTTTGGGCATTTCGCTCGTGGTATTTATCCTCGTTCTGTTCGCCATCAACTTTTTTTGGCCCCTGGATGATTTCATGGCGCCGGCTTTCATGACTCGATTTCTTCAACTTCTTCAACCTATTTCGAATTTCTCGTTTGACTGGGTGCCAGCGTTAGCGAGGGGCCTCGTACTTGCATTTTTTGCATTCCTATTTTCGCCAGGGGCGTTCAACTCTGCTTATGGCAGGGAGCTTCTTCCCATTTTCCAAGGGTGCGAAATCAATTCCCAGTCAGCCCCTGATAGCATTGATCGGCAGTCGGAGTTTCAATCAGAATCGACCCCGACCAATTGGGGGATGGTCGTAACGCTCCATCAAGCTGAAGAGCCTCGAAGAGGTCTGCGGCATGGCCTTTATGATGATCCCCAGTGTGCAGAACGAATAGCCGGGTGGCTGCAATCCGAGCTTGCCTCCAGAGGGACATGAATCCGATCACAACGCACCTAGCCGCTACCCCGCGCTCTCCTTTCGGAAAGTTCATCGCCGTCCTCCCCACGACGGTCCCAAGGGACTAGAAAGGACGTCAGCAATGGGTCAGAAACGGAGGTCGCCATCGGTTCTGGTCACTTCCGCTTTGCACCTCAAAAGCGGAGATTCCAACGACTTGCCTCCGCCGACGAGACGGTTGACAGTGTCCGGGCGTTCGGCCGCAATGGCCCGCCAGCCTGAGGTGGTGCATGGACATCCAGACCCGTCCGGACCCGGTCGTCCGCGCCAGCGAGCTCGGGGCGGAGATTGCCGCCGCAGCCGACGAGATCGAGCGCACGCGGCGCATCCCGGAGGCGTTGCTGGGGCGGCTTCATGACTCGCGGCTGTTCCGCATGCTGCTGCCGCGCTCGGCAGGGGGCGACGAGACGGAGCCTGCGGTCTACGTGGCGGCCATCGAGGAACTCGCCCGGCACGACGCCTCGATCGCGTGGAACGCATTCGTCGCCAACAGTTCCTCCCTGATCGCCGCCTATCTGGAGCCTGCGGTCAATCACGCCATCTTCGCTGATCCGCGCAGCATCGTGGCCTGGGGACCTCCAAACGCTTCGCACGCGAGAGCGGTCGACGTCGGCTATCGCCTGACCGGCAAGTGGGATTTCGCCAGCGGCTGCCGGCAGGCCCGTTGGATGGGCGCGCACTGCCATGTGCTCGAAGCGGACGGCGCGCTGCGGCTCAACCGCTTCGGCCGGCCCACGGTTCGCACGCTCCTGTTTCCGGCGAGCGAGGCGACCCTGCTTGACACCTGGCGGACGATCGGGCTGTGCGGCACGGCGTCGGACTCCTATTGCGTCAACGACATATTCGTATCCGAGGCGTTCAGCACCACACGCGAGGACCCGACGCTGCGCCACGAGCGCGGCCCGCTCTATGCCTTCACCATGCAGGGCCTCTACGCGACCGGGGTCGCCGCTGTGGGGTTTGGCATCGCGCGCGCGATGCTGTCCGAGTTCATCACGCTGGCGTCCCGCAAGGCGCCGCGCAACCTGGCCCGGCTCGCCGACAACGCGGTCGTGCAGGCCGACGTGGCGCGCGCGGAGGCGCGGCTTGGCTCGGCACGCGCCTACCTGATCGAGACGCTCACCACGATCTACGCGCATGCCGACGACGTGGCGCCGATCGAGGTAGCCGATCGGGCCCGCGTGCGGCTCGCCTGCACCAACGCGATCCAAGGCGCGACCGAGGTGGCAGACTTCGCCTACAAGGGAGCGGGCGTCGACGCGATCTTCCCGGGCAGCCCGTTTGAGCGCCGCTTCCGCGACATGCACACGCTCTCGCAGCAGATCCAGGCACGCGGCGCCCATTTCGAGTCGGTCGGGCAGATCCTGCTCGGAGTGCCGCCCGAGGTGTTTCTTTAGAGTGGCGAAGGTTCGCCAGACCAGGCGCCGTTTGCACCTCGCATTAGGTTCAGAACGCGCATCTTACCGGTTTAAACCAACGTTCAAAGGGCGGCCGCTTTGGGTCATTCGCTACTGAAATGCGATGTCCGCGATACGCCCGCTTTACCCCCAATAGCGGTGGCACAGCAGACATCGCGGCACTTCGCATTTGGGCCACTTCCAGACTCATGCACTGCAGCGTCAGTTAGTTCGTCGAAGGTACGCACCGCCTTCGCACCTACAGGCGGAGCAGCCGCTCGGCGTTACCGTGAGCGATCTTCGCGCGGTCGCCCTCGCTAATCGGGGCGCTCCGGCGGTCGCTGTCCGCAAATCCTCGAACGGGTAGTCCGCAGCAAAGAGGATGTGGTCCGAGCCAACAGCAATGCGCAGAGCAGCGGTGGGACGTCGCAGACTCCACTAGTCGTGTACAGATTGTGTCGAATGTAATCCGATGGCTTGTTGCGGGCCAACTCGATGCCATGGTGATTGTGCCATGCCCAACGCGAGTCCAGCCGCCAGAGGACATAGGGCAAGCCCTCGCCCATGTGCCCGACCATCAACTTCGATTCAGGAAAGTCGTCGAAGACCTTGCTGAACACTAACCGCAAGACATGCGAAGCCGTGTCATTGCTCCAGCTCCACATTGGGCCAGTGAGTTCGGGGTGTCCTGACAAGACGTGGGGAGCATCGACGCCAGGTAAAGCGGCACATCAAGGCCCGAGGCGTATTCCCAGAGCACTCGCAGGGCGGGATCGTCGAGATATCGGCCCTGGGTATGAGCACTGACTAGCGCGCCCTTCAGGCCAAGCTGTTGAAGCCCGTTCCAATTCCTTTGCTGCAGCTTGTGGATCCTGCAGCGGAAGGGCGGCAAACCCAGCGAAGCGATGCCTCATGACGGCTCGGTTCCCCGGAACTTCACCCGAGCTTGACCGCGCACGCAACAGGAATTGCCCGATCACATCGGTTTGAGAATCAGGAGGCGGAACATCCGCCGGTTCCCCGCGCTTGCTCCCGGTCACAAATCACAAAGAAGGAGGCGTCCTATGACGAGACTGAAGACTACGAGTCTTGCGATCCTCGGCACCGCGGCCATTGTCGCCGCCGTGCTGGCGAGCCCCGCAATGGCCAAGGGTACGATGGCCAAGGGTGCTAAGGACAATCAGGCTAACTGCGTGGGCAGCAATTGCCCGACCAAGGGGCCTAAAACTCTCGCCAAGGCTAAGGCGCCCGGAATTGTCGCCAAAGACCAGCGTCACATTCAGCGTCACGTGGCCTATCGCAGCGAACGGTTCCGCAACGCCAACGCCGCTTTGACGAGCGCGAGGGCCGAACACAGGGCTGCCGGGCCCGGTAACGTGGTGGGCAACGTCGTCGGCGGCGCCGTCGCGACTGCGGGCGCGATCGCGACTGCCCCATTCCGCGCCTGGGACAACAGCTACAATAACTATTACGGCTATGGCTATGGTGGCCGCGACTGGAAGACCTACGCTGCCCACAACGGCCTTGCCTGTACGCCCGGCACCACGTTCCGCGGCCAGGACGGCCGGCGAAATCTCTGCCAGTAATCACCTTCGACACAGCGAAGGAGAAGAAGGCGGCTCTTCGAGCCGCCCTTTTTTTGTTTTTGAGGGCAGGTTAGCAGCCGCCCGCGCCGGATCGAGAGTGGAATGCTCGGATCGAGGTTCTCATGTCCTCAAGGGCGTCCACGGCCGGTGGCGACTTTTTGCCGTCAAGGAATGTGCCCGTTAGGTCTTGCCACTTGCGGGAAGAATGGCCGTTTCGACCCTCGGCGGGCCACTTCTGGTCTACCCCAGTCAAGAGACATTCCCGGAATCCGTCGGCAGGTCTCAAAGGTGCCACAAGCAGACATTGAACAACATTAATTTACGGCCTGTGCCTGTGGAAATTTCCATTCGCCATTCAGGATTTCAGCACGCGGGCGATAGAGCCGCACCGTGTAGTTCCAGCCATTCATGATCGGCAGGCAGTTGGGGATCTTGCCGTCGCAGCCACCGAACTGGATCGCGACCAAGCCGTCCGCGCTCTTCTTGGAGGTGATGTTGTTGAGGGAATAGGCGTTGAGATCGTTCTTCTGAAAATACCCATCGGCGTTGTAGAGGCTGATCGACCAGAAGCCATCGACCGGCACGTCCTTGACGTTGAGCTTATAGACACTCTTGCCGTCGTTCTTCGGCGGGGTGAAGTTCAGATACATGGCGTCCTTTCGGGGATTGCCGCCCCAGGTCGTCGCAGCGGAGATGAGATGCTGGATTGGATCGACCTGATCCTTGGTGCCGAAGGCGCGGCTTGTGTCAGACAATGTGGTGCCCAGCACGATAAGCGCTTCACGCACCTTCTTTTGGCTGACCGGGTCCCATTTGGGCATTTCAAGTTTGCCGAGAGATTTCTGTTCGACGCGGAGCGCATCCTGGAGCGCGTGCACCTGCTTCACATCGGCCGGATCGTTAGGATCGAGCAGCGTCCGGACGCCGACGATCACATAGCGCGTGCCGACCCCCTTTCGGGTGTAGGTGCGCTTGATCGGCGCGTAATCTGCCGGAGGTGAATACATGTCCTGATTGATGACTTGCAGGGACATGAAACGCCTGCCGGGATCGGGAAGCGTGAGAGTTACCGGTCGGCGTCGAGATCGAACACCGCAGCCGAATAGAGCGTGTCGCGGTTTTGCCGAATGATCGTTTGGGAGTCGACGGGTGACACCTCCCTGTGGTGCTCGAACTTGCCGAAGCCGCCTTCCTTGAGCGCCACGACGCTCAAGGCGATGACGTTCTCGCTATGGTTTAGCTAAGCCCTTGAAAAGCTTGGTGGGCGCACCAGGGCTCGAACCTGGGACCCGATGATTAAGAGTCACCGGTGCATGGTTGATCCGGCTTCCTATGTCTATCTCTGTCTTTCAAAAATGCCCTATTTTCAGGCTTTACTTTCAGACAGCCGATGATTATATTGACGCAGTGAGACAGAGAAAGCCATTTGGCTGCTTCCTATATGCTTCCTAAAATGAAAGGCATCACCCCATGAACCTCACCGAAAGCTCAATCCGCAAGATCACGCCGCCGGCCGGCAGCTCGGATTTCATCGTCTGGGATGACAGCATGGCAGGCTTCGGCCTGAGATTTCAGAACGGTGGCCCCGGCAGCTTCGTCATTCAGTACAGGCTCGGCAATAAGCAGCGCCGGCAAGTGATCGGCCGCGTCGGCAAAATCACGTTGAAGGCGGCGAAGGATATGGCCCAGCAGCTTTTCGCCCAAGTCGCGAACCGGGTCGATCCGGCGGTCGCGCGCGCCAAGGCCGAGGCGCGGGCTGCCACGACTATCGGCAGCTTGATCGAGCCGTTCGTGTCCCATCTCGGAGTCGACATGCACCGAGCACCAAACCACGTCCGCGACTGCAAGCGTTCGCTAGGGCGCCGCTTCGCGCGGTTGCACGAGTTCGACCCGAATGACGTCGACCGCCGCAGCGTTGCCGCCGAGATTAACAAGATCAAGACCACGTCCGGACCGATCGCGGCGAACCGCGCCCGCGCGCACTTGAGCAA
>WNFW01007371.1_pt1 | contig 11430 bp, 19 predicted proteins | sample 5400131 | NCBI WGS metagenome assembly WNFW01 (sample SAMN13153362, study PRJNA577476) | soil metagenome | isolation source: 20 cm soil or saprolite under grassland replicate 1 | place: USA:California | collected 2016-06-15
ATCGCCCGCTCGGCTTCCTCCTCGGTCAGGCCGCGAAGGTTCGCCGCCATGGCGTCCACACCGCTTCCATCTAGCTTCAACTGCAAAGTGTGGGCCTTCGAGAGACGCTTAAAGGTTTCCTCGACAATTTGTCTCAACCGTTGCGGATCGGGTAGCGGCAGATCCACATATTCCACCAGGCTCTCCAACTCGGGTGGCAAGCTGATGGATGGATGGCGCAGTAAGTATCAGCGTGCGCCGATTCGCAGAAAATTTCTGACCTGCGTCTCGCAGACGCCGCACCACGACTGGGCTCTCCATATGCCGATGAAAATCCTTCAGGACGAATACGGCTTCGAGCGTCATTGTTTCCATCGTGGCCAGCGCCTGCACCGGGTCAAGAGTGTTATAGATGGCAGCCTTGCTTGATTCTGGTGCGCCGGGATCAGCCGCTTGCCGAGCGGCATTGATTCGCATTTGAAGTGCCGCCGCGGGAATCGCAGGAGCGTTGCTCCCCGACCGGAACAATCCATCCGCGATGCTCCATTCAAAGATTGCAATGTTCAGGTGGCAGCGAAATCCTCACCGATCTGCGGAGCCAGGCGCTGCACGAGCTGGCGCGCAAATTCTGCCTGCTTATCGATGGAAATGCGGAACCCCAATCCGAATTCAGCGTTGTCCTCGAACAGAGAGTTCGACCACGCCGGCCCGCGCCCTTCGGCATTCTTGGCCCAGGGAGTTGTGGGCAGATTGCCGCCATAGATCGAGGAGCAGCCAGTGGCGTTGGCAATCACCGCCCGGTCACCAAAAGCTGTGAAACCAGCTTGAGATAAGGAGTCTCGCCGCAACCGGAGCATGCGCCGGAGAATTCAAATAGAGGCTCTTGTACCTGCTGCTGCCGAATAGTGGTGAGCTTAATCTTTCGTCGGTCGAGTTCTGGGATTTTCAGAAAGAACTTCCAGTTTTCGCTTTCTGGCCCGCGCAGCGGAGGCTGTGGTTCCATGTTGATGGCTTTTAGCCGTGTCTCGCTCTTGTTCTTAGCCGGGCAAATATCCACGCAAATGCCGCATCCCGTGCAGTCTTCCGGCGATACCTGAATGGTGTATTTCATGCCTTGCCATTCCTTGTCGCGTGCTTCAGTGAACTTGAAGGTCACCGGCGCATTCTTCAATTCTCGGGAGTCAAACACCTTGATTCGAATGACTGCATGCGGGCAGACCATAGCGCACTTGCCGCACTGAATGCAGGTTTTGGTGTCCCACACAGGAATTTCGGGCGCGAGGTTGCGCTTTTCCCATTTGGCAGTTGCCGTGGGAAACGTCCCATCGCAGGAAAAAGCGCTCACGGGAAGATCATCGCCGTGGCCGGCGTAGATCGCGCCGAGCACCTCGCACTCATACTGAGGCGCCTCTGGAGAGAACGGAGCTGGCATTTGCACTTGACTCGTCGCCTTCTCCGGCACGCTTACTTCAAAAAGGTGAGCCAGTGTCTCCTCAACCGCGCACAGGTTCTTCTGCACCACCTCCTCGCCTTTCTTCCCGTAGGTGTCACGAATGGATTGACGTATGGCTTCGATCGCTTCATCGCGAGGCAGAACTTTCGAGATGGCAAAGAAACAGACTTGCATGATGGTGTTCACGCGCGATCCCATACCGGTCTCGCGAGTGCTGCGGATAACGGCACTTTCCATCACGATGCAGTTCTCGCCGATGGTGATCGGTGCACCTTCCGCCACGATACATGCACCGAACATAATGCGGGTTCCACGTCCGATCGAGACGTTTCCACAGATCGTTGCGTTCGGCGCTACGTATGCTGAGCTATCAATTTCGGGAATGCTTCCTTCGTGTTCGATGAGCATATGCACCTCTTGTTCGTCAGAGGGACGCCAGAAATAGTTATCGAGCCGTAATCGTTATCGCGCACCACAGGCGACTGCCTGTGGACTGGGCGTGAATGCGGCGACGATCCCGAGCGCGATTAAAACACTACCACCGGCATACCGCGTCGCCGTCCGGAGCTTTCCCCCGCTCCCAGTCAGCGCTACGAGCGTCCCGCCTAGACAACCGAACAATGAGTTCGTGGCAAAGCCCATCACAACGAATGCCGTCCCAAATAACAGCACTTGAATTCGCACCGGTCCAGCGTCCGCAGCAATGAACTGGGGAAGAAAGGCCAAGAAGAACAGCGCCGTCTTGGGGTTCAGTGCCAGAAATCCCTGGATAATCAACCATTTCGAAGAATCGGCTTGCCGGGAACCTTGTTCTGTAGCGCTGTTCGCGACTCGGCCCCCCTTACCCAGTAGCGTAGCGGCACCGAGACAAACTAAGGTATAAGGCTCCGACTAGCTTTACGGCGGCAAATAGTTTAGGCGCAGACCCTAAGAGAGCGGAAAGCCCGACGGCCGTCGCAATCACCTGCAGCAGATCCCCGAGCGCGAGGCCGACGGAAGAAAGCATAGCGGCTCGAAAGCCTTGCGCGATACCGCGCGCCACGACGTACATGATGGATGGCCCGGGAGTAATCAGCAGGATGAACGCTGCACCCAAGAAGACAGTCCAATGCGATAAATCCGGCATTCCAGCCAACTCCAAGAAGTCTTCAAAGAGCCTCGGGGCAGATTGGGAACGGTTGACCGTATCGTTCGGCAAAAAGCGTGCGAGATGGAGGAAGTCGACCGGGATATTTTCCATCCTCACCCTGTAGGTGACCCAATGCCAAAAGAAAGAGCACTCGCACATGCTCCGGAACCCCAAGCACTTCGCGCACTTTGTCTTCGTCGAATCCTTCCATTGGCCCTGTGTCGTAACCCAAAGCTTCTGCCATCCACATCATGGTTGTGGCGGCGATCATGGTCTGCTTCGTCACCCACATAGAGATGTTTGGGTGCGAACTCAGATCTGCGATCACATTCCTCCGCTTTCTGTCAGCCCAGGCGTCTCCTCCAATGTCGTTTTCCCGAAGTCGCGTCGAACCAAGGACTCGTGTGTGAGGTCGGTCGGCTGCTGAAGGCGGACGCAGAATTGTAGCGAATCACTCCTGGTTGATCTTGGTAGTGGATATTAGTGTGTGACAAGTGTGCCGCATCAGGAGAGTTTGGCCAACCGCACGACTTGCGGTCGGTCAGTCAGCAAATCTCCTTTCTTGTATTGACTAGTCATATGACTAGTCGTTATAATCTCGGAGGTCTCGAATAAGGAGGTTTGGTATGGGTTCATGGCAAGTGCAAGATGCGAAGGCCCGGTTTAGCGAGTTCTTGGATGCCACCATCAAGAAAGGACCCCAGGTGGTTACCCGCCGGGGAATTGAAACCGCTGTCCTCGTGCCGATTGGGGAATGGAACCGTTTGCAAAAGGCAGCCCGTCCGAGTCTCAAAGACTTGTTATTGGCTCTTACGGCGACGGACTGTACTGGAGATCAAATGAACAGGTACCTCTTAGATACCAATGTCGTGTCCGAACTGCGAAAGCCGCGTCCGCATGGGGGAGTGGTCGCTTGGCTCAACAACCAAGAAGAGCACCAATTGTTTCTGTCGGCCGTGACGATGGGCGAATTGCAAGCAGGCATTGAGCGGACACGGCGCCAAGATCCATCGAAGGCGAGTGACATCGAGTCCTGGGCAGATCAGTTGGCGGGTTCGTATCAGATACTGCCGATGGATACACCGTGCTTTCGGGAGTGGGGCCGGATCATGGATCGCAAACCGGATAGATTGCTTGAGGACGCGATGATTGCTGCTACTGCCCGCGTTCACCAATTGATCGTTGCCACGAGAAATGAGGCGGATTTCAGGCAGCTGGACGTCCGAATTCTCAACCCATTCAGGACGAGCTAGGTTCCTCCCCGAATGGAATCGATTGTGTGCCAGAAGTGTGACGAACGGCACCAACCTTGGGAACGGCCATGGTAGGTCCTCCGCTTGCGGCCTGCACTGTCCCTCAGGTGGGGGGAAAGAAACGACTCCCATCAACTCAGTTGAAAGGGCATCGCTAAGAAATAAGGACTGAAAAGTTGTTCCTCTACCATAATCTACGCCACCGCGGAACACCTACCCCTGACTTTGGTCGGCGTCCCCCTCTTCCCCGCCAAAGAAGCTCATGGCTTCATCATCGTCGATGTCTTGCGGACGATCGACGACGGCAATCACTTCCTGCTTGGTACAAATGGCCTCACCGGTACTGGTGTTCTGGACAATTTCTTCGAGATCGCTCTCACCCGGATTCCAATCGCACCACACCTCGATCCGAACCTTGTAGTACGCCATGACAGCTCCTTTGCGGAAAAACGTGTCCTCTACTGCAAAAATCACACGACTCACTTCCGCCCGCTGCTCTCACGACTCCTCGTTGATGCCTTATCGCTTATATCCTATCTTCCGCAGAAACTCTTTGCGGGCGGCGATCTCCGCCGGCCCCTCAACTCCCTTCGGTGAGCTGCCGTCAATCACACCCATCACACCACGTCCCTGTTCGGTTTTTGCAACGATCACTTCCACTGGGTTGGCGGTCGCACAAAAAATCGAACACACCTCGGGGATGTTCTGCACCACATTCAACAGGTTTATGGGATATGCATCACGAAGGATGAGAACGAAAACGTGTCCTGCGCCCAAGGCCTGGGCGTTGGCGATGGCAGCGTTCCGTAGTTCTTCGTCGTTGCCCTCTGCCCGGGTTAGACACGGGCCTGAAGACTCATTGAAGGCCAGCCCAAACTTGGCCTGTGGCACGGTGTTCACCACCGCCTCGTACATGTCCTCCGCGGTTTTGATGAAGTGCGTCTGGCCGACAATGATGTTGGTATCTTCCGGGAACTTCATCCGAACAGATTCAAGCTCGATCATGGCGTCCTTTCAGCGAGCAGGTGAATTACGCATCTCATTTTAGCGGTCGCGCAAACGACAACTCATGCCCATCCGGATCGAGCAAATGGAAATACCGTTCGCCCCAGGAAGCATTCTGCGGCTTTTCAGGCTCGAATCCCAGCTCGTTGAAGCGTCTCCAGAGCGCGTCCGCATCCGCGACATGGAAGATGAGCCGACCCCAGCCGTTGACCCGCTCACCCTGCTCCAAATTGAGAATGGCAGAGTCTGCATCCCTCGCCTGAAGTGACGAGAAGGTCGTCTCCGCCGTAGAGCAGCTCCAGCCAGTCGAGCGATTTATCCTGCGAGAGGTTGGCGAAGTAGAGTACTGCGACGGATTTGTGGCCGACAGTCGCGCGGGGATGTGTTCCGCGTGCGCGGAAGAACCACCAGCCAAGAACCGCCAGGATGATGACTGCAAAAGCGGCCACCGCAAGGAGCCACATCGGCTTGCGCGGCGTGGGTTCGAGCGCGATCGCGGGCGCTGTCCCGGTGGCCGGTGTCACGCTGGTCGTCAATGGCCGGCTCGTGCCGCCGGCGCGCGTCACTCCGCCAACCGGCGTCGGCCCGACTTCGGGAACGACAATGGGAGTCGCGGCCGAGGTCAACGCGGCGGCCCGCCCAGTATCCGTGTCCCGCTTCAATCGCTGCAGATCGGCGCGAATGTCTGCTGCGTGTTGATAGCGAAGATTCCCGGCTAAAGACTCAGACCAAAAAACCTACAGTATCAATTTACTTTCCGTGCAGAGTCTCGAAACACATAAGGTGACCGAACCCACCGCGGAGTACCAGGATTGGGCCCCGCTTTTTCGCCGAATGGAAAGCAGTTGGCGTTCATTCGCACGAATGGTGCGCTTACGATGGGAGAAATTTTCGTCATGCCGGCAAATGGTGGCGAAGCTCATCGCTTGACCTTCGATAATACGGTCATTCCCAGCCCACCAACTTGGACGCGAGACAGTCGATCGATCGTGTTTTCCTCGCCACGGACTAGTATCCCGACGTTATGGAGGATACCTCTGTCTGGCGGTTCGCCGGTTCAGATCCCGCAGGTTGGCGTGGTTGCAGTGAATCCCTCTGTTTCGGCAAGCGGAAACCGACTGACATACGACCAAATAATGGGCCACTAGAGCATCTGGAGCCTGCGGTTAGACAAGCTCGGCAAAAGGGATTCCCGCATGCTGGTGACGGCTTCCGGTGGTTTCAATTGGGCACCCGAATTTTCGCCAGATGGGAAAAGAATCGTTTTTTTATCGGATCGACTAGGAACCATGGAAGTGTGGATCTGCAAAGGAGATGGCTCGGATCTGGTCCAATTGACCAATTTGGGAGGGGCGACATCCGCAGGACCACCGCGATGGTCGCCTGATGGGCAAAGAATAGCCTTTGATTCTTCCCTCGGCGAGCACAACGCCATCTTCGTGATGAAAGCGGAAGGCGGATTGGCGCGCGCCCTTTGACGCGAGACGCGTCGGACAATGTGAACGCGAGCTGGTCCCGCGACGGAAAATGGATTTACTTCACGTCCAATCGAAGTGGACAGTAGCAGATTTGGAAAATGCGGAGCGAAGGAGGCGAACCATTCAACTGACCAGAAAGGGTGGGTTCAGAGCTTTTGAGTCAGCGAATCGGGATTTCATTTACTATGCCAACACACCTTCTGACCCGGATATTTGGAGAGTGCCGTCGGCCGGCGGTCAGGAGAGTCCTGTTTCACCCCGAATCCATCTGCAGCGATGGAAGGATTGGGCCCTGGTTGATGACGGAATTTTTTTCCCTAGTGAGGGATCCCCCTCTCCACGGACGGTCCTGAAATTCTTTGATTTTGCTACAGCTCGTGTTAGGGACGTGACGACACTTGAGAAGCCCGGCGAGTGGATCTCAGCATCCGCAGATGGCAAGTTCGTTTTGTATCATTAGCCGGATCACGAAGAAAGCAACATCATGTTGCTTGAGAACTTTCGCTGAACGACGAACGCCCAGGTCGGCAGGCACACTCATACGAGTCACACGTTTTTGCTTTCGTGACAAGCTCTAGCGACGAAAGGCCTCCGGGAATGCAGTTGACCGAAATGGGCAGCTGTCCCTGTTATTTATGAGATAGGTTGTTGGCTCAACCGGGCCCGGTGCGACGGTCCAAAAGTCCATCCGCGCTCGGACCATCGTCGCCCGCTCACTGATGTCTTTGGGACGCGATCTCCCGACCGACCAAATCCACTGGGCCTTCATCGCGTCACCGTGCGCGAGGTCGCCAAGAACCGGCTGCGGATTGGTCCTATCGAGGCCATCGACGGCACGCCGGTCATCGACATCAAACCGGTGATCTCTGGACTCCAAGGCTTCTAGTCCATTTGTTGCGTGCTTTGCCTCACAGGCTCAAAAAAAAAGCAACAGTCTAGCCATCGCAGAACACGCGGCCGTTGCGCTGCGATAATGAAATGGATGAAGTTGAATGTGGAGTGTTACTCGGGCCGGAAGGCGGACGAACGACCGGTTCGGTCTGGCTCGAGGGAAGGCCGTACTTCGTCAAAGCAGTGCTGGATCTGTGGTACAACCCAGAGGGCATCTTTTATAAGGTTCGAGTCGACGACGGGAATCTCTACATCCTTCGACAACAGACATCAACGCCTGATGGGGCGTGGGATTTAATTTCGTTCCGCAAGACAGGATAAGAGCGGTGAGGCATGGGGAAATCAGCGGTACCGCGCAATCCAGACCTGCCGTCCATAGAACGCGAGGTTCAGTGCGCAGATGATTACCCCTGCAACCGTCAACAACGTTGAAGAAATACCCGGGTAGACCAGCTTGTCCAGGTAATGGAGCAGGAACCCACCGTTGTACGGCTGGACGCCAGCTGTGGCTTCGAGCCAATTCTCTAGCACGGTTAAAGGACACGGCCAAAGAAGCAGTTCCGTAAGCATCCCCCAGACAAGAGAAACGATATGCAGCCAACGGAGAATCGGGCGCGAGCGCGTCAGCAGAGTACCGAAGATAACCCACAAAATGAACAGCGCATGCAGAAAGAGCACCGAAATCGCAAGAGCAGAGAAGAAATGATTCACACCCATTCTGGCGCCGCGGAATAATATTGTTTGCGAGTTGATGTTACAAAAAATTACCCACGTCGACATGGATGCGTTTTATGCGTCGGTCGAGCAGCGCGATGATCCGCAACTGCGGGGCAAGCCCGTGATCGTCGCCTGGCGGGGCAATCGCTCTGTCGTCTGCGCTGCTTCGTACGAGGCCCGGAGTTTCGGCATCCGCTCGGCCATGCCAGCAATGCGCGCCGAACGCCTATGTCCAGAGGCGATCTTCATTGCACCGGATTTCACTAGATATCGGGCGGTTTCGCGAAGCGTACGGGAGATCTTCCAGCGTCACACAGACCTGATAGAGCCACTGTCGCTCGATGAGGCTTATCTCGATGTTACCGAGAATAAGACGGGCTTGCCGACCGCCACGCTTGTGGCACGCACGATCCGTGAGCAAATCCGTCAGGAGCTGAATCTGACCGCCTCTGCAGGCGTAGCGCCAAACAAGTTCTTAGCAAAACTCGCCTCTGACTGGCGGAAGCCAGACGGACTCTTCGTTATCCAGCCCGAAGAGATTGATGCGTTTCTGCTGCCGCTCCCCGTCGGACGCCTGCCTGGGGTCGGGACAGTTACGGGAGAGAAGCTGGCAAAACTTGGAATACAGACTGTCAGAGAGTTGCGAAGTTTGGATGTGCCCACACTGGAACATCAATTTGGCCGCTACGGTTTGCGTCTACACGAGCTCGCGCGCGGTATCGACGATAGCGAAGTCGTCCCGGATCGCCCCACGAAATCAATATCCGTTGAGGACACATTTGAACACGATGTCTTATTGGCGGATACCGAGCCGATGATCCGGCGCCTGGCAGAAAAGGTCTGGTCTGCTTCGCGCAAAGAATCACGGGTGGCACGTACCGTGGTTCTCAAACTAAAGACCGGCGAGTTCAAGATCCTCACTCGCAGCCATACGCCGGGATCTCCTCCGTCCTCGTGCGAAGAATTGACGGGCATCGTCCTCAAGCTGCGAGAACGAATCGACCTTGGTCCACAACAACGCTATCGGCTCGTGGGCGTGGGTTTGAGCAACTTTCGAGAAAACGAACAGGCTGCCGCACAGCCAATTCTGTTTGAGTGAGGGTTCAACGCACAAGACACTTCTGACCGGCGTTACAGTTCCGAGTTGGCTAGGGTTCGGCAACATTGACGGAAGTTAAAGACGGGACTACCTGCGAGGACGACTTTCCAGCCAGTACAGACTCAGGACCTTGTCATCGGCATTCCGCAACCAGGTCGCAATTTCTCTCGCCTGAAAAGGCCGATCTCCAGGACCCAGGTCGCGATTGAGCAGCTCTGTGATTTCTTCAACAGTGCTGGGCTTTTTGATCTTGTTCAACGCTCGAAGAACGTGCTCGTCGAGGCGGCGCTTCGCATGTGGAACCTGACGCATTTGGGGTTCTCGGGTTTGATGGTGGATTTGTTGAGAGGTGCTCATTTTGTGTTCGATCTGCTGTCAGGAACAGCAGGTCACGACGAACCGGTTGGCAGGAGTTGGAGAATCAATCTGCGAATTGCCTCAGGCTCGTGTTTTCCGGCAGCACCAGCCAAAACATACGACCGTTCAAATCCGTTGGGTCCCTCAATTCGCATCTCCCAATTTTCGCTCGCGCGCGATCCGGCGATCGACACGCGCCACTCTCCTGGTTTGTCACTCAGTGCGTGCTCAAGACCAGCAACAATTTCCCTACACAGCTAAGCATCACCGAGATTCTGCGGCTCAATCGTCAATCCCATCGTACTGCAATTTTATTGAAGTGCCTGCTGCCCTTGTGCTGGTGCAAACCGGTCAAAGCGGCGCCGGATCGGGCGGTCAAGCTGGCCGTCGAACCGCTTATCCACAATACCTGCTTGAAAATCTGGGAGCGCGACAAGTGCGATGTCAGGGCGGGGCACACGCATGGTGTCCCCGACGAAAGCTAAAACTGACGAGACAGACAACCCGCCTCTGAAAATAGGAAAGGCTGCGACATTGGTTATGCTCCAGCCATCAGCTCCTGCGAGAGAGCTAACGGCGTGGATATATGCACCATCGCAGCCCTTGGTGTAATCACCGCTTTCGCAGTTCCAAACCCCAACTGCTCCTCGCAGAATCAGTCGGTTTTTTCGGGTCTGGTTGCCCTTCAGGTCGCCCTGGCGAGCAGATCACTCAGCTTACTTCGGACTAGCAAGTTTTATTTGGCTAATCCTTTCAACCGTCGACGTGAGACAAGCTAAACAGTTGCTTCACTGATGTCAACGCATTTATCCGCGTAATCACGAAATATCTGTGAATCAAATTGTGGAAAACGCGGCCATGAGCCACTACCATGAGCCACTACAAGGTTTCCGGCAACGAAATTCGCCTCCTCAGAGCTCTCTCTCCGGATGCCAGAACGCTCTAACCCCTGAAGCGGCAGACCTTCCGCTCTCCAATTTTCTGTTCAACCACTCCGCAGTGTCAGCGAGGCATTCCAGGAGAACTGCCATGAGACTCCGTCCAAACGAATTTTGCCCCATTCACAGATCGATTTCCTGCTGTGGCCGGGAACTCATTCCCAAACCGAGGCTGATAAGACTTGGAGTGCAGCGGATCGAAGATCCGCACCACCGCGAGGATATCGAAAACTCCGGTCGCCAGCAGAGATGCGTAAGCTTCTGAACCGGAAGATTGTGGAGCAGGACAGGAAATGCGCCATCTGCCACTGAAGAGTTCACCGACTATAACGATATCGTACCGGATCACAAGGACCCGAAAGGAATGGGCGGTGCGTGGAGAGATGACCATCCAGACAATATCCAAGCAACACACTGGTGGTGTAACGAAGAAAAAGGATCAACCAGAGTGGATGGCTAACGGCCGATCATCCATGCCGCCTGGTCCGACCCGCGCATCATTGCGGATCCAGGCTCGGGACAAGTTGATGTACAAATCAAAGTTGATGCGCGGATGGCCGGACCGTATACGCCTCGTGGCTGCAGAACAACAAAGCCTGATTGAGGTGGCAAAGTCCACCGACTTCGGCGCCACCTCGACCAAGCCACCGGTGATCGCCAATACCACGAACGCCGGAACGGATAAAGACATCGTGGTGGTGAACGGCAGAGACGTTTACGTTGGTTATAACCACGCACAAACCGTTCGGGTTTCGTCCTCTCACGATGGTGGGCACACCTTCACTTCTGCCAATGTGAATCACAACGCTCAGTTCGGTTGGCTCTCTGACCAGCAGAGCAGCAATCGACAATGCTGGCAACGTTTACTCCTCGTGGGAGGGTTATACCAAAATGGCGGAGCCAAAGGTCCGGTAAACATATACGTCAGTAAGTCATCGGACGGCGGGAATACTTGGACAGAGACACTTGTCGATGTCTCCGGCTCCCCTCCTGACTGTTCCGCCTTCCTTTGTGGCTGGGCCTTTCTGGGACCGGGAACGGCAATGACCAACGATGTGGCTGGAAATCTTTATCTGCTGTGGAATGCGGGCAATGTAGACAAGGGGCCGGAGCGCATTTTCTATTCCACCT
>WNFW01003138.1_pt1 | contig 11429 bp, 12 predicted proteins | sample 5400131 | NCBI WGS metagenome assembly WNFW01 (sample SAMN13153362, study PRJNA577476) | soil metagenome | isolation source: 20 cm soil or saprolite under grassland replicate 1 | place: USA:California | collected 2016-06-15
ATCGAGGCGATGTTGACGATGCGACCTCCGCCACGCGCTCTCATTTCAGGGATGATTTGCATGATCAGCTCGAACGGCGCCCAGAAATGCACGCCCATGCTGCGCTTGAAATCCTCGCGTTGCATGTGTTCGAGCGGGCCGACTTCGATGATGCCGGCATTGTTAATTAAGATGTCGATCTTACCGAAGCGGGCGAGCGTTTGCTGAACGGCGGATTGGATCTGTGCGGGATCGTGCAAGTCACATTGGACGGTAAGGATTTCGGTCCCGAATTGGTCCAATTCGCTCTTTGCATCTGCGAGCTCGCTCGTGTCGCGCGCGATGAGCGAGACATTGGCACGCGCTCGACAAAGCTCTCGCGCGATCATCAAGCCCAAACCACGGGACCCGCCGGTGATGAGGGCGACTTTGTTGCGGAAAAAATGTGACATTCCTGAAACGTCGAACGCCCAACGCCGAACGTCCAATATCGAATCCAGAAGAAGGCGTCGATCTAGCCGTGCTTGCGATTGAAGCGGGCAACTTCGCGCTGCGTCTCGCGATCGATGGCGCGCTTTTTCAAGTCGGCGCGTTTGTCGCGTGCCACTTTACCCTGGGCAACGCCGAGCTCCGCTTTCAGCTTGCCATTTTTCCAGTAGAGCTTGAGCACGACCAAGGCTCGGCCGGCGACTTGCGTTTCGCCGTACAACTTGTCGATCTCCTGTCGATGCAACAGGAGTTTGCGGACGCGTTTGGCGATGGGAATTTCGTGGCTGGCTTTTTCGTAGGGCTGAATATCGGCGTTGTAGACAAAAGCCTCTCCGTTCTCGATGCGGGCGAATGCATCACTAATGTTCGCTTTGCCAGCTCGAACGGATTTGACCTCGCTGCCCTTCAGCGCGATGCCGGCTTCGTAGCGTTCGAGAATGTGATAATCGCGCAGCGCTTTGCGATTGAGAATCGACTCGGCGGCCATGATCGCGCCGTGAAACGCGTGGAAATCTAGGCTTTATCCGATGAACCTTTGAGCGGTTCATGGGCAAGCTTGCCGGCGATGATTTCCTTGAGCGCAATATCGGTGAGCGACATGCGCGGAGTTGTTTCCACCATGGGCCGATGTCCCAAGCCGAGCTGACGCACGCGCTTGGAAACAACGTTGATCAGGAGTTGCTGGTTTGGGATCACTTGAGCTGCTTCCTGGAGGAGTTGAGTCGTCATATGGCGCAAGGAAACGACGGGGCGAAACGCTTCCGTCGGGAATTGAAGAATGGTCGCCACGCTGCCGGCGAGTGTGGGTGAAGTCAGTTGCGGAGCGAGCATGGTAAAAATGAGTGCTGACATTGCGAGCGGCATGCTCGGTTGTCAACCGATTTGTTGGCACGGCGAACGAATGCCGATGTCGAGCGTGATACCGATGGAAAATTGAATTCCGCAGTTCCGAGGATGCGACTAACGGACATCTTCTACGTAACTGACAATGCGATAATCGACCGTACCACCTTCGGTCTCAAGTTTGCGGTCATAATGCCAGCTGGTGTTGCCGTTTCCGTAGAAGCTCTTGCAAACCAGCGCACCAGTTATGTCCGGATTGCCGTTCATATGGTAATCAGCACTGGGTGCATAAATAGTGGCAACAAAATTTCCCGGGGAGCCGACGTTGATGGTCTGAGAGACATTGGGATCCGTCGGACTGATGGCATAATACTGAAGGTTCGCGGCGTTGCCGCTCTCATTATTAATGTCGCGGGCCTTTACATCCATATTGCCGTCAAAAAAGACCTTCAGATGCACCTGCGGCTTTACGTCGATTTCTTTAGTTATGTCGTTCGTCACGTGAATGGCCACGTAAGTTTCGTTGCTTCCATATGGGTTGACGATCAACTTGCCGGCGAGCGAGGAAAGCAGATAGAAAGTCGGCGTCTGCGGGGTCCCGGCAGCGGGCGGCATAAGCGTATACGTCTCGGTGATGCTCGCCGGTGATGGCTGTGGCAGCGGGAGATCGGTTGGCATTCTGAACGGCGGAACCGTGAACGGCACATTGTTATCGATCGTTCCAGTAATTTGGGACGTACGAACAATGGTTCCGCCATTCGTCGCCACGTTCCCATAAAGCATCCCCCTGATGGTGGCGACCGCGCTATTGATCTCAACACTTCCGCTGCGGGAGTCGGAATAATGCGGATCAGACGGATTGTTGGCGCAAAAATAGTACGCTCCATTCGCTGAATTGTAACTGTCGATCATGGCAGCGTCGCCGAGACCATAAAATCCGCTGACGCATTTAATCGCAGCCTCGAAAGGAGTGATTGGAGCTGCAATTAGTTCAATACGGCGCGTCATCTGCGGGTGGAAAACCGGAACCAGAGCCTTGTCTAAGTTATCGCCATTGGGGCCGTAGGTCGCGGTAAAATGGTCATAATTAAAATCGATCTTGCGCAGCAAACTGTCGCCCTTGTTACCCACGCCCATGCGATCATCCATGGTCACACGGTTCAACCCAAGTACAGGCGCCGTTCCTTTTGTCCGAATTCGATACCAAGGATTGCCATTGAAATCATAGTAAAAAAGATCAACCGAGCTGCTCGTTTTCAGATCATCGCGTCCGAACGTGATGGGCAAATTCTTGTGAACGCCGCCGGAATAAGTCCACCCGCTGAAAGAGTGGGTCGGATCGAGGACGGTCTTGCGCACTTCCGCGTAAGCAACGTCGCCACCAGCTTCTGCCGCGTAGAGTGATTCTTTCCAGCCGCGGAGCTGGCTCGATGCAGTATTAAAACGCGTGACCGAATTAAGAAGCACATTCGCACCGATTACCGAGACGATTAAGATCGTGCATAGCACGCACAGTAAGACATTGCCTTGTTGAGGATTCGCTTTCAAAGTCTGCATCCGGTTTTTTGGGGTTGTTTAGCCGCGGCGCCTGTTTCGCAAATAAGCAGTCGTGCACACAGTCGTCCCCGAACGCTCTGCCGCGGTGCCTGCGCTCGTAAAGATCGGCATGAACGTCACCGAACTGTTTGTGCATTCGGTGTTTGCCAGGTCAACGTCGGTTGTCTTCGGCACGAGCTGGTCGGTACTTGAGGCGATTGTTGTTACCACCCCGTTTTCCGTTCGTAGAATTGAGGTACCGCTGACAGAATAAGCCACCGTGCTTGTGGCTGCACTGTAGTTGACCTGAAGACCACTTGATGTGTAGGCGATGGTCGGCGTCCGTGGCGTACCAACAAGAGAGGGATTCGCAATCGCTTCGGGATCGCCCGATTGAATGATATAGTTAGGAACCGTAACCGTGACAGTTTGCAGATCCACCGAGGTCGTCACAATGAGGCCCCGTTTCACATCACGCGCCAAATAATCAATGATACGGATTTGCTGCATGTGGGTAGCAAAGTAGTTGTCGATCGCGTTAAAACTTTTCTGAAGGCCGACGCCAGAAGTGATCGCCGCAGCAAGAATAATTGAGCTAAGACTGAGACTGATTAACGTTTCACTGAAGGTGAAGCCCGCGATTTTTTGTGAGGATGTTAGTTTCATTTTTTCGTTCCGTTTGAGATGATGGTTGTTGTTTGCTCAGAACGTGGTCGGCTGCCCAACGCCATGTTCCAATTGGTTGAAACATCGACTTGCACGAGACTTCCGAGATCGGTGGCGACAGAATTGTTGGTGACTGCGCCATTCGGAGTTCTTGTGAATTGCGTTATCCCGTTCGCGCTAGGATAAGATCGAAGCGTAACGACCTCAGTCGCCTTTTTGCAGAACTCAGAACTATTTGCCGGCGCCGCGAGAAGATTCTGAACATAGGTCGTAGTTGTCAGATCGGTGAATGCCAGATTCCTCAGCACCTCGCAACGATCATGAACACTTTGCAGCGCCGCGACTGATTCCTTACTCGCATCTATATAGCGCAGGCAAACGGCGTTTAGTTCGAAGATCGAGCCGAAAAAGGCGGCCACAAGCAGAACAGCGACTAATATTTCGGAAAAAGTCGTGCCGTGTTCGTTTTTAACTTGGGTCGGGTTCTTCATCTCGGGCTGTTATGGTAATTGTAAATAAGTAGCAATATATATGCCTTTTTCTCGAATCTGCGAGATGGCGTCCGTGCAATGAGAAGAAAGTCGCGATCGTCGCACTATTGAGAGTCTGTTCTAAAAAAGATTGCGAATTCGGCAGTTCCTCAACGCAGACTAGTTCGCACTATCTGGCTCGAGTCTGCTTCCCAATTATCTTAACCCTCGCTGAAGGACTACAGATATGACGGTCAGCGCAATTCTCGCTTGAAATGCTTGCTACAAACGTTGAAACAGACGAAGAGTAGATGCGGCGATCGATACGGTGTCCTTTTAAGGCCGCCGCGTCGCTGATCAGTGCGGGCTGTGGCTCAGCTTGGTAGAGCGCCTGGTTCGGGACCAGGAGGCCGTGGGTTCAAATCCCACCAGCCCGATTTTCATTTCCGATTCCGATCGTGCCTCCGATCTTGCTCGTGCTCATTTCGATGCTGAGTACTATCACAACCCCCGAGGATGATGATAACCTTATGAATCAGGCAATTCTCACAACAATTGCACTCACGGGTTTTGGAATCGCATTTTTTCACGCCGCCATCCCGACGCATTGGCTGCCTTTTGTACTTACCGCTCGCGCTCAACGATGGACCCACACCAAGACATTAGCCATCACAGTCCTCGCCGGCGGCAGTCACGTTATTTTTACCGCAGTATTGGGATTTCTTGTCACCGTGCTCGGATTGGCCCTGCACGAAAAGACCGGAGATTGGTTTCCGCGCATTGCTGGCGGCGCGTTGATTGTATTCGGTTTGTTTTATGTGTATCGGCAAATGACCGGTCAGGGGCATGGGCACAGTCGAGTCCCTGGCGAAGATCCTCGAGTTCACGCTGCGCATCACCAAGTTGAAGATGGCGACATGGCCGCGAGATCGCTCTACAAACCGACGCAGCCGGTTTCTGATCGCGTTGCCATTACTAGTTTACTGGCGCTGCTAACTTTCTCGCCCTGCGAAAGTTTTGTTCCGTTTTATGTTTATGGAATTCGATATGGCTGGATAGGATTCGCGCTGCTCACTGCGATTCTGTCGATCGCGACAGTGGCGGGCATGGTCGTATTCACATGGCTCACTCTTGCCGGACTGCGCCGAATCAATCTTCGCTTCTTAGAAAAATACGAACTGGGACTGATGGGTATGTTACTTTCCGTCGTCGGCGTGTTGATCATTTTCTTCGAGCACTGAAGTTGGATTGCGCAATAAGAGCGACATGAGTAGCCGAACACAAACAAGGAATAACGGCGACCATTTATCGATTGATTTCGGCGCCGCCTTCGCGATGGGCGTCGCACTGAATCTTATCCTAGTCATTCTTCAAGTTGTCTTCGGAATCTTCGCGCATTCGCTGGCGCTGATCGCTGATGCGGGACATAATTTGGGTGACGCGCTTGGGCTGTTACTGGCATGGGCGGCCGGTGCATTGTCACGAAGAGCGCCGACAGAAAAACGCACGTATGGCCTGCGCAGCTCATCTATTCTCGCGGCACTGTTCAACGCTATTTTTCTGCTGGTAGCAGTGGGCGCAATCGCGTGGGAAGCGATCAGGCGTTTTGGTGCGCGTGTTGAAGTCGCTGCACCCATAGTAATCTGGGTCGCTGCCATCGGCGTTCTGATCAACGGAACAACCGCGCTTATGTTTAGATCAGGACGTAAGAGTGACTTGAATGTCCGCGCCGCCTTCATGCATTTGGCGGCGGATGCCGCAATCTCGCTCGGCGTCGTCCTGGCAGGGCTGGCGATTCTGACCACCGGCCAGCATTGGATCGATCCCGCAGTCAGTCTTTTGATTGGGGCCATCATCATTTGGGGCACGTGGGGGCTGCTTCGTGATTCGCTTAACCTTGCGCTGCACGCTGTTCCGCCCGGAATCGAAATTCGCGACGTGCGAAAGTATTTGACCACCCTTCCACACGTCACGGCGGTGCACGATCTTCACGTATGGCCGATGAGCACAACCGAAACCGCATTAACAGCTCATCTCGTACGCGATGTCGCCGATTGCGATTGCGCGTTACTGGCGAAGGCCGCGCAGGATTTGCACGATCGATTTCAGATTCATCATACGACATTGCAATTCGAGATCCTCAATCACAAATGCACTCTCGCACCGGACGAAACCGTCTAATGTCGATCTTGATTTCTAACATTCAGCATCTAACGTCTGATCTCTGAATTTCGAATATGGGATCTCTCAAGAAACGACGCAAAGCGAAGATTTCCAAACATAAGCGGCGCAAGCGCATGAAGGCGAGCCGTCACAAGAAACGCCTTCGCTACAAGGCATAATCATCTTCGGTTCGTTAGGCTGGGCTGCTCGTTCCTAGGTAAGGGCTAGTTTGCGAACGGCACTCTCCGCAGCTAGACTCGCAAGCATGACGGGGCAAAAACACAGGGGTCTCCGGCTTTCCTGGCAATTTCTTTTTGCGCTCATTTTTCTTGTTCTGGGTAGTGTGGCAAGCGCCCGTACCCCGCGCGTAACGTCAACCAGCATTGATTCCCCGCCGGCGAGTACAAAAAAAACGGAGCGCCAGGACGACTCGCTCGATCTTAAGCCGGCAAAAGACCTCGCCCTGCGCGCCGAGGGCGCGCACAAAGCCGACGCGCTCGCGCGTTTTGTCGAGGGAACTTCTTTTGAAGAGAACGGCGAGACTGATAAAGCACTCGAAGCATACCGCCAAGTGCTCGATGTCGATCCTGGCCAATCGGACCTGGCTGGGCGTGTCGCTTTCTTGCTAACGCGTCAGGATAGTTATCCGCAGGCGATCGACATTCTGAAAGATGCGGTCAAGGCCAATCCAAAGAATCCGGGACTTTATCTCCAGCTCGCTTTCATCTACGCGAGGTATCTGAACAAAACGGATCAGGCAGTCGATTATGTGGAACGGGCTATCAATATTGATCCGCGCAACATTGACGCTTATCAACGGCTTTGCGAAATCCAGCTGGCGGCAGGAGAAGAAAAAAAAGCTCTCCAATCTTTGGACCGCGCACTCAAGGTCCAAAGCGACGACCCAGCTTTCTGGGCGCGGCTTGGGAAACTTTACGCCTCAGTCCTATTTAAGAGTGACTCCGAACGGAAACCGGCTGACATGGCGCGCATAAATGCGATTTTCAAAAAAGCCGCCGAGCATGCACAAGATGATCCGGCTGTGCTCAAAGACGTTGCTGATTATTATGCAGCCTCACAGCAACTCGACGAGGCGATTCCTCTTTACCTCCGCGTACTCGAGCTGCAACCCGATGATGCCAGTGCGCGGGAAAAATTGGCAACCGGTTTTGTCCTAACAAACCAGCGCGCCAAAGCAGTCGAACTGCTCGAGCAAATCATCAAAGAACACCCAGAAAAATATCAGCCATACGAGTTGCTCGCCGAAGTTCTGGACGACGAAGCGCGGTCACTTCAAAGAGCAAACCAAACCGAGCAGGCAAGCGCCGAGTTCGCCAAAGCAGCGGCAAACTACGAGCAAAGCCTTTTGGTCAATCCGGGGCGCGCCACCACTTATCTGCGACTGGCGGAATTGCTGCTCGGTCCGGTAAAAGATCCCGGGCGCGCGGTAAAGGTTCTTTCGGAAGCGCGCGGCCGTTTCTCAAACTCGCCGGAAATCGTTTATTATCTGGCGCTCGCTCAACGCGAAGCCAAACAGACTCAGCAAGCATTGGCAACATTTGCCGAAGCCCAGCACGAAGCGGAACTCGAGGACAATGAAATCCTGAACGCGAAGTTTTATTTCCACTACGGCGCCACAGCCGAGCAAGCGGGCTTGTACGAAAAAGCAGCGGATTTATTTCGAAAGTCGATTGCGATTGATCCTGCCAATTCCGCAGACGCCTGCAATTATCTCGGCTACATGTGGGCCGAGCAAGGCGTGCATTTGGACGAGGCCCGGGAAATGATTAACCGCGCGCTACAGATGGAACCGAACAATGGCGCGTACCTCGATAGCCTCGGTTGGGTTGAGTTTCGCCAGGGCAAATTCGAGCAGGCTTTGGCCGATTTAGTTCGGGCCACACAAAATATTTCCCGCGACGATCCGGTGTTGTTCGATCATTTGGGCGACACCTACTTGAAGCTGAACCGCATGCCGCAAGCGCTGGAATCTTGGCAAAAGGCGCTGATGCTCGACCCGCAAAACAAAAAGCTCGCGGATAAGATCGACAACGCCAAAACCAAACTGAGCAAAGGCCAGACGCAGAATGCTAATCCTCGCGAGTGATTTTGACGATGTCGATCTTCCAGAGCGCACGATGCGTCTGATCAGTTGCATCAAGTCTAATCTCCTGTGAGCAATTACCCGACGCCTTGGCAGAAAAAAACAATGTGGGCGGCGCTCAGCGCGTTCTTCGTTGTATTTCTCGTGATCATCGCCGGAGCCGTCATCTGGGCCTCGGCTAACATAATGAGTTTTCTTCAGCCCATTCTTATTCCTGTAGCCATCGCAGCAATTCTTGCCTATTTGCTTGATCCGCTGGTGTCACGGATGAGCGAGCGCGGCCTCGGCCGCACCCGCGCAATCGCGCTGATCTTTTTGATCGCCTTCGTTGCGCTGGGCGGATTGGTTTGGTGGTTGGTTCCCACTATCTCGATGCAAAGCGCGAATTTCGCGAAGGAACTTCCGGGCTACACCCAAAAAGCCCGCGATTACGTCGTGGATCGAATCGTTTGGTACAATCGAACTTTTAGCGTGGCCAGCGCCACTCCGCATGAAAGATCCGCTTCTCCCACCACCAGTGTTGTGAGTTGGTTGCTTGGCGCGCCTACTCCACATCCATCTCCAACTGCCACTGCTTCGCCTGCGAACACTCCGGAGCCGGAAACGATCGCGCCCGCGCCGGCCAAAATTTCATCCGCCGACCGCCAACGCATTCAAACTTACGTCGAAAAACAGATCCCCAATCTGGAGCGCTACGTTCCTACGCTGGCGGAGAAGTTTTGGAACCTTCTCCAGAAAAGCATCGGCGGATTTCTCGGCGTATTCGGGTTCTTGCTCAGTCTCGTTCTCGTCCCGATCTATTTGTTTTTCTTTTTGAAAGAGAGTCCGAACATCGCCCAAAGATGGAAGGAATATCTGCCGTTGCGCGCGTCGCCGTTCAAAGACGAAGTCGCAGATGTCTTGTCGGAGATTAACAGTTACGTCATCGCGTATTTTCGCGGGCAACTCCTGGTTTGCCTGGTGGACGGCGTGCTCATCGGTAGCGCCCTGACAATCATGGGTCTGAACTTTGCGCCGCTAATCGGTGTAATGGTTGTTATCCTCACGATGATTCCCTACATCGGCATCATCATTTGCTGGGTGCCCGCGGTTCTCATCGCGGCGTTTCAATTTGGCGGCTGGTATCCCCTGTGGGTAACAATCATTTTTATCGTTATCCAAAATCTTGAAGGCATGTTTTACGCCCCTCGCATCGTCGGCAACTCCGTTGGGCTGCATCCGATGACGGTAATCGTGTCGATCTTCGTCTGGGGCTTATTGATAGGCGGATTGATCGGGCCCATCTTGGCCGTGCCGTTGACGGCCACACTCAAGGTTTTGTTGACCCGTTATGTCTGGGGACGCCGTCTCCGCGCAGAAATGCGCAAATCCATCGAGCATGTGCCCGTTGTCCACCAGACGGAAGCAATAGCAGCTCACTCTGCCGACAGCTAACGGGGCAGTCTTCTCGCTCCTATTGCTTTTCCATTTCTGAGCGCGACCGTCCTCGAAACTTCGCGATTAATTCTGCGTCCATTCCGCGAGGATGATCTCGATCCTCTGGCCGCGCTCTTCGCCAACCCCGATTTCATGCGCTTTTCGCTCGGCATTTACACGCGAGAACAAACCGCCGCGTTTCTGGACAAGATCATCGGCTGGGAACGCGCCGGGCTGCCGTCGATGTTTGCTCTCGAACTGAAACCCGAGCGCAAATTACTTGGTTACTGCGGATTCTTTCATCATCCGTCAGAGGTTACTGGTGACGTCGAAATCGGATATCGACTGCATCCCGATTACTGGAACCAAGGTCTCATCACTGAAGGCGCCCACGCCGTGCGCGATCACGCCTTTCGCGATCTGAATTTGCCGCGCGTCATCTCGCTCATTCATCCTGAAAACGCGCCATCTCGCCGCGTCGCCGAAAAAATAGGAATGACTTTTCGAGAAGAAATTCTCTTCAGAGGATTTCAGACGCAGGTGTTTGCTCTGACGCGGGAGCAATGGCTGAGGCAGTGTGGCGCTTGAGAAATTCTTTCGCCAAGGCGCGGTAGGCGGTCGCGCCAGTTCCGTTCGGATCGTATTCAAGAATTGATTTGCCGAAGCTCGGCGCTTCGCTCAGGCGGACGGTGCGGGGAATGATTGTTCTATAAACGCGCTCGCCGAAATGCTTCCGGACGTCTGCCACAACTTGCGTGCTCAAATTCGTTCGGCTGTCGAACATCGTCATGACGATCCCGCCAATTTCGAGCCGGTCGTTTGCGCCCGAATCGCGGATTTGTTCCACTACTCGCACAATTTTCACTAGGCCCTCGAGCGCGAAATATTCGCATTGGATTGGTGTCAAGAGTTCGTCCGCCGCGGCGAGTGCATTCGTCATCAGAATGCCGAGCGACGGCGGACAATCGAGCAGAACGAAATCAAATGTATCATCGGCGCGAAGTGGCTGCAGCGTTTCGGCCAGGCGCGTGAGATGATTCTCCATGCGCGCGATCTCGACTTCGGCACCGGCCAAATCGAGATCCGCCGGGACGATAAACAGGCGCTCGCAACGCGTGGGGACGATCTTGTTGATGATCGACGCCTCGCCGAGCAGTGGCTCGTAAAGACTGGTTCCGTCCAACCCCTGCAAACCAAACGAGCTAGTGGCGTTTGCCTGCGGATCAAGATCGACGATCAGGATACGGCGGCCAACCTCCGCGAGCGCCCAACCCAGGTTCACGGCCGTGGTCGTTTTGCCGACCCCGCCTTTTTGATTAGCGATAGCGATGATTTTCATGAGCGTGGAATGATCAGCGTTCGCAGTTCGAACGTGCGGCGACCATCCGGTTCGCGCCACAGCAAATGATCCGGATCGGGCAACATTTCTGTCACTTCGATTTCGCCCGCTTTCGCGAGCCAGCGGTAGAAAATTTCAAGGAAAAGGTAGCTCTCAAGATCGACAAATACCGGCTTCGTATCTTTGTCGCGCCCTTCCGCGCCGCTGCGGCGCAACGCCTGCTCGGTCGGGCGAATGTAAACATAGCGTGGCAGTTCCCGTTGCGCGCGCAAACGTTCGACCGCCAGAACGAGATCGCGGGAGACGCCATTGTAATTTCCGGTGCCCAATTCTTCTCTTCTCACAACCCACGTGCGCCGTTGCACGATCACTTTTCCGCAGCGCAACCGCGGCATTTGCGGCGCCATGCCGAATTGAAACGGGT
>WNFW01004300.1_pt1 | contig 11429 bp, 9 predicted proteins | sample 5400131 | NCBI WGS metagenome assembly WNFW01 (sample SAMN13153362, study PRJNA577476) | soil metagenome | isolation source: 20 cm soil or saprolite under grassland replicate 1 | place: USA:California | collected 2016-06-15
AGAGCTGGATCGCTGACCTCTCCAAGGGCAATTCCACTTCTGATTTGCTGCAGGGCCGCTCGCGGCCAGGAAAAAACTCGAGGTCCATTCACATCAGGCGGGGACTTGCGCTCCTGCGCCGCGCACGTGCCGAAGGCGCCAGCGAAGAGCAACATAGAATGTAGGACGGCAACGCTCTGTATGTTCATGCCACCCAAACGGGAAAGGCTTGCGCCAGTAAACGAAACATGATCAGATTTGATCGTAGCCCTCTGCGTCGGTTTTGCACAAAACATTCGCAGGCACACTCGTCACTGTCATTCGTCATTTTTTCAGCGGACCGTTGGACAGGAATTGTATTGTGACCGTGAGTCCGTTCGGCAATTGTTGCGTGCTGTCCTTTAGATCGATCACAGCTTCTAGAACATCCCGGTCGCTCTTGTCAGAACGATTGCCCGTGGAGAAACTCGAAGGCGACGCAGCACTCGCTTCTGACCATCAGTCTTCTGAATAATCGTTATCAACAACTTGAATGGAGCCAATGAGCGGACATTAGGAGCGTAGTGGTAGTAATGTCAATCCGGAAATTTTAAAGGAGTGGTTTAGCCAGACTAAATTGCGGCGCGAAAGCCGCTATGGGCTGTGCGCGCCAATTCTGGAGATGGAGGTGGTTGCGGCTTAGAAAGTGATATGGCCAGGAGTAGCAGTCGGATGAACATACGCGTGTTCCTGGGTCCGGCCAGAATCAACGCGTGGGAATTCCTTTCTGGCCCCGAGACGCGGGGATAGGTTACACCGGGTATCAAGTCGCAGCGTCCGCGACGTTCGCGGCCTCCGCATTTGAACTGTGAATTGCGTCGCAGACGGCAGAAGTCGCTTCAAGTCGTGGCTTTGCCGCCGAGATCGGGAGTACGAAGGCCGGAAGCTGTCTCACGTTCCAAGGCTTGCATCAATAGCAGGGCCGCCTCCTTTTCGCCCAAATGTTCCAACATCATTACGGCGGTCCATATCGCGCCAATCGGATTGGCGATGCCTTTGCCCGTGATATCAAAGGCAGCTTCATGAATTGGCTTGAACATGGAAGGAAAGCGGCGCTCCGGGTCAATGTTGCCCGTCGGGGCGATTCCCAGGCTGCCGGCGAGGGACGCTGCGAGGTCGGAGAGAATGTCGGCGTGCAGATTTGTAGCCACAATGGTGTCCAGGCTCGCGGGCTTGCCGACCATGGGAGTGGTCATGGCGTCGACCAGCATCTTGTCGCACGTGACACCCGGGAACTCAGTTGCCACCTCGGCCGCGATCTCGTCCCAGAGAACTATGCCCTGGCGCTGCGCGTTGGATTTCGTGACGACCGTGGGAGCTTGAAAGCCAAGCGCATGATGCGCGTTGCGCCGCTGCGGGTGAAGATCGAAGTTTCCGTGGCGACCTCTTCTGGGAAACCGCGATGGGCGCGGCCACCATGGCCAGCGTATTCGGCTTCGGTGTTTTCGCCGACGATGGCCCAATCGAGATCGCCAGGCTTACAGTCGCGCAGCGGCGATGACAGTCCTTGCAGGATACGCGTGGGCCGAAGATTGACATACTGGTCGAAGCCCTGGCATATCGCCACAATGCGTGATGTGGTCCGGCACGGCGCGAGCGCCGACGGCACCAAAATAAACTGCGTCGAACGGTCCAAGGAGTTTGAGGCCGTTTTGCGGCATCATCACACCGTGCTTTTTGTAGTAGTCCGAGCCCCACGGAAAGGCCTACCTTTAGCCGAAATCCGCCAGCCTTTTGTGTAAGCGTTTGCAAGACTTCAAGGCCGGCAGCGATCACTTCGGGGCCGATGCCATCCGCAGGGATAGCTGCAATTGAATACTCGCGCATTTCCGCCCCTGAACCTGCCGCCTGTTAAAGAAGGCTCACGCTTTTTTTGTGTATACTATGCGGCGCAAAATCTGCGCCACGAAAAATCAAAAAATAGTGCAGGATGGCTTCGCCGCACTGTTAAGAGCTTGCAAATCGAGGGAAGATGGACGTCATACCGACGGACCCAGCAGTCGCCCTGCGCGCGCGAAGACGAATCGCGTGGCGGCTCCTTCCCTTTCTCTTCCTACTCTATATCATCGCCTTCCTGGACCGGATGAATGTGGGCGCGGCGGCTCTGCAGATGCCCGGCGACTTGGGCTTCAACGACAGTGTGGTTGGCCTCGGAGCCGGGATGTTTTTCATCGGATACGTGGTGCTCGAAATCCCCGGCGCGTTGATTGCCGAACGCTGGAGCGCACGCCGTTGGATCGCCCGCATTATGATTTCCTGGGGAATGATAACCGCGCTGCTGGCGTTTATCCACACCGCGCGGGAGTTTTATTTGGTGCGTTTTCTTGTGGGTGCGGCGGAGGCGGGATTCTTCCCTGCCGTCATTGTGTATGTGTCTCACTGGTTTCGGTATCAGGATCGCGCGAAAGCGATCGCTGTTTTTTATGCCGCTAATCCACTTTCATTCCTGATCGGCTCGCCGCTCGCGGGATTGTTGCTGGGAATTACCTGGCTTGGTTTAAGGGGTTGGCGATGGTTGTTCATTCTGGAAGGAATTCCGGCGGTAGTGTTCGGCGTGATTACGCTTTTTTATCTGACGGATTGGCCGCGAACGGCAAGCTGGCTCCGCCCGGGTGAACGCGATTGGATCAACGATGAATTGGAGAGGGAAAAGCAGGCGAAGAAAAAGGTTCGTTCCTATACGATTTGGCAGGCATTTTCGCAGCGCGACGTGATTCTGCTTACATTGAGTTATTTCTGCGCGACGACAGGAGGCTACGGAATCTCGTTTTGGCTCCCGACGATTTTGAAGCGGCTTTCCGGGCAGAGCGATCTTCGCGTGAGTCTGTTGGCCGCGTTGCCCTATCTTGCCGGTTTCGTGACGCAACAGTGGAACAGTTGGCACTCCGACAAGAGCCATGAGCGCCGCTGGCATGCCGCTGTTCCGATTTTTCTTTGCGGCTTGATTTTGTTGCTGGCAGTTACTGTTGGTTCGAGCATCATGCTCGCGGTCGTTTTGTTCACCTTGGTGGGAGCAAGCTATTTTGCATTCCACCCGTGTTTTTGGGCCGTCCCAACGGCTTTTCTCAGTGAGTCGGCGGCGGCGGCTTCGATCGGTTTGATTAATTCGCTGGGAAATCTCGGCGGGTTTGCCGGTCCGCTGATAATGGGTTACTTGGTGAACCGCACCCATAGTTTCACTGCTGGACTCCTGTACTTGGTTGGCAACCTTTGCCTCTCCGGCATTTTGATGCTTCTGGTCGGTGCGGGAGGGGGCTCATCGTGGCAGCAGAGTGGAGTTCCAGCAATCTAAAGGAAGGAGCGACCTGCGTCAGAAGGCCAGCCTGGCCGCGTCGGACAACCGCCAAGATTCTTATGGCAGATGCAGATCGGAGGCTCAATGAATTTCGGGTTCAGGGATAGGCTCGGTGCCTTCCAGAAAATCGAAATCGCATCCTTCGTGAGCTTGTTTGATGTGTTCCATAAAAAGCTTCCCGTAGCCACGTGGATATATGCCCTCGCTGGGGCGCCAAGCCGCGCGACGGCGTGCAAGCTCATCTTCGTTCACACGCATGTTGAGTTGGCGGGCAGGGACGTCGAGTTCGATGATATCGCCTTCCTTCAACAACGCGAGTGGCCCGCCAACGAAGGATTCAGGAGAGACGTGGAGGACACAGGCACCGTAACTCGTGCCGCTCATGCGCGCGTCGGAAATACGGACCATGTCGCGGACGCCAGTCTTTAGTATCTTTTGCGGAAGCTGGAGATTTCCCCACTCGGGCATTCCCGGGGCGCCTTTCGGGCCAGCATTGCGCAGAACCAGCACGCTATTCGCGTCGACATCGAGGGCGGGATCATCGAGGCGGGCATTTAGTTCGTCGAAGCTGTCAAAAACAATGGCTCGGCCGGTGTGCTTGAGGAGCCGCGGCTCAGCGGCGGAAGCTTTGATGACTGCGCCGTTGGGGGCGAGATTTCCATAGAGAATGGCCAAGCCACCAGAGGTGAGCACCGGACTGTCAAGACTGCGGATTACATCCGAGTTATAGATTTCGGCACTGGCGATATTTTCACGAAGAGTTTTTCCGGTGATGGTCAGGCAAGTTAAATCCAAGTGGGGTGACATCGCTTTAAGCAGAGCTGGTAGACCACCGGCGTAATAGAAATCTTCCATGAGGTATTTGCCGCTCGGACGAATATTCGCGAGCATGGGCGTCTTTTTTGAAAATTGGTCGAAGTGCTCGAGCGTGATTTTTATTCCCGCTCGCCCTGCCACGGCAAGCAGGTGAATCACAGCGTTCGTCGAGCCGCCGAGCCCAAACACTGCGGCGATCGCATTGTTGAAGGAAGCTTCGCGCAAAATGTCGCGTGGCTTCAAATCTTCCCAGACCATTTCCACTACGCGACGGCCCGAACGGTTTGCCATTTTGGGGTGATTGGCATCGACTGCCGGGATCGAGGTCGCGCCGGGAAGAGTGAAGCCCAACACCTCGGTCAAACTCGTCATGGTCGACGCGGTGCCCATGGTCATACAAGTTCCAGCAGAGCGCGCGATGCCGTCTTCGATCTCGGTCCATGCTCGCAGATCGATGTTGCCTGCGCGTCGTTCTGCCCAGTACTTGGAGACGTCAGAACCGCTGCCGAGAATCTGACCGTGCCAGTTGCCGCGAAGCATCGGTCCGGCGGGAACGTAGATTGCGGGGAGATTCATACTGATGGCGCCCATCATGAGTGCAGGCGTGGTTTTGTCGCAGCCGCCCATTAGGACGCAGCCATCGGCGGGGTAGGAGCGCAGGAGTTCCTCGGTCTCCATCGCCAGCAGGTTGCGATACATCATCGTGGTGGGCTTTTGAAAAGTTTCGCCGAGGGTAAACGCGGGCATTTCCACAGGGAAACCGCCGGCTTGCCAGACGCCGCGCTTCACGTCTTCGGCGCGCTCGCGAAGATGGCTATGGCAGGGGTTGATATCGCCCCAGGTGTTAATGATCGCGATTACGGGTTTTCCGGCATAATCCGCTTGGGTGCAGCCCATGGAGGCAGCGCGTGAGCGGTGTCCGAACGAACGGAGGTCGTCGGGCCCGTACCAGCGATAGCTTCTCAGCGACTTGGGATCTTTTTCCGACACAGAGTCCTTTCCGAAAACGTAAGGCTTGATTCACACAACCGTAGAACTTTGAAACCGGGCGGTCAACTCCGAATCGTTCTTGCTGAACCGGTGTATTGTAGGAGGCCGAAATTTGCGGTGTCAAATTCCAAGCACTAAACAAGGGGTTTGCTTCTTGCGACAGCGATTCTGGAGAAGGTCCGCTTGATTGTGGTGTATTCTTTTGCGCTGTTCGGACGACGACCATGAGAAACGACACGATTCTAGTGCTAGCGAGACCAGGCGAACCTCAGCTTGCGATGCTGAGCCAGTTGCCAGCGGAGGTAAAAACGATCGTCGGAGACGCTGCCGAATCATTTGGCCAAGAGGCCACCCACGCGAACGTGCTCTTCAACTGGTCGGGCTCCCTCGCACTGTTTAAGAAGGTGTTTGCAATTTGTCCGAATTTGCTTTGGGTGCATTCCCGTTCCGTGGGCTTGGAGAGAACGCTGTTTCCGGAGTTGATCGAGAGTGCCGTGCCACTGACCAATGGGGCGGGCGTGTTTAGCGCATCTCTGGGCGAGTTTACGCTCGGCGCGATCTTGTATTTCGCGAAAGATTTCCGGCGCATGGCTCGGAATCAGATGGCTGGCGTGTGGGAGGTCTTTGAAGTTTCGTGGGCGTCGGGTAAGACCGTTGGAATCATTGGTTATGGGGACATCGGGCGGGCGATCGCGGAGAGAGTGCGCGCGCTTGGAATGAATGTGCTCGCCGTGAAGCGGCATGCTTCATGTTCCCAGAATGTGGATCCGTTGGTTACCGAGACTTACGCGCCAGAGCGGCGGGTTGAAATGATTTCGCGCTGCGACTATGTCGTTGTAGCCGCACCCTTGACTTCGGAGACTCGTGGGATGATTGGCGAGGCAGAGTTTGCCGTGATGAAGCCCACCGCGGTGGTGATCAATGTCGGGCGCGGGCCGGTCATCAACGAGGTAGCGATGATCGGCGCCCTCTCCAACGGCCGGATTAGAGGCGCTGCCCTGGACGTGTTCGATCACGAGCCGTTGCCGACGGGTCATCCGTTCTACAAGCTGGAAAACGTTTTGCTTTCGCCGCATTGCGCGGACCATACGCCAGATTGGCTGGACAATGCTATGCAGTTTTTCATCGAGCAATACGAACGATTCCGGAAGGGTGAGCCGTTACACAATATCGTGGATAAGCGCCTGGGGTACTAAGCATACTCGCAAAAATCGGCTTATTTTTCGGCAATCTGCGGTTCTAAGTCAGCGCATGGACTTCGCGCCAGATTGTTGGTTCTACTGGAATGCCTTTCTCAAGATCTTCTTTTCGCGTTTGCAACGTGTGCTCACCGGGATATCGCACTTGTTCACCGGACAGGGCTGCTTGTGATTGCAAGTGGTCGATGATCTGATCGGCGACACTCGTCGATGTATCCGACTGCTCCGAAGATTGCGCGTTAATGGCGATGAATATCTGTGAGAGCTTTGTCTCGCGTTCACTATCCGTCGGTATCTCAAACGTGGCGCAACCGCCCGATAGCATCGTTGCAACCATATCCAACATCAGCGCCAAACCCGAACCCTTCCAGTAGCCGATAGGTAGTGGACGTTTGGATGCCTCAATGGCAGCGGGATCTTGTGTGAGGTGTCCAGCCGCATCGAAGCCTCCAGCGACAGGCAATTGTTCACCGCGCATTCGATAGGAAGCGACAGCGGCGTAAGAAAACTGCGACATCGCCATGTCAAGAACTACGTGGCCTTTCGCTCTCGGCACGGCTATGATCAGCGGATTGTTGCCGACGCCAGGACTGCTTGCTCCCCACAGCGGTAGATTTGGCAGGGTGTTGGTCCAGCAAATTCCGATGACCCCGGCTTCGGCTGCTTGCCAGACCTAGCTGCTGCCGCGCATCCAATGGTTGGTATTTGCGAGAGCTACCCAGCCAATTCCCTTTTCCCGCGCGATCGCGATCGCTCTGTCTATGCAATGCTAGGCGTTCAGATTTCCAGGCCCGCTGTTTCCATCCCATCGCTCTAGCAAGCCAGAATTCGCGACCAAGGTCGGCTCTGCCTGCACTGCAATGATCCCTGTGCTTACCGAAAACTCCATCCAGCCGTTTTCAGCCCAATGTAACATTCCGATCTCCTGGTTAGCCTGCTTCAATTTCATCTTCTTGAAAATCACTGATTTCAAAGGTATTCGCGCCGGATAGCATTTTCGGTAGGGACAGGAGTCCCCCCTCTTAGTTGTACCTAACTTGTAGCTAGCGGGCTGCGACTCCCGTGAATGTGTCGTTTCCCTCAATCGGAATTAACGACTGCGGTACTGCGTCGAAAAGAAGTTGACTCAGTACGTTCAGGGTTATGACGGAAACCGAATGTTGGGGGAAATCGACCAGAAAATTCGGTCCGATTTTGATCGTTTTCTGCTGTAGTGAAACCGCGTTCGGGGTCGCAAAGCTGTTGGCCGAGGTCATCGAATCCGCGTTGATAGTCTCCATGATGGCGCTGGAAGACAGCTGCGCCCCAACAATGTGCACGGAAGTGCGCAGCGCTCTCTGCGGATCTGTATTGACGGCTTTGATGAAGATGTGCTTACCGTCAGCAGTGCGGCTCACCACTACATCCAAATAAGGCACGCCCTTGCCCTCCCTAGTTGTGTCGAATGTGGGGCTGCTCACGCGCGCGGTGATTCGCTGTGCGCCAAGGTGGCGATTGTAAAGTTCATTGACGAGGTACGTGGGGGTGACGAATAAGTTGTCGCGGCTGGCCTGGACCATTCCTCCCGACCACCCGTTCACCATGTCGGACACCGCGCTCATGGCCACAATGTCGCTGCGCTCGAATACGTTCATAAGCCGCGCGGCATATAAGGCAGACTCCATCGAGTGTTGCCTTGGCAAGGGCGACGAGGTGTTCCATTCGTTGATGGCCAGTTTGATTGTGCGTCCGGGAACGAGATCACGAATGAGACCACCAACTTGCTTGTAGAAACGTTCGTAGAACAATGGGTGGGCCATGAGGTTTAACGGATCACCCATCATCTGCCTAACACCGTAATAATGATGGATCGCAAGATAGTCGATATGAGGGCCCGCAAGCCGCAGGACCGTGCGGTTCCAGTCCATGTTGTTGTCGCCAACAGCGATTAGCTGGATGGACGGGTCGACGCCGGACATGGCTGCGGCGTAGCGTTCGAAGTTCTGTGCATAGGTATTGGCATCGCTATGCCCACGAACCCAGTCTCCCCAGATTTCGTTCCCAACTTCCCAATACTTCACCTTGAACGCATTGGAGTTGCCGTTTGTCGCGCGCATGGCGCCTTGACGGGAAGATGCCGGACCGTTCGCATACTCAACCCACGCCGCCGCCTCAGTAGGCGTTGCGCCGCGGCCCTCGACATTCACGGTAATCGAGGGTTCAGCGCTGACATTTCGGCAGAGACGAACGAATTCATCAGTGCCAAAATCGCTGGGCTCCGGCTCGTTGCCCCAGGAAAGGTTCGTCCACGTGAGCCGCTGATCGCGCGGACCAATGCCCCACATCCAGTGATAATCCTGAGCAACGTTTCCGCCTGGCCAGCGAATGAAGGCAGGACGCAACGCTTTGATCTTCTGGAAGACATCGGAGCGCACGCCATCCACGGCATCACCCGGTAACATAGAAACCTGGTCGAGCCAGAGGCGGCCCTTTCCGCTGAACAGGATGACGATCTTTGCGAGCGCATCACTCTTTGAAGGAGTCAGAGTGAAATCGTATTTCTTCCAATCTCCGAAAACATCATTGATCTCCGCAGACGAGTAGGTTTCCCCGCCGGTCCTGTCCGCTTCCAACGCAACATGGATGCGAGCCTTGAATCCATCGGTCCTGATCCACAGATAACCATGGTAAGGGAGTCCCTGCCGAATGGAGATGCCCCCTTGGCGGATTCCACGGCGCTGGCCATCGTCTTCGGCAAGATCCACGCGCAGCGAATGTTCGGTTCGCTCAGTCATGAATTCGTGGCGCATAGAGTAATACACCGCATCGTCCCAGCGGAAATGCAGCCCTGGATCATCATTGCGGTCATCTGGTTCGCGTTCCCAATAGCGAGGCAGCCCTATCGCATTTGGCGCTTCGTCGAAACTTCGATCACGAATAAGTTCAGCGGTCAATCCGCGCTTCACGCCTTCAAACATAAATTCATCAAATTGGCCGTAGAGTACCGGGCTTATTTGACCCTCGACCCGATCCACATCGATCTCTACGGTTGCGACGGCTGGGCCTCGCTGATCTTGGGCTCCAAGCGGAGGCCGAGTGAGATAGAAACCGCAGAGAACTAAGCCGAATGATGACCACAGAGCCAAATTCATCGCGGGGTTCGCACTTTTTGTTCCAGCGAAATTCATGCAGATTAGCCAGCCGATCGAGTAAAGGCACTGTTCATTGATTTTGGCCGCACGGCGGCGATGATTATTGCTGAATCTAGCGCATTCGGAAAGAGGTATGACGTCACCCTAGAATTCCGGCGACGTATTGCCTAACCGTCGACGCCAACCCTATAATCTGCGACCAGAAGGTCTCGTTAGCCTTCTTCCCAACAGGTGAACTTTGTATCGAATCCTTGCTGCGCTGGTGCTTCTGTTCTTCGTAGTTCGTTCGTCCTGCTCGCAAGAAGTGGCGAAAGACATAAGCATCAAAGTGCACGCCGATCAACCGGATGGACCAATGATCCCCATCTGGAATTATTTCGGCTACGACGAGCCCAATTACACTTACTCGCCCAATGGCAAGAAATTACTCGGCGAGCTCGCCACCCTGAGCCCCGCACCGGTCTACGTTCGTGTCCACAATCTGCTAACGACCGGCGACGGGTCGGCTTCATTAAAATGGGGCTCCACGAATGTCTACACGGAAGACGCCGCGGGAAAGCCGGTCTATAGCTGGACCCTTCTGGATCGCATTTTCGATACCTTTCACGCCGCTGGAATCAAGCCGCTGGTCGAAATCGGATTCATGCCCGAAGCGCTTTCCACTCACTCACAGCCTTACCGCCACACTTTTCCGCAAGGCTCAGTTTTTACCGGCTGGACTTACCCCCCGAAGGATTATCAGAAGTGGTCCGAAGTCGTCTTTCAATTTGTTCGGCATCTTCGCGAGCGCTATGGCGACGCGGAAGTAAAAACCTGGTTGTGGGAAGTGTGGAATGAACCGGACATCCCTTACTGGCAGGGCACTCCCGAGGAGTTCTTCAAGCTATACGACTATTCGGTCGATGCCGTACTGCGAGCGCTGCCTGATGCTCGCGTCGGCGGCCCGGATTCCACCGGCCCTGGTTCTCCGAAGGCTGCTGAATTCCTGCGCAATTTTCTCGATCATTGCGCGCACCAGCGAAACCAAGTGACCGGAAAGACCGGCTCGCAACTTGATTTCATCGCCTTTCATCCTAAGGGCTCACCAGCCTGGCAAGGCGATCACGTGGTGATGGGGATGGCGCGCCAGCTCGCATCCATCGAACAGGGTTTCAAAATCGTGAAGTCTTTTCCAGAGTGGCATGACACTCCAATCATTCTTGGAGAGTCCGACCCGGAGGGTTGCGCGGCGTGTTCAGCGCGCACGAATCCCCAGAATGGATACCGTAACGGCGCCTTGTATGCCGCCTACACAGCGGAGGCGATGAAAGCCAGCTACGCACTGGCGGCCCGCGAGCAAGTTCGTCTTGCCGGCTCCGTAACTTGGTCCTTCGAGTTCGAAGACCAGCCCTACTTCGAAGGATTTCGCGAACTGGCCACAAATGGATTGGACAAACCGGTACTCAATGCCTTCCGGATGTTCGGGTTGCTGGGCAGCGAACGCGTAAAGGTTTCGAGCACCGGTGCGCTTCCAACCGAGCAGGTTGTAAGCTCAGGAGTGCGGCAACAGCCGGATATCAGCGCCATTGCTACCCGCAAGAATCAGGAAGTCGACATCATGATTTGGAATTATCACGACGAGGACGGTGACGCCCCCGCTGCGCCCATCGACTTAGCGATCACCGGCCTGCTCGAAGCCATGCACAGTGCGCCCATGCACCTTGCGCTTGTCGAACATTTTCGGATTGACGCGCGTCACAGCAATGCCTTCACGGCTTGGAAGCAAATGGGATCACCGCAATCTCCTTCCCCCGAGCAGTACGATCAGTTGCAGAGCGCCGGCCACTTGCAGCTCCTCACCTCGCCAGCCTGGATTCCGATTGAGCACGGCGTAGCCCATTTGCAATTCACCTTGCCAAGGCAAGGCTTGACCCTCCTGCGCATTACCTGGTGATGGCACGCCTCGTCGCGAGATTCTTGTCAAGTGTTGACCACCGCTCA
>WNFW01007063.1_pt1 | contig 11426 bp, 11 predicted proteins | sample 5400131 | NCBI WGS metagenome assembly WNFW01 (sample SAMN13153362, study PRJNA577476) | soil metagenome | isolation source: 20 cm soil or saprolite under grassland replicate 1 | place: USA:California | collected 2016-06-15
GACGTTGGACGGCACGGCGGGCGCGATCAACCTGGCGCGTCCCTACGTGGACTCCCCGGTGCTCATCATCTTCGTGGACACGGTGTTCGAGGCCGACCTGTCGCTCATCAACCGGGTCGACGCCGACGGAATCATCTGGGCCAAGGAGGTGGAGGACTACCAGCGGTTCGGTGTGATCGTGACGGACGCGGGCGGCTACATGACCCGCATCGTCGAGAAGCCGAGCACGCCGGTGTCACGACTCGCGAACATCGGGCTGCAGTACATCCGGGACTGGAAGTCCCTGTTCGATGGCATCGCACACACACTGAAGCAGCCGCCGGGGAAGGGTGGCGAGTACTATCTCACGGACGCGTTTCAGTACATGGTGGACCGCGGCCGTCGGCTGCTCACCGCCCCGGTCGCCGGCTGGTACGACTGCGGCAAGGTGGACACGCTGCTCGAGACCAACCAGCATCTGCTGGAGCAGGGCCGGGCGCGGATTCCGTCTGGCCCATGCCCACGCTGCACCATCGTCCCTCCCGTCTACATCGAGGACGGCGTGACGATCCACGACGCCACCGTGGGACCAAATGTCTCGATCGAGGCGGGGAGCTTCGTCGCCGACAGCACCATCGCGAACAGCATTCTCGGCAGGAACGTGCGCGTGGTGCGGGGGACGGTGAAGGACTCGCTGGTCGGGGACGATCAGAAGATCGAGGGCGCGGTCCTGCAGCAGAGTGTGATGGACGCCGGGGAGGTCGCGCCGGCGAGGTAGTCACAGCGGTCCCGCGAGCTTCCCCTCGAGCCCGGCCTTCACGGCCGGCCACTCGGCGGCGACGATGCTGAAGTAGACCGAGTCGCGCACCCGGCCGCTCGCCGTAATCATATGGCTCCGCAGTACTCCTTCCTGTTTCGCGCCGATGCGCAGCAGCGCCGCCCGCGAGCGCTCGTTCAACACGTCCGTCTTGAACTCTACCCTGATGCACCCCAGCACCTCGAACGCGTGGCGCAACAACAGATACTTGGCTTCGGTATTCACCGGGGTGCGCTGCGCCGCTCGCGCGATCCAGGTCCACCCGATTTCGAGGCGCCGGTCGGCGCGCTCGATGTTAGCGTAGCGCGTGCTCCCCACCACCTGCCCGGTCGCTCGGGCGAGAATGACGAAGGGAAGAGCCGTCCCCTGCGCCTGCCAGGCAAGCGCCGTCTCGATGTAGGCGCGCATGTCGGCCGGTGTGACCAGGCTGGTCTGCGCCCACCGCCACAGCTCGGCGTCGAGGCCGACCGCGCAAAGCCCGTCCTGGTGCGCGAGCGAGAGCGGCTCGAGGCGGACGTGTCGGCCTTCGAGTGTGACGGGACGGGGCGGGGGCTCGATCGGCGAAACCACGGCGTGTCCGGGTCGGGTTGGCGCAGTAAGTTACCACCGGACACTCGTTTTGGAGCGGGCATGACCGTGGCCGAAGTGCAGGAGCTGTTCGCCTACAACGCGTGGGCCAACCGGCGGTTCTTCGCGGCCCTCGAGCCGCTTCCCGCCGAATCGTACTTCCGCGACCTGAAGAGCAGCCACGGCGGACTCCACGGCACGTTGTGCCACATCGTGTGGGCGGAACAGCTGTGGCTCAACCGCTGGCTCGCGCAGCCGCATCCCGCGGTGCCGCAGGGCAGGGATCTGACGACCCTCGCCGCGGCGCATGCGCGCTGGGAGGCGATCGAAACGGAGCGCGACGCGTTCCTGGCGGGGCTCATCGAACGGCGCTTGGAGGAGACCTTGGCGGTGAGACCGAGTACCGGTGGGGAGTACCGGCACACGTTCCGCGAGATGTTTCGTCACGCGGTCGATCATTCCAGCTATCACCGGGGGCAGCTCGTCACGCTGCTCCGCCAGGTGGGCGCGACGCCGCCGGGAACGGGGCTGATCGCGTTCTATCGTGAGCATCGCGGCCGCGCCACGTAACTAACTGAACCGTCGGAACCTACGACAACCCTTGACGGGCATCCGGAACCAAAGTTACTTACTGACCGTTCAGTAACTAATCCTGAGACCGGATCCGATCGCCGTGAGCCACGCTGTCACACCAGCGAAGCGCCAACCGAAGCCCCGCTGGAAGCGCCGCAAGGACGCCCGGCCGGGGGAGATCGTCGCCGCCGCCCTCGAGGTGTTTGGGGAGCGCGGGTTCGCCGCCACGAAGCTCACCGACGTGGCGCGCCGCGCCGGGGTCACCAAGGGCACCGTCTACCTCTACTTCGACAGCAAAGAGGCGCTGTTCAAAGCCGTGGTGCGCGAGACGCTGGTGCCGGTCATCGCCCAGGGCGAGGCGTTGGCGCAGTCGTTCACCGGCAGCGCCCGGGAGCTGCTCGAGCAGCTGGTGCGGGAATACTGGCGGCTGGTGGGGGAGACGGCGGTGGCCGGCGTCCCGAAGCTCATGATGGCCGAGGCCGCAACTTTTCCCGAGCTGACACGTTTTTACTACGAGGAAGTGGTGACGCGCGGGCACCGCCTGATGGCCGGCGTGATCGAGCGCGGCATCAAGAGCGGCGAGTTCCGGTCGGTGGACGTGAAGGTGGCCGCGAAGCTCGCCATGACGCCGCTGATGCACGCGGTCATCGCGCGTCGCGCGTTTGCGTCGTGCATGCCGGAGGGGTTCGACGTCAAGCAGTACCTCGACACGCACATCGACCTGTATCTCCATGGTATCGCGCAGCAATAGCTCCCGGCTCGTGGCTGTGCTCACGTGGCTCGTCGCCACGGGTGCCCCACTCGCGGCGCAGACGCCTGCGCCCACGACGCCGCTGCGCTTGTCGTTCGCGGACGCCGTGCGGCTCGCGTCCGGCGAGGTGCCGGTGGTGGCGCTCGCGACGTTGCGCACGAACGAAGCGGACGCCCGCGTGCGGCAGGCCCGGGCGGCGCTGCTACCGTCGCTCTCGGTGTCGGGCGCATGGCTCAATCGAACCTTCAACTCGAAATCGCTGGGTATCGAATTCCCAGACCTCCCGACAACGCCGCCGACGCCCGCCGTCCCGGAACTCGTGGGGCCATTCAATAACTACGACGCGCGCTTCAACGTGACCCAAACGCTGTTCGATTGGTCGAGCGTGAGGCGTGTGCGAGCCGCGGGCGCCCAGGCCGACGGCAGCCGGGCGGAGCGGGGCGTGACGGTCGAGGCCTCCGTGCTCGCGGCGGCGATCGCGTATGTCCGCGCGGTGCGCGCCCAGGCGGTGGTCGCGGCCCGGCAGGCGGATTCAGGCCTAGCCGCCGAGCTGGTCGGATTGGCGGAAGCGCAGCGGGCGGCGGGGGTGAGTCCGGCGATCGACGTGACGCGCGCGCAGGCGCAGCTCGCCACGGCGCGGGGGCTCCTGCTCGTGGCCAAGAACCAGCTGGACCGCGGGCGGATCGACGTGACGCGCGCGCTGGGACTCGATCCCGCCACGCCGCTGGCGTTCTCTGATTCGCTCGCGCCGTCGCTCGGCGCCGCCGACGTGCCGGCGCAGCGGGACTCGGGGCTGGCGGCCGCGCTCGCCAACCGGCCCGAGCTGCGCGCCGAGCTGGCGCGCGCGGCGGCGGCGCGGCAGACCGGATCGGCGATCCGTGCCGAGCGCCTGCCGCGGCTCGAGCTCGCGGGCGACTACGGCGTGAACGGCAAGACGGTGCCGAAGGCGATCGCCACGCGCGATCTCGCGCTGCAGGTGAGTGTCCCGATTCTGGACGGCTTTCGCCGGGAGGCGCGCCTCGACGAGCAGGACGCGGTGGTGCGCGAGTCGCAGGTGCGCGAGGCCGACCTGCGCCGGCAGATCGCTGCCGAGGTGGACGCCGCGCTGCTCGACCTCGGCTCTGCCGAGGCGCAACAGCTGGTGGCCCGCGAGCAGCTGCGGCTCGCTGAGAGTGAGCTGAGCCAGGCACGCGAGCGTTTCAAGGCGGGCGTTGCCGGCAATATCGACGTGATCACCGCACAGGCGGGTCTGATTCGCGCCCGGGATACCGAGATCGACGCCCGCTTCGCCGCCGCGACCGCCCGGATCTCCCTGGCGCGCGCGGCCGGCGTCGCCCGGACCCTTCACTAACCGCACACACCGATGAGTGACGACATGGCTACGACGATCGAACGCGAGACGGCGCAGCGGCCCGGTAGGCCCTCTCCTGTGGGCCCCGAGCAACCGGCGGAGCCGGTCAAATCGGGCGGCAGCAAGCGCACGGTCTTCATTATCATGGGCGTCGTGCTCCTCGGCCTGGTGGCCGTGGGGGTTCGGCGCTGGATCTACAGCCTCAGCCACGTGTCGACCGACAACGCCCAGGTGGACGGGCACATCATCCCCATCCTCCCGAAGGTGGGTGGCTACGTGATCGAGGTGCGGACCGATGAGAATCGGTCGGTGAAGGCGGGCGACACGCTCGTGGTGCTGGACGACCGCGACTACAGGGCGCGGCTGGCGCAGGCCGAAGCCGACCTCGCCGTGGCGCTCGCGGGCGTGAGCAATCGGGTGCGGGTGGGCCAGGCGGAAGCGCAGGTCGCACAGATGCAGGCCAACGCCGAAAAGGCGCACGCCGATCTCGAGCGCATCAAGCCGCTGGCGGAGAAGGACATCGTCCCGAAGCAGGCGCTCGACGCAGCCGAGGCGGCCTCCCGCGCGGCGGACGCGGCCCTGGCCGCCGCCCAGGCGGCCCTGCTGGGTGCGGATGCCCGCGTCGCGGCGGCGAGGGCGGCGCGCGACCAGGCGGCGCTCAACCTCTCCTACACGCGCATTACCGCCCCCTCGGAAGGGGTCGTGAGCAGGAAGTCCGTGGAGCTCGGTCAGCTGGTGCAGCCGGGCCAGCCGCTCATGAGCGAGGTGCCGCTCGGCGACGTGTGGGTCACGGCGAACCTGAAGGAGACCCAGACGGCGAACGTGACGCCGGGCGACGCCGTGGATTTCACCGTGGATGCGTACCCGGGCCGGCACGTGAAGGGGCACGTGGAGAGCCTGTCGCCCGCGACCGGGGCCAAGTTCTCGCTGCTGCCACCCGACAACGCGACCGGCAACTTCACCAAGGTGGTGCAGCGCGTCCCGGTGCGGATCCGGCCCGACACGAAGAACGACTCCGCCCACCCGTTGCGACCGGGAATGAGCGTGGTCGTCACGATCACGACCAAGTAATGGCCACCGCCGCCTTGCCGGCGCTCGCGGGGCGGGGAGCCGCCGACGCCGACCGGTACAAGTACAAGTACATCATCGCGATGACGGTGTCGCTCGCGTCCGTGCTCGAGCTCTTGGACACGAGCATCGTGAACGTGGCGATCCCCCACATGATGGGGAATCTGGGCGCCACGCTGGACGAGATCGCCTGGGTGTCCACCGGCTACATCGTGGCGAACGTGATCATCCTGCCGATCACCGGCTGGCTGTCGGCGTTCTTCGGGCGACGGCGCTACTTCGCGGGATCGATCGCGATCTTCGTCGTCTCGTCGTTCTTTTGCGGCAACGCGCACTCGCTCATCGCCCTGGTGTTCTGGCGAATCATCCAGGGATTGGGGGGCGGCGCCCTCCTTTCCACGTCGCAGGCGATCCTGTACGAGGAGTTCCCCCGCGAGGAGTTCGGGACCGCGATGGCGATTTTCGGCGTGGGCGTGATGGTGGGACCGACCCTGGGGCCGACGCTGGGGGGCTACATCACCGACGCGTTCGGCTGGCCGTGGATCTTCTACATCAACATCCCCATCGGCATGCTGGCGCTCGCGCTGTCGCTCAGCTTCATCCAGAACTCGCGGTTCCAGCAGAAGGCCGAGCGCGTCGATTACATCGGGTTGCTGCTGCTCGCGACCGGCATCGGCACGCTCCAGGTCATGCTCGAGCGCGGCGAGCGGCTCGACTGGTTCGACTCGCGCGAGGTCACCACGTACGCCGTGATCAGCGTCCTGTCCCTCATCGCGTTCGTGTGGCACGAGCTCACGACGGAGCACCCGGTCGTGGACTTGCGGATTCTGAAGAGCCGCCAGCTGGCGGTGGGCGTCGTGTTCGGGGGCGTGCTGGGGGTCTGTCTCTACGCCACGGTGTTCGTGCTGCCCGTCTACCTCCAGAACCTCCAGAACTTCACCGCGGAGCAGACCGGCTTCGTTATTCTTCCCGGCGCATTGGCGAGCGCGTTCACCATGGCGACCATGGGTCGCACCACCGGGAAGTTCGACGCGCGGCTGTCCATCCTCGCGGGCGTGTCGATCTTCGCCCTGTCCATGTGGAAGCACGCGCATTTCACGACCGACAGCGGCATGTCGGACTTCTTCTGGCCGCTGATTTTCCGGGGGGTGGGACTGGGGCTGATCTTCGTGCCCCTCACGAACCTGGCCCTCGCGGACCTGCCGATGAGCAAGATCCCGAACGGCACCGGGCTCTTCAACCTGATGCGCCAGCTCGGCGGCAGCGTGGGGATCGCCATCTCGGCCACCCTGGTCCAGCGGTTTACGGCGATCCACCGCGGGGACCTGATCGCCAACGTGACGCAGTACAGCGAGGTCGCGCGCGAGCGGCTCAGCGCCATCGTGGCGCGGCTCATCGCGACGGGCACGCCGGCGCCGCTCGCCGACGCCAAGGCGCTGGCGATCGTGGACGGCCAGGTCACCCGCCAGGCGCTCATGCTTTCGTTCGAACAGCTGTTCCTGCTGTTCGGGGCCTGCTTCGTGCTGTCGCTGCCGCTGCTGCTGTTGATGCACAAGAGCAAGGCGATGCCGGGCGGGGCCGCGGCGCATTGAACTGAACGTTATAGGACGCCACGACGCCACGTTGTACGACACCAAGAGGGGAGCCACGGTGAGCAAGGAAAAGAAGGTGTGCGTGGGAGATGTTGCGCCGGATTTCACGCTGCCAGACCAGTCGGGCACGCCGGTGCGGCTGCGCGACCTGGTCGGCGAGAAGACCGTCGTGCTCTACTTCTATCCCATGGACGAGACGCCCGGCTGCACGATCGAGGCGCGTGCGTTCCGGGACAGCTACGAGCAGTTCAGCGCCAAAGACGCCGAGGTGGTCGGCGTGAGCTCCGATTCCGTGCGGTCACACCGGCGGTTCGCCCAGCGCCACAACCTGCCGTTCCTGTTGCTCTCCGATCGCGACGGGGCGGTGCGCCAGCTGTACGGCGTCGAGAAAACCCTGGGGCTCCTGCCGGGCCGGGTCACCTACGTGATCGACAGGACCGGCGTGGTACGGCACGTGTACTCGTCCCAGCTGCGCGCGACGCGCCACCCGCGGGAAGCCTTGACGGTGCTGTCCGCGCTGGGCGGGCACGGAGCCTAGGGGCGCGGTTTCTGCAGCTCCTTCATCTCTCGCAACTGCAGGGCGATGACGAACAGCACGGCCACGGCCGCGTATTCCAAGAGGCGCGACGCTGCGTAGCCGCGCAGCACGGTGAAGCCGAACGCGTTGAGCAGCTTCTCCCACACCGCGAGGCCGGTCAGGAGGAAGGCGACCAGGAAGAGAACCCGGCTCATGACCCTCGAGAGCTTGCCGATCATCTGAGCCTCCCTTATCGACGAGTGATCACGACAGCGCGCGGACTCAGCCGGACCTTGCGGGTGTCGTAGACGACCACGTGTATCCTGCCCGCGGGATCCTGAAACCAGAGCTGGAACACGTCGGTGAACGCAGGATTGACGGTGACGGAAACGAGATTCCCCCAGCTCGAGGGGACGGATGTGGAATCCGGGAGCGTGTCGACGGCGAATGCTCCTGTTCGTCCGGCCTCGGAAAGCCTGGTACAGGCCGAAGCCGCTGCCGCCAGCAAGAGTGCGAGCCATCTTCCGGTGCGTGTCATCGTGGTGCCTCCGTCTCAGGTTGCAGCACGCGGCAGTCGTGGCTCTACCCCACCTCCGCCATCGCCGCCGTCACGAGGAGCGCCCGGACGATGCCGAGCGCTCCTTCGACGTTTTCGTACCATTCGGTCGCGAGGTGCGCGTCGCCCGCCTTGCCGCCTGCGCCGAGGGCGATGGCAGGGATGCCGAGGGCGATCGGCCGCCGAGGGCGATGGCAGGGATGCCGAGGGCGATCGGCACGTTCGCGTCGGTCGACGCGCTCGCCAGCTCGGCGTCGCGGCCGAGCGCGCGGTTGGCGGCGACCGCCGCTTTGACCAGCGGGTGGGCGCGCGGTGTCATGCCGGACGGCCGGTCGCCCAGGAGCTGGACCTCGACGCGCAGCGTCGGCGAGCCGGCGGTCCGGCGGCGGTTCTCGTCGTCGGCGGCGCGGTCGAGCGCCGCGCGCACCGTGACGTCGAGCTGCGCCAGGGCACGGGGATCCTCGCTGCGGAGGTCCAGGTCGAGCCACGCCTCCTGTGGAATGGAGTTCAGACCCGTGCCGCCGCCGAGCCGCACCACGGCGCAGGTGGTGCGCGGGGCCTGCTGCGTCGGGAGGTCGGCGAGCAGCGCGGCGGCGCGCCCCACGGCATTCGCCGGGTTGGCGACGCCGAACGCCGCCCACGAATGGCCGCCGGGGCCGCGGAACGTGACGTGATAGCGCTTGGAGCCGAGGGCGCGATGGATCACCCGATCGAGACCGGCGCCGTCCAGGGCGATGAAGGCCGCAGGGGTCACGTCGTGCTTGCCATTCAGCAAATGCTTCACGCCCCGCAGATCTCCCGACCCTTCTTCTCCGACGGTGGCCGCGAACAGGATGGGCCGCGCCACCGGGACGCGAGCAGCGACCATCGCCTCCGCCACCGTGACGAGCGCGGCGAGGCCGCGGGCGTTGTCCGATATGCCCGGGCCCTCGAGCCGCTGGCCGCGGCGCTCCACCGCGACGTCCACCTCGGCGCCGAACACGGTATCGAGATGCGCTGCTAGGACCACGGGCCCGCCTACCTCTCCCGCCTCCCGCCTCCCGTTCTTGCCAAGCCACCCGTGCACGTTGCCGGCGTGGTCGATCGATACGTCCGACAGACCGATCGTGCGGAACAGCTCCGCCAGGTGTGCGGCGCGCCGGCCTTCCGCACCCGTGGGCGCGGGGATGGCCGAGAGCGCCGCCTGGCGCGCGAGCGTCACCTCATCGGTGCGCTCGATGTGATGGCGCGCCGCGCGAATGCGCTCGTGCGCGAGCAGGCGGGAAATAAGATCGTTCATCAGTCGGATTCACAGTGTAGTCACAAGCCGCCAGCCGCAAGGCGTAAGAGGGCGTGCGGCTTGCGACATGCGGCTTGCGGCTTGCGGCTTATGGCTGTCTGGGCGACACTTGCTCATGGACGAGCGCGAGCTGATCTACGACTGGAACCGCGCGGGCGGGGAAGGGGGGCCGGCATTCGACTGGTCGCGCGTCCGCGTGGACCTGAACGACGAGACGCTGCGCGACGGCCTGCAATCGCCCTCCGTGCGCGACCCCGCGCTCGAGGTCAAGAAGCGGCTGCTCCACCTGATGGCGGACCTGGGCATCGTGGCAGCCGACATCGGCTTACCGGGGGCGGGCCCGCGGGTGGTGGAGCAGGTGCGGGCGCTCGCGACGGAGATCCGCGACGCCGGACTGCCCCTCGCGCCGAACTGCGCCGCGCGCACCGTGATCTCGGACATCGAGCCGATCGTGCGCGTGGTTCAGGAAGTGGGCATCACCATCGAGGCCGCGACGTTCATCGGCTCGTCGCCGATCCGACAGTACGCCGAGGACTGGACCCTCGACCGCATCGTCCAGTCCACAGTGGAAGCGGTCACCTACGCGGTGAAACACGGCCTGCCGGTCATGTACGTCACCGAGGACACCACCCGCGCGAAGCCCGAGGCGTTGAAAGCGCTGTACGGGGCGGCGATCGACTGCGGCGCGGCCCGGATTTGCCTGGCGGATACGGTGGGGCATGCGACACCGGACGGCGTCAAGTCACTCGTGAACTTCGTCAAGCAGGAAGTCGTCAAACAAAACCGTGTGAAGGTCGATTGGCACGGGCACCGCGACCGCGGCCTGGGGCTGATCAACTGTCTCGCGGCCATCGAGGCGGGCGTGGACCGGGTGCACGGCACCGCGCTGGGCGTGGGGGAGCGCGTCGGAAACGCCGAGATGGACCTGTTGATCGTGAACCTCAAGCTCCTGGGCGCGCATCACCACGACATCGCGAAGCTACCGGAGTACTGCAGGCTGGTGGCGGACGCGGTTGGCGTGCCGATCGCGGTGAACTACCCGGTGATGGGGGAGGATGCGTTCCGCACCGGCACGGGCGTGCACGCTGCGGCGATCATCAAGGCGAAGAAGAAGGGACACGCCTGGCTCGCCGACCGCGTCTACAGCTCCGTTCCGGCGCAGGAATTCGGACTGGAGCAGAAAATCGAGATCTCGCCGGTCTCGGGGCTCTCCAACGTGAAGTATTGGCTCGAGACGCACGGCTACGATCCGGAGGACGAGGCCGCATGCCGCGCGCTGTTCGAGGCGGCGAAGCGCACCGACCGCGTGCTGGCGGACGAGGAGTGCCATCGGCTGCTCAGGCAGGGGGCATGGCGGTAGCGCCGTTCCGCGGGATCGAGCGGTCCTACTTCGATCTGCGGTGGCACCTGGATCCCGTAGGCGCGACGCAGGCGGGGGTGAAGACGTACGACGACCGCTACGGGCGCTTCAGCCCGAGCGCCTTGGCTCCACACCTCGCCGCGCTCAAGTCTCTCGCGGCCGCCCTCGAAGAGACCACCGCCGCCGAGCTGGACGACGAAATCGACCGTACAGCCCTCTTGAACGAGATCCGAGTGACGCTGCGGCGCTTCGAGCGCGAGCGCCCGCAGGCCAAGAACCCCGGGTTCTGGCTCTCGCACCTGCTGAGTGGACTGCACTTCCTGCTGGGCCGGCGTGACCGGACCCCCGAAGAGCGGGCGGTGTCGCTGGCGGGCCGGTTGGAAGACGTGCCGCGGCTGCTCGACGACGCCCGGGCGGCGCTGGTCGAGCCGGTGCGGGTGTTCGTGGAGACGGCGCTGCGCGTCAACGAGGGGGGGCTGTCGCTCGTGCGGGAGGTGGCGGCCGGGCTGGGAGAGCGCGTCGCGGCGGCGGCCGATGCGGCGGCGGCGGCGATGGCCGCGTTCGCGCACGACCTGGAGCGCTGGCTCGAGGGGGCGTCCGATCAGTTCGCCCTGGGTGAGGACGACTTCAACTTCCACCTGCACTACGAGCACGCATTACGGGACACGGCGCCGGAGCTGTGGCGCTACGGGCTGCATCTCAAGGACGAGCTGGAGGCCGACCTGGGGGCGCGGGCGACGCGGCTGGACCGCGGCAAGGGGTGGCACGACGTCGCCGACCGATTGCGAGCGGACCATCCTCCCGCGAGCGCGCTGGTGGACGCCTACGCGGGCGAAATGGCGCGGGCGCGCGACTTCGTGGCCGCGCGCGGTCTGGCGCCGATCCCCGACGCCCCGCTCGACGTGGTGCCGACGCCAGCGTTCATGCGCCCCGTGATCCCCTTCGCGGCCTACGACCCTCCCGGCGCCTACTCGCCCGACCGCACCGGCTGGTTCTACGTCACCCTCCCCGATCCC
>WNFW01007172.1_pt1 | contig 11425 bp, 11 predicted proteins | sample 5400131 | NCBI WGS metagenome assembly WNFW01 (sample SAMN13153362, study PRJNA577476) | soil metagenome | isolation source: 20 cm soil or saprolite under grassland replicate 1 | place: USA:California | collected 2016-06-15
CGAGGTAATCGGCGATGATGCGAAATTGCTCGCACGCCATTTTGAAAACGTCGTCTTGATAGATGCCCAGCGCAGAACTCATAGGTTTGGAGGCGCCGAAAAAGGCGCACCGAAGTCTGGTATTTGCGCTTGCTGCCCCGTGTCGTCAAATCGAATCCGCGGCCGGGATTCGGACCAGCGTCGGTAGGGGCATAGGCTTCCAGCCTGTGGGGGCAGCCAGGCATCTTGCCTGGCCGTTGGGGTTAGACCGTTTGGGCGAAAAGTTTGGCAACCGAGGAGCGCGCCGCCTAGATTGCGCTGGTTATGAAAGATTGGCGTAAAGTTCGCGTGGAAACGCTCGCCGTACATGCCGGGCATGAGATCGATCCGGCGACCGGCGCAGTGGTGGCGCCGATTCATCTCTCCACCACTTTCGAGCGCGATGTCGAAGGAACGTATGCGCGCGGGTTCATGTACACGCGCAATGATAATCCAAATCGCAAAGCGCTGGAGGAAGGCGTGAGCTCGCTAGAAGGCGGCGCCGCGGCGGCAGCCTTTGGCAGCGGGATGGCGGCGGCAATGGGTTTGCTTGCCGCACTCGCACCCGGCGATCACGTTCTCGCCCACGTCGATGCCTATTACGGCACCAGCCGATTGCTGCGTGATCTCTTTTTGCGCTGGAAACTGGAAGCGGACTTCGCCGACATGAGCGACCTGCCGTCGGTGAAAAAAGCGTTGCGGCCAAATACAAAGCTGGTGTGGATGGAAACGCCGTCGAACCCGCTCCTAAAAATTGTCGATCTGGCGGCCGTGACAAAGATCGCGCATGAAGCCGGGGCGATTTGCGTTTGTGATAATACCTGGGCGCCCATCATTCAGCGGCCATTCGAAGTCGGCGCCGATTTCATTCTCCATTCCACCACCAAATATTTTGGCGGCCACTGCGATGTGCTCGGTGGAATCATTATCGCGAAACGGGACGACGCATTTTTTCAGGCTGTCCGCTCGATTCAATCTTCGGCCGGCGCGGTCCCCTCGCCCTTTGATTGCTGGCTGATTCTGCGCGGAATGAAAACATTGCCCTGGCGGATGCGAGCGCACTGCGAAAATGCGGCCAAAGTGGCGGAGTTCCTCGCGCAAAATCGAAATGTTGAGCGGGTGCATTACCCGGGCCTTAAATCGCATCCTGGTTACGACATTGCCAAACGACAGATGTCGATGTTTGGCGGAATGCTTTCGTTTGAAGCAAAAGGCGGACGGGAAGCGGCGATGGAAGTGGCCGCGAAGACGAAAATTTTCACGCGCGCGACCAGTCTGGGCGGAGTGGAAAGCTTGATTGAACATCGCGCATCCATCGAAGGACCGGGCACCACTTCGCCGGATGGGTTGCTACGATGCTCGATCGGCCTGGAGCATCCGGACGATCTAATCGAGGATCTCGATCAGGCGCTTGCTTAACAAGGAGCGGCGGTCTCCGAACCGCCGTGTTTTAAATTAGGACGCGTTCGCGTCCCGTAGAAACTAACATCGCCCGACGGAGCGGCCGATCCACCTCGCTTGTCGCGATAGGTGGATCGAGCAGTCCCTTGCTCGATGTTAATTTAAACGGCGGTCACCGTCCGCCGCTCCTTGAGATTTTTCGCTTCACCAGAGCGAAAACATCGCGCACTTCATCGACATGCAACAAAAATGCCGCGCCGAAAAATACCACAGCGCTAACGAGAATTGTGCCAAAGAGGGCGAAGAGTTTTTCGAAGAAGCGCAGATGCTCCCACGCATCCAGCCAACAGTAATTTGCCAGCCAGCAAATTAACGCGAGCAGCAAACCGGCCAGGCAAATCTTGGCAAGACCCGCAAACATGCGACGGCTTTCCAGTCCCCGCGTCGGCCGCCACATCAGCGCGTAAAGCAAAAGAAAATTGATTGTCGCTACGATGCTGGTGGAAAACGCCAGGCCGCGATGTCCCCAGCCGAGCCGGAAAGTGAAGAGCCAGTTGAGGAAAAGGTTTGTTCCGATCGCGAGGAAGCTAACGATCATTGGAGTGTTGCGTTTGCCGATCGCGTAAAAGGCCGGCGTCAGCACTTTCAAGGCGGAGTAAGCCACCAGGCCGATGGAATAAAATTGCAGTGCCCCAGCGGTCTGCTTCGTCATCTCGGCCGTGAACCGGCCATGCTGATAAATTACACTGATGATCGGTGAAGCCAGCATAGCCAGCCCAATCGCCGATGGGATGGTGAGCAAAAAGGCCAACCGCATTCCGCTCGCGAGAATGCTGCGAAATTCATCGATATTTCCGACAGCCGCGCTTTTCGAAACCAGCGGGAGAGTGACGGTGCCGATGGCGACGCCAAAAATTCCGAGCGGCAATTGCATTAAACGAAAAGCGATGTTGAGCCAGCTCACGGGGCCGTTGCCAAGACTGGCGGCGAATCCGCTATTGATCAGGACGTTCACCTGCACGGCGCTGGCGGCGATGATCGCCGGAGCCATCAATGTAAGCACCGCCCGGACGCCTTCGTCGCGCCACTGAAAATCGGCGCGGTATTTGTAACCGACGCGCCGAAGGGATGGAAACTGCGCGGTTAATTGCCACATCCCGCCGATGAGCGTCCCAATGGCCAGCCCGGTTAACGAGCGCGCGCCGAAATGCGGATCGAGCCACCAACCGATGCCGACGCCGCCGATGATTGAGCCAAGGTTGAAGTAACTCGACGCCATGGCGGGCGGGCCGAAGACATGCTTCGCGTTCAGCATTCCCATCACCAGTGCCGCCAGCGAGACCAGCAGCATGAAGGGCCACATAATTCTCGTTAGCCAAATGGTGAGCTCGGTTTTGTCGGGTGGCCAGCTCCACCACGTCAGCAGATCGACCAATTGCGGCGCGAAAACGATGCCGAGGAGCGTGACCGCGCTCATGAAAACGGCGGTGAGCGTCGCTACTTTGTTGGCCAGTCGCCAGGCCGATTCGTCCCCTTCGGTGGCAATTTTTCCGGAAAACGTGGTGATGAAGGCAGTGGAGAGGGCGCCTTCGGCAAACAAATCGCGCAACAAATTCGGCAGACGAAAGGCCATCAAAAAGGCATCGAGATATTTTCCCGCACCGAAGAGCCCGGCGAAAATCTGCTCCCGAATCAGCCCAAGAATACGGCTCGATAAAATCGCGACCCCGACAATTCCAGTAGCGCGTGTGCTCACGCGCCGATTCTCGGAGGTAGTCATGCGCAAGAAGGAATCAGACTCGCGCGGTTTGGGAAATGAAAACTGTTATTTGAGGAAGAGGCTCATGCTGTCGAAGTCGATAATGCCTCGACTGAAGGCCAGCAATTCCATACCCAAAATTCCGGCAACCCTACCCTGCCCTTGTTCCACGGCGAAATCAGGTAGCACTGTCCCTGCGAGCGTCTGTGGCGGGAGATGATAGTTACCGATCATTAAATTGCTGACCTGGCCGATTCCCACCTGACGCGAAACGCCATCGGTGAAGCTACCGCTCATTTTGGTCGGGGTAAATGAGAGTCCAAATTCTTTCGCCCGCCGTAAATCAAAGGTGGTAACAAAAGCACCGGTATCGACTAGTAAACGACATGGGTGACCATTAATGGAGGCCGGGACAGTGAATGCGCGAGTGACCTCCTCTCGCAACGGAACTTTCACAAAATGCTGCGAAGCGGCGAACTGAGCGATTTTCAGATGCGCCGATGAATCGGTCTTGAAGAAGATTGTCTTGGTAAAGCAATTGATGACAGCTTTGTAGCGCGTGAGAATGTCTGCGCCCAGAACTCCGTCATCGTTGTCGCCGTTTCGCCGTGAGGCCTCTGCTGCAGGTGCGTTCGCCGGAGTGAAGAGCGCGATCGGGCCGCTGCCGAAATCCATGGCCCCGGCTCGCAAACTATTGATATAGCCCACGCGATAGCTCTCGCCGTTTAGATTTGTGTATTGCCCGAAGGGCGAATCGGCTCCAACTGGCGAAACACCGAGGGAACGGGCGCGGCCAGCTTCCAAGACGCTGTAACCGGCGCCAGTATCGACAACAAGACGCGCCCGATGCCCATTTACCACCGCTTCCATGAGCATCTTGTTCCAGGAGTTGTAACGTACCGGGACCGCAACATAGCCCGGCAACGAAGGCACGGTCGCCCGCTCCTTTGCCGGCAGGACGTGGTTGGTCAGGAGAAACGTCGCCGTCGCGAATATGAATGTCGGTAGAAAAGCCTTTTTCTTCACTGAAGGGTATTCAGGATTTGTTGTGCGGTCCGGTTGTTTTCGGTGGTTGCGGAGATTCACGCACGGCAGCACCGTTCATGTAACTTTGTAGGTGTCGCTCATAGACACTGCGATCACCTTTCGCCGAAGATAGCGCGCGTTTTTCGTCTTTTATTGCTGCGCGAAAATCGCCAGTTTCAGCCTCGGCCGCGGCCAGAGTATCGAGAATCGTCGAGCTGCGATGGTTGAGGCTCTGACTGACCCCCCGCGCGAATTCAACAGCCCGTTTACCGTCACGGACACTGCCGTCTGGACAAGTGGCCAGCAGCCAGGCGTAGTTGTTATGCGCCATAAGATTATCTTTATCGAGGGCTATTGCCTTTTCCAAGTCCGCACGCGCAGCGCGATAAGAACCATTCAGCGCCAGCGCAGAGGCCCGCTCGAAGTACAATTTTGATCCATCAACCGCTCGATTTGCTGCCGGAAGCAATGCCAACGCACGATCATAATAAGTAATCGCCTCGGAATAGCGATGGCGAAGGAGGGCGACATATGCCTGGAGCGAGCGCAGTTCTGACGAGTTCGGAGTAACCCGTTCGAAGACCTCGAGCGTCTTCGCGACCGTCGCCCAGTCTTGTGCGCGCACAGCCTTCTCCAAGCGGTCAGACTGTTCTCGAGCAACCTTTTCTTCTTGGGAGTGCGGAACCGACCATGCCGAGCCCCACCCACGCTCCCGTTCGCTGGCAGCCATAACCTTGCCTCCAGCGGCGAAGACCACCGCCAGGGCAATTCCGGGTATTAGGGGTCGCAAAAACACACGCGCGTTGGTAGCAAAAAGTGGTGTCATAATAAAGAGCAGGTTTTGGGCAAAACAGTAATCTCAGAGTCCCGTTGGCAAACTGATGAATTCCCAATCAACCTGGAATTTTTTCGCGAGATGAGCCGCCAGGGCTTTGACGCCGAAAGTTTCAGTGGCGTAATGACCAGCGAGCAAAAGGTTGATGCCCAGTTCTTCGGCGGCGATCGCAGCCCAGTGCGGCGCTTCGCCGGTAATGAAAGTGTCGATTCCTTCCGCCGCGACGCGTTCGATCTCACTGCCCGCAGCACCAGTGATGACGCCGATAGCCCGACCGTTTTTTGAGCCCGACGGGAAGGTTTTCACCGGACCGGCCACCACCTTTTCCAAGCGCTTGATTAACTCGCTCAGGGCAACGTCGGCCAACGCGCGTCGTCCGAGCAGTGATCCTTTCTCTTCGAAGAACGGCTCTGATTCTTCGAACCCGAGAGCGCGCATGAGCAGAACGTTGTTTCCAACTTCCGGATGCAGATCGAGTGGGAGATGAGCGCTGTAAATGGCGAGATCATTTTCGAACGCGAACTTCAGTTGCCGGCGCAACGCTTTGGTCACGGGACGCAGGCCCGGCCAAAACATTCCGTGGTGAACAATGAGCAGGTTAGCGCCGCGCTTCGCGCATTCCTCCAATCCGCGGCTGGAGAAATCCACCGCCGACGCAATTTTCGTTACCTGGCCGGAATTCTCCAGTTGCAGGCCGTTGAGCGCATTCTCGTAATCCTGAATTTCGCCAAGCCTCAAATGGGAATCGCAATAACCGACGATCTCGCTCAGAGCGGCCATGTCATGACTTTGCCAAGGCGCGGAAATTTTGGAAGCGAGTTTGCTTGACGCTGCCACAACTCTTGTGAGTCTTATTTGCTTTGATGGAATACACAGACGCTCCTTCCACTCAAACCGCGGATACGATGCTTTGTCCGAATTGCGGCCTGCGTCTGCCGAAAGACGCGCAGGCTTGCGATCGATGCGATTGGAAACGGGAAGGCCCCGTTCAGACAGCGGAGGGCACGGCGAGCGACGCAATGGCCGCCCTGCTTAGCATCGTTCCCGGACTCGGCCATGTTTACAAAGGTTACCGCGGCATCGGACTTCTTTTTGCCATCGGCACCTTGATTGTGCTCGGATTCTCGGGCCTTGCTGCGATCGCAAGCGCGGGGTTCGGACTCGGGCTCGCAGTCTTCTATTGGGTCGGCGTTGCCATGCATGCCTACGCCATCAAAGATCGCGTCGTTCCGTCGGAGAAAGACGAAGGCGAACAGTATTAGGCGTTGAAGCGCTAATCTGTAGTCGCGTCTCTGCGAGACGCGCGAGTTAATCATCGACGCGTTTAACGAAGTCTTAGACTTCCAGTAGGTCGTGGTCATTGCAGATTGAGGTTTGGAGCGAGTCCCCGATGCCTTCGGTAACGAAGATTTTGCGTGTGTGGCGAGCTGGATTCGGTGAAGAATTCCGAACAGTCGCATGTCGCTCAGCATTGTTTTTATCTGTCTCGCGCTCGTTGTCGGGATCTATTTCTATAATAACCCACTCAAGCATGGGCCGTGGTTTTTAAGCCGGCGGTTCATTAACTGGTTCCCGCTCGGGATGACTTACGCGTTCCTTTACATGGGACGCTACAATCTCACGGTCGCGAAGAACGCGCTCGGCTCGCTCATGTCGAATGAAGATTTCGGCCTTATCTTCGCAGCCGGGACCATCACCTACGCTTTCTCGTTTTTGATCAACGGTCCGCTGGTCGACAAAATCGGCGGGAAAAAGGGAATCCTCATCGCCGCGCTCGGGGCGGCGGCGGCGAATGTCGCGCTCGGTGTCATCACCTGGCTGGTCCTGACTAATCGCATTCACGTACGGCTGCTCCCGATTTTTTCGGTGACCTACGCGCTCAACATGTATTTCCAAAGCTACGGCGCGGTCTCGATCATCAAGGTCAAGGCACACTGGTTTCATGTGCGCGAACGCGGTGTCTTCGGCGCAATTTTCGGAACGCTGATTTCGTTCGGCGTTTATTTCGCGTTCGATTGGGGCCAGGCGATCATCGACATTACAAAACTCAATGCCCCAATGCCCACGAGCGCTGTGGAACGTTTGCTGCGCGCGATTTTTGTCCCGCCCGGCCTGACGATGGACGCAACCTGGGCGGTGTTTTTTGTTCCGGCAGCGATCCTGGCGGTGTGGGCGTTGCTCGACATCTGGCTCATTCGCGATACGCCGGAGCACGCCGGTTTTCCACATCTCGATACGCACGACGCTTCCTCCGGTCACATGCACGAGGAATACAGCGCGTTCGACCTGCTCAAGATGGTTTTCCTCAATCCGCTGATCGTAATGTTCGCTTTCGTCGAGCTGACCGCCGGCGTCCTGCGCAACGGGATCATGCAATGGTACACCATCTTTGGGCACGATGTGAAACAACCGGGCGCCGAAGTCATCCTGGCAAACTGGGGACTTTTGCTCTGCATCTTCGGGATCGTCGGCGGATTCGCGGGTGGTTTGATCTCCGACAAATTTTTCCAATCACGTCGGGGACCACCCGCGGTGATTTTCTGTGCGTTCATGCTCATGATGACCGCGGTCATGGCGATGAATCTTTTTTCGTTTCCGTTTGTCGTGGGGGTCGCCGCGCTGCTGATCGTGGCGGCGGTTACCGGTGTGCATTCATTAATGTCCGGGACAGCGGCCGCCGATTTCGGCGGACGCAAAGCGACGGCTACCGCGTCGGGGATTGTGGATGGATTCGTCTATCTCGGGAGCGGCGTGCAATCAGTCGGCGTCGGCTATCTCGTGACGCATTACAGCTGGCAATGGTGGCCGATTTTCCTCATGCCGTTCGCTCTCATCGGCGGGCTGGTCGCCTCGTGTTTACATTGAGACCGTCGAGCGACAACATTTGGTTCTCGCGACAACACATGGAGACGCCGAACACGTAAGTCAGACGCTGAAAAGCCGATCGCGTAAAGCTTCGCTACGCAATTGGTGAATCGGGGAGCGACCTCAGAAAGATCTCATCACAAAAGACGCAAAAACAAGTTTACCTTTCCCCGCTGCACCGTCACCACGGAAAATGGTGTTCGGGAGCCTCACTGCCATGCGCGGAGTGGCGGCGTTGCTGGTTGCATTCTTTCACCTCCGCTATGGCGTCATCGGAGTGCCGTTATTTGATCTGTATATCTTCCAATTTCGTTTTGGGAACCGCGGTTACCTCTGGGTTGATTTCTTCTTTATCCTCAGCGGCTTTATGCTCAACGTGGTCACAGTGCTGATCGCGATTGTCTATCTCGGGAGCAAGTACGGGGCGAGTTATCTCAGGCGAGACGCGATCGTCGCCAACCTGTTACTTGTCCACGGCTGGGGCCATTACTTTGCTCCGCCTCTGGATTTCCCTTCCTGGTCATTGAGCTGCGAGTGGGGGGCATACCTCGTCCTGCCGCTCTATCTCTGGGCGGTCTGGCCGGTGAAACGCGGGACGGCGCATCTCCTCTTTATCGCAGGCTACCTGGGATTGTTGTTATGGTACTCCGCTCACTTTGGAAATGGAACGCTCGATCGGCTCAGAGAAAAATGGGGACTCGGTCGCTGTCTGATCGAGGTGGCGATTGGAGTGAGTTTGTTTCAATTGAATGCGCTTTATCGGTCGCGAAAAATGGAACCAATATATGACGCGGTCGCAGCCATAATGTTCTGCGCCATCTTCGTCGTTTTTACCTACAGTACTTACGACTTCTACTTCGTCCCGTTAGCGGCCGGCTTGATTCTTTGCTTGAGCCTTGCCCGAGGTCCTTTTACTCGTGTGTTGGAATGGCGGCCAATGGTGTTGCTGGGCGAGATTTCATTTTCGATCTACATGCTGCATGGATTCGTCCTCTGGCTCTGCCAGGATATTCCGGCTAGCTTCAAGGCCAGGCTCCCGTTTTGGACGGGGGCGCTCTGGCTTCTCGCTGCTCACCTGTTAGTGATCGGACTTTCCTACCTCAGCTTTAAGTTTATCGAACGGCCTGCTCATCGTGCCTTAACTGGCCGCTAGTTTCATAAACGTTCCCGATGTCCAGGTCGATAATCTGCGAAATGCATAATCCGCAGAACGCCAGTCCGCCTCGAACAGGAACGTCGATTGGATCAGTCGGCATTGAGGTTGCTCCAAGACGCATCATCTTGCTTCGTTTAATTTCAATATTCCTGAGCGTGACTGCGGCGTTCGCCATTTGCAGCGGGCAGACCAAGAAACGCTCTGCCATTCAGTGGAACCGATCTGATTGCACGAGTCCGCTGATGTTACCGGATGGTTTCTATGATCTTTCCCAGTTCGGCAAGGGGCAATACCGGATTGATGGAAAAATGTCCGTCGGACATTTCAACAACATCTACATCATCTTTCAGGCAAACGGTGTCCTCGATCCTGAGATTGTAAGCGGAGCGACCGAATCCACATTCATGGTCAAGGACAGAAAAGTCATGTGGCGTGGTTACAAGACTGTCGTTGAGGGTCGCGCCGTCATTCGCAAGGAAGCGGTGATGCCGAATATTCTGCCCCGTGAAAAAGCAGGTAATAGTTCGGATTACATCTGGATCCGAATGGACGCTGATTCGCAACAAATCCTCGATCAATTGACACCTGCAGCCGAAGAAATCCTTCGCGATTGTGCGGAAGGAAAAGCCGAAGCAGTTATCAGTCGCTGACCCCAGAGAGGCGAGGGCGGAGAACAAACAACTAACGCGAAAAGTAGGCGATTAATTTTTCGGCGCGAGGGAGGCGACGATTTTTTCGAAGCGCGGGTTGCCCCGGAGCGGGTCCCAGACCTGGTCGAGCTTAAGTGAGCCGTAGTTTGATCCGTCGGGTTTGTGGATGACTTTTTCCAATAAATCCAGGGCGCGATTCGTCTCGCCGACCTGCGCGTAAATGCCGGTGAGTTTAACCAGTAACTGGGTGCCATTCAGGGCGTCCCTTTCGACAGGAAGGAGTTCGGTTGCGTGCTGCCCTTCGTTTATCGCGTCTTCCTTGTGTCCTATTGTGGCATCAAGCTGGCCGAGGCCCATGAGCGCTTTGGCATCGTTCGGTCGTTCGCGGACCACAGCGGCAAGTCGCGCCCGTGCGGCTTCGAACGCAGCACTCGCCCTGGCGCTATCGCCAAGACCACGGGCGACGATTGCCTGATTCCATTCCCTCGGAGTGAAGAAACCATCGTCGTCGAACTCGTTGCCTCCCGGGGCAGCGAGTATTTGTTCGGCGGCGTGATAATCACGCTCTTTCAATGCCAGTCCGAACCGGGCGTTGATCAGATCGTTCGGATCGGCGTTCCTGGCCAAATGACCGGAAACAACTTCCTTCCATCGCCGGAGATCGGCTTTCCATGCCGTTTCGATGAAGGCAGCCAGAAAAGCGAGACCGAAATCGTCCGGCTTCCAGACGAGCGCATCGTCGATCACTTTCACCGCTTCTGCGTAACGGCGAAGGACATAGTAATTGGAGCCGGCCAGCTCCGAAATGAACTGGATATTGCGCGGATCGAGTTGGAGTGCCTCTTCAATGAGGCGGGTCGATTCCTCCCAGTTATCCTGTCGCCTCTCAACCATGGCAATGGAGAACGGAATGTTTGCGTCGTTGGGCAAACTGCGTTTGGCCAGGGCGTATTCGGCTAACGCCGAGGCATAGTCGCGGCTCCCATAATAATAGTAGAGGCCGCGTGTCCAATGCAGGTCCCCGGAATCCGGTTGCAGACGGGCAGCAGCGTCGAGCGCTTTTTTCCCCAATTCGAGATGACCGGCAATGGGATCGGCTACCTGCCAATGCAAATACAAATGGGCACGCACCAGCGCGCAAAGTGCGGGAACAAAAGTTGGATCACGGCTGACCGCCTGATCGAGGAGGCGAATGGCCTCTTTAACTTTTTCGGTGCCGCCGCTTCCCGAAGAAGTAGAAAGCCCTCGCCAGATTTCCGTGGCGCGAAGGTAAAGATCATAGGCCGCCATATCGCTGGTCGGTTTCTCGTGCATGACAGCTTTTTCCTGCGGCGAAAGCTTTGCCTGAAGCTGGTCCGCGATTTTTTGGGCGATTTCGCTCTGAATGGCAAAGACATCCGCGAGCTCGCGGTCATAAGTCTCGGCCCACATATGGGCATCGTGACGCGCATCGATCAGCTGAGCATTGACGCGCACGCGGTTGGCTGCGCGTTGGACGCTGCCTTCGAGAATGTGGGCAACACCGAGCGCGCCGGCGATCTCGCGCAAGTTACGCTTCGCCGTATTTTTATACTGCATCACGCGCGTCTGACTGATGACCTTGAGGTCGGCCACCTTGGCCAGGTCGGTCAGGATCTCGCCTTGGACGCCATCGGTAAAGAAGGCGTTATCCTGGTTTGCGCTTAGATTTTCAAAGGGAAGTACAGCGATGCTTT
>WNFW01014212.1_pt1 | contig 11424 bp, 12 predicted proteins | sample 5400131 | NCBI WGS metagenome assembly WNFW01 (sample SAMN13153362, study PRJNA577476) | soil metagenome | isolation source: 20 cm soil or saprolite under grassland replicate 1 | place: USA:California | collected 2016-06-15
CCCCATATGGCGGGCCAGCAGACCAAAGCCGAGCGTTTCCACACCGGGGGAGGCAACCGCGAAGAACGGTAATCCATCGCCGCCACTCTGGATCTCCATTACCACCGGGTCAGGATTAGCCTCGCCGCCCGCGCGGATCAATTGGGCTAGCGACTCCACTGTGGCTCCGCGGAACAACACCGAAAGAGGAATCTGCCGCCCGGTAATCTTCTCCACTTCCGAGAGCAGCCGCGCCGCCAGCAAGGAATGGCCGCCAAGATCGAAGAAGTTGTCAGTTACGCTGATATTTGGAATCCCCAGCACCTTTCGCCAGGTTTTGACCAGCATAACCTCTAACTGGTCGTGCGGAGCAATCGAAGCTCCGGTCTCAATCTTTGACCAATCCGGAGCGGGAAGAGCTCGGCGGTTGATTTTTCCGTTGGGCGTAAGAGGGAGCGCGTCCATCTTCACGAATGCGCTGGGAATCATATATTCGGGCAGGCTTTCCTTCAGGAAAGCGTGCAGATTAGCGCTCGATGCCTCTTTGCCTGGAACAACGATAAGGTACGCAACGAGGCGCTTGTCCCCCGGTTTATCTTCGCGCGCCATTGCAACGGCGGTTTGCACGGCAGAGTGTCTCGCCAGCACGGCTTCGATCTCGCCCAATTCGATGCGGAACCCGCGGATCTTTACCTGATTATCCACGCGGCCGAGATACTGAATATTTCCATCCGGCAGGAAGCGTGCCAGATCGCCCGTCCGATACATACGGGCACGAGGATTGGCGTTAAAGGGATTAGAAACAAAGCGCTCGGCCGTGAGGTCCGGGCGACCAAAGTAGCCGCGCGCCAAGCCTTCCCCAGCGAGGCACAATTCGCCGGGAACGCCGATTGGAGTTGGCCTCGCGTTTGCGTCCAGAATGTAAACCTGCGTGTTTGCCAATGGACGACCGATCGTGACTTCGCCTCCTCGCGGAACCAGAGTGTAAGTCGAGTAGGTTGTATCCTCGGTTGGGCCGTACAGATTGTAAAGCTTTCGCACCCGCGTGCTGTCATAGATCTGTTGCGCCAGGCTGGTGGGAAGCGCTTCTCCTGCCAGATTCACTACTTGCACGGATGCCGGGACAGCATTCATCCGAACCAGTTCCGCAATCGCTGAAGGAACAGTATTAATCAGCGTAACCTCGCCCGGATTGGGCAGCTTGGGCAGGAACAAAGCGTTTTCGGTCATGATGACCTTACCGCCCATGCTGAGTGGTACGAACATTTCGAACACTGAGAGGTCGAAGCATATAGAAGTCGAGAACAGCGTGCCGGCAACCTCCTCGGGCGTGAAAACGCTCTGCGCCCACTGAATGAAGGTCGCAACGCTGCGATGCTCGAGAGCGACTCCTTTCGGCCTACCTGTCGATCCAGAAGTAAATAGCACATAAGCTAAGTTCTCAGGTTTCGTGTTACGAGCTGGATTCTCGCCAGATTCCTGGGCCATGTCTGGCCAATCGGCATCAATGGACACAGTTGTCGCCGTACCTTGAGGAAGCAGATCAATCAACCGCTGCTGCGTAATCAATACGGGAGCTTTCGCATCTTCGAGAATAGCCGACAAACGCTGCAAGGGATACGCAGGATCGAGCGGCACATACGCGCCACCCGCCTTCAGAACGCCGAGAATTCCAACTAGCATCTCAGGGGTGCGGTCCACACAGATGCCAACCAATACTTCAGGGCCAACCCCGCGCCTCCGCAGGTAGTGAGCCAAACGATTTGCACGCGTGTTCAGTTCTGCGTATGTAAGATGATCAGCTTGGCAAATTAGGGCGATTGCTTCCGGAGTCCGTTTCGCCTGCGCTTCAAGGAAGTCATGAACGCAAAGGTCGCGCCGGTAATTGGCAGCAGTCTCATTGAACTCCAGTAGGATCTTGCGCTGTTCCGCCTCTCCCAGCAGCGGCAACTCAGAGATGCGCCTCTCAGGATTGGCCGAGATTTCTTCCAGCAGCTTGCAGTAATTCTCCATCATCCGACTGATGGTTGCAGCCTCGAAAAGATCAGGGTTGTAGCTGAAAGAGCACTCGAGGCTGTCACTCCTTTGCAGTAGATCGGCCGTCAAATCAAATTTCTCGTTAGCGTTCTCAACCTGGACGCGCGTGACCGTTAAATTGGGCATCTGCCATGAGTCCGGCGGAGCATTTCGCAGGTTGAAGATGATTTGGAAAAGCGGATTGCGGCTCAGGTCGCGCTCTGGATTGAGTTCGTCAACCAAGTGTTCAAAAGGAATATCTTGGCACGCATAGGCAGCTTCGACTGTCGCATGCACTTGACGCAGAAGAGCCGATACTTGAGGATCGCCGGAAATATTGGTGCGCAGCACCAATTGATTCGCGAACAATCCAATGGCATTTTGCATTTGGGGCGCGGGTGTGGTCTGTTGGCAGGTCTACGCTCGATGGCGCTCCCACCAATTGTTGCTTCCAATAAGCGAGCTGCGATTGCAGTTCGTCACTAAATAATCGCTCCCGCTGAGCGCTCGCGAACCCAAGATATCCATCCGATGCTTCTTCAGGATGCCAGGGTTCACCTCGAACTCTAGCCGAATAACAAGCTGCGATTTCCGCAAATAAGGTCCCCAGCGACTGATCATCACAAATAATGCGGTGAACAGTCAGCAGCAGAATGTGTTTTGACGGAGAGAGCCGGAGAATCTGTGTCCGAAACAACGGGCCATTGCTCAAATCGAAAGGCTTGCCGACCTCTTCATACAGCACTTGCGAAACACGACTATCTTTTATTGTCCGGGGAATATCGCTGAGATCGACCGATGTCGCACCAACGGCGTGGCATGGAAGGATCACCTGCACCGGTTCGCCGTGTTCGACGTGGAATTCAGCGCGGAGAATTTCGTGCCACCCGGCCACTGAATTCAGCGCACGTTGCACTGCATCTAGGTCCAGCGGTCCGTCCAGCCGCACGGCGAAGGCGAGGTTGTAAACTCCGTTGCCGGGCTCCAGACGGTCCAGTACCCACAACCGTTGCTGCGCAAGTGAAAGCGGGAACGAGCGGCGCTGAGTCTCACTCGCGGTTGACACGTGGGAGCCTGATTCCGAGGCTTGGCCGTCGGACGTGTTTGCCATAGCTGGGTTATGCATCTCCAAGGCAAAACTCTGCATTTGATCTGCCAAGGCGGATTTGGAGAATCTGTAATTCCGTCATTAAACCTGTTCGTAAGTTGCTGATATTGCGTAATTTACATTTCAATCGATGTGTATCCGCCGGCTTGCCTTTCAAAATGCGCAAGAAGTTGCAGATTTCAAGTCCTCTCGGTTCGCTCAACGCAAGCGAACTTGGCACAGAAGATTATAGTCGAGAGTTGACAGGTTCAGTGTCGGAAGGTTCTACGCCGTTCTCAAGCAAAATTCGCTTTGACGCCGCGCAGATACTCGGGTGCCATCTGGGCTGGACCGGTCGGTCCGCATACCAGTAGTGTGCTTTCAGGACGAAGTTTCATGGAACTGCCGGTTATAATTGGACTCGGTCACCCTAATGCGGCCAAAGTCGTTGATAACGTCCGCCTCTTTGACTTCGATCTCAAGACAGGCCCGCAGCTTCTACTCGCCCGGCATCAAGGTCAAGCGCGCGGAATACAGACCGACCCGCCATTACTTCCATACGACGACATTGCGTAGCTTGGTTCCAAAATTGCTCACCATGGCTAAAGGCGGAACTCTTTGGGGATGGCAACGTCGTATACCCTATAAGTCGATTAATTGCCAGCTCGGAAAGATGCTATTTTGGTTTGCACCGGTAGCTGGAGATTACGCATGCGGCCGTCCTGGAATAGTAATGTCGCTCGCACGTGCGAGATCACAACTGAACTGGCCGCCGCCAAATGGCGGCCTGCATCATTCGCCTTCTGTGCAAACTTTTGCATAGTCCGTTTTTTGTCAGTTTTGCTGCTGACATTGTTCCTTGCCCCCCGGGTGCACCTGCTGGCCCAAACCTCAGTCACAACCTGGCACTATGACAATGCGCGGACGAGCGCAAATACGAGCGAGACCGTGCTCACTCCATCGAATGTAAACAGCGCCGGCTTCGGGAAACTAACTACCTTGCCGGTTGATGGTTTCGTCGTAGGACACCCACTATACCTTCCGAGCGTAAACGTTCTTGGGCAAGGTGTGCACAACGTCGTGTACGTGGCCACTATGCATGACAGCGTCTACGCATTCGATGCTGACAGCGCCAATACCTCGCCCTTGTGGATGACCAGCATCTTGACTATGAGAACGGCAATGTAATCCATCGGCTCCATGCGCTCGATGTCACCAGCGGGCTGGAAAAGTTCGGTGGTCCGACTACGATAGCCGCGACCTACACTCTAAACGGGATCACTACCACTTTTGCGGACCTCTACCAAATGAATCGGCCGGGGCTGCTGCTGGCCAATGGCCATATCTATATCGCCTTTGGCTCTAATTGCTGTAATGACTACAGCCAGGGATGGGTGCTTTCTTATAACGCGACCACCCTGCAGCAGGAAGGTGCGTATACCGCCGAGCCTGGCAAAATCCTCGCTTCCATATGGCAAAAGGGTGCAGGTCTTTCCGCCGACGGCGACGGAAATATCTACGCTGAAACTTCAGAAGGTTTCTATGCAGCCGGCACGAACCTGTCAATCAGCGTGTTGAAGCTTAGCCAAACGGGAACCTCTCTCGCCTTAGCTGACTGGTTCACTCCCTACAATTATCAATACCTCTCCGACAAGGATTTGGACCTGAACGATGGCGTTCTTATTTTGCCAGACCAGCCGGGGCCATATCCACATGAAGCGGTCGCTGAAGGTAAAGAAGGCACAATCTATCTTTTGAACCGAGATAGCATGGGCCAGCTATGTTCGAATTGCACTACCGGGGACACGCAGATTGTGCAGGAAATACCCCAGGGCGCTGGCAGACAAAGCGGTACGCCTGTTTATTGGAACAACACCGTATATTTCACCGGTCAGTCCAGCCCGGTATTCGCCTACACGCTTAGCAATGGTGCGCTCGTAAATCCGCCTTCCGCGCAGTCCATCAGGATTGGCGGCGGAGGCCACGCCATTATTACGGCCAATGGAAATTCCCATGGGATTCTCTGGTTCATCAATGGAGCGAGGGACCTGTGGGCGATGGACGCGATTACGTTGCAGACTCTGTACACCAGCAACCAAGCTGCGAATGGCCGAGACACCTTGCCACCGCTGGCTCATTTCGCAACTCCTATTGCTGCCGATGGAAAGGTATTTGTCGGAACCCAGAATAGCCTCATCGTGTATGGACTACTCCCGCTTCCCGGCTTACCCGACTTGACCGAGACTAGCGTGACCAATCCGCCCGCAACTGTTCTGGACGGCAGCAGCTTCTCTGTCACCGACAGCGTGCAGAACATTGGCAATGTGACTGGGGCAGCTTCGACCACGCGCTACCACCTCTCCACCACGACCTCGAAGAGCGGCGCTCGTCTGCTGACTGGCAGCCGCGCTGTGCCCTCGCTGGCCTCCAGCGCCACCTCAAGCGGCACTGTGACCGTGACGGTCAGTGCGGGCACGGCAGGCGGAACCTATTTCCTGCTGGCCTGCGCCGACGACACCCTCGTGGTCCCAGAAACAAACGAGAGCAACAACTGCAAGGCTTCGACGACCAAGACAACCGTCTCCGGACCCGACCTGACCGAGACTAGCGTGACCAATCCGCCCGCAACTGTTCTGGACGGCAGCAGCTTCTCTGTCACCGACACCGTGCAGAACATCGGCAGTGCGGCGGCCGCAGCTTCGACCACGCGCTACTACCTCTCCACCACGACCTCGAAGAGCGGCGCTCGTCTGCTGACTGGCAGCCGCGCTGTACCCTCGCTGGCCTCCAGCGCCACCTCAAGCGGCACTGTGACCGTGACGGTCAGTGCGGGCACGGCAGGCGGAACCTATTTCTTGCTGGCCTGCGCCGACTACACCCTCGTGGTCCCAGAAACAAACGAGAGCAACAACTGCAAGGCTTCGGCCACGCAGGTCACAGTGAGCGGTCCGGATCTCGTCGAAACCGTTGTAAGTAATCCGCCCACCACTGTAACCCCGGGTGGCACATTCTCCATCACCGACACCGTGCAGAACATCGGCAATGTGACTGCGGCAGCTTCGACCACGCGCTATTATCTGTCCACGACGACCTCGAAGACCACCAGCAGCATCCTCCTGACGGGTAATCGCTCGGTACCTTCGCTCGCACCCGCAGCAACGTCCAGCGGCAACGCCTCCATCACCGTCCCGTCCACGCTGCCGAGCGGGACGTATTTTTTGCTGGCGTGCTCGGATGACACAAAACTCGTTTCAGAAACCAACGAGACCAACAACTGCAAGGCCTCGGCCACCACGACCACGCACTAAAACTAAACTAGTGCGGTTTTGCGTCAGCACACCGGGATTCCCTTGGGGCTCAAAAAGGGAAAGAGGACTTTATCCATTAAGACCTACGGAGCCAATACCTCTTCGATGATGCCGAGTCCGGTGGCAGGTATACGTGCAACCGGGGCGAAGCGCTCCGGTCTTGTTGCACCGGGATCCATCAGGAAAGTAAGAATCCAAGTTGAGGTCACCATACGGTCAGTAAGTCAGATTCAAATGGGAAATCCAGTTCAAAAGATTTTAGACACAGGCTGTAGGTAATACAACGGCTTGATCCCAAGATGACATCGTCCAGGTGTCAACCGATTTTTGGGGTGGCGTCTGCTAACTCGACGAATCAGCGCGACTTCATGCGGCAAGAATCATTGCAGCAACGCAACACGTCCAAGCAATTCATCTCGGGTAAAGAAAAATTTCGGAGTTGTCGTGCAGGCGGGGAATTCTTCTTTCTCGAAGTCATGTCCGGCCCTGTATGCCAGCACATCGAGGTGTTTACCAATTTCTGGGGTCGCCCGAATGCATTCGACGACCACAACACCAGCAACAATGTGGCACCGCTATGGCAGACGAATCTAATTCCGAAATCCCAGTTGCACGGTTGAAATCGGGATGTGGGTGGAAGCGTGACAATCGTGGCAGAGGGTAATCAGATTGTGCGCATTGTCTTCACCAGAGCGGCTGCGGAACCGCTTGTGATGGATCTCCAGATTTGTCATCGAGCCGCACAGCTGGCATCGCCAGCCATCTCGCCGCAGTATCTGTTTGCAGAGCTCCCCGTAATTTTCATCTTCTAGCCTGATCGGTGCCTGTTTCCCAATAGTTTGACTCATTGAATCTTCTCGGTAACCAACTGCGCAAAAGCTTGCCTTTGGTCCCCCGGGAGAAACTGGAAAAACCGAGAAAGCGCACGCAGGAGCACATTAGGATCACCGTTGTCCAAATTCGCTCCCGCCAGGAAATCCGCACAGATCATCTCCAGACAGTAGCCGCGGGATTTATCGGTTCCGAGCATCAGAGCCGCTGTCTCCAGCGCCTGCTCGATGACCGGGATCTGGCTCTTGTAAAGTTTGAAATACACGATCTCCCAGGGCTCGGTTTCTTTCCCGGTCAGCTCCTTCTCCACCTCTCGCCGGAACTCGTCTTTTGGCATCTCGCGAGCCTTGTGCAACCAGGTTGCACAATCGAACTCCTGCCCATCCCTCCTCCTCGCCAGCTTTGCCAGCTCCAGCCCTTTCGTCCAACCCACCTGCTTTAGCTCCCGTCTCATCTGCGGCGGCAGGTGTTCGTGAATCGACATCAGGTAATAGGCCTTTCGTCTGGATTCCGGAAACCGCCGCTCCAGGAATTCATCAAACGACCCCAGGTTCTCCAGCCGCCAGTACTGCCCGGCCCGCACTTCGCACAGATATCGTCCCAGCTCGACAAACCTGGTATCTTTCTCCGCTTCCTTGCGCTGCTCCCAGGCCAAGATCTCATCAATTTTGGTGAGCACGAACTGCGCTCGCCGACGATTGAGCTTGGGCAGCACGGACGGATTCTTAGTAATAAAGCTTGTCAAGCCAATCACGCTGTTCTGCTCCTGGCCGCCGGATGAGAGCGGCCTCGACCAATTCCTGTCGTCCAAGACAGAGCCCGATATAAGGACAGCTGCTGCATGGGTTCTGCGGGAAGCGGATGCCGCTGTGGGGCAGGAACTGGGCGGCCTCAATCTGCCGGATGGTCGCCTCGACTAGCTGACTGAATTCGCGGCGCTGCTCATCGCTCATGACGGTGCGCAGGTATTGAATCTCGACCAGGCGCTTGCGCACGAAAACCACCTGGGCGACTTCTGCGATGCCGGTGATCCAGGAATAACAAACCAGCTGCGGGTCTAAGGCTAACAATCCATCTGGTTCTTCCGGGTAGCGGCTCGAAGTGGTCTTCCACTCCAGCAGACAGCCGCGGTCGTCCAACTGTCCGATGGCATCGATGTACGCCACGAACTCGTTTTGGCCCGAAAGCGGCCGGACAAACTTGAGCTGCAGGTTGCGGCGGGGCTGACGAATGCGGACGCGATCGTCCTGGCAGAAGCGATTGAGCAGTTGAATGCCTTGCTCGAGCATGCGGTCCCAGGTATTCCCATGCGAGTACTCGAGCTTCTGATCGTGACAGAGCTTCCATTCCTGAAACAGCACAGCCGCCGCGTCTTCGCGCAGAAAGTAGGCGGCCAAAGCGCGTTCAAAGGCGCGCCCGAAGAGCATGGCTGCTCGGGTGTCTTTCTCCTGCCAGCCATCGAGAAAGCGATGTCGGTAGCGGCGCGGGCAGGTCAGATATTGGCTGATCTGGGTATAGCTATAGATCATGAGGCGACCTCCGATTCGGGAGGATCGTCCACGGCTATAGGCGAGAGTTCCTTCCAGCGACTAAGAGGTGCGAATCCGTCGAGGTTGAGGACGGAGATACCATGCACGATGGCATGACTTATTTTCACTACACCCTGCAGGCCGACCAGCGCCTGGTCATCGATTTCATCTTTTCCCAACAGCTCGGTGTCGTAGCCGAAGTCGCGCAGGAACCAGGTCAGTTTCCACATAGCCCTGGCGGTGCAGTAGAGGCGGCCAGAGATCAAGCATCCGGCTAGATGCTTGGGCTCGAGAACTGCGAAGCGGATCTGGTAATACGACTTCCGCGCCTGCCAGCGGTACTTCACTCGAGCCACTCGGACGAGGAATAATCCATCCGGGACGGACTCAATGGCGGATCGATCTGCTGGGCGGAGGCTTTCGAAATAACGCCTCATGCTGCACCTTGTTCCGGTGACATATAGCTGTTGAGCTGGCAGAGCAGGCCGTTTCTATCTTTCTCAGCCCAATCGGCTAAATGAGCGACAAAGTTTTCGATCTGCTCGCGGGTGGCTTCACGCAGGGCCGTGACGCCGCAAAAATTCATGGCGTAGGCCTTCACCAGATTCGGGTCAAGTTGATGGTGGCGGATGATTTGGCAAAGCCGATCGCGGACCTTAGGCCCACCGTAGTCTCCATTGGCAGGTTGCGGCGGAATCTTGCTCACTTGCCGATAGGATTCCGGCTCGGCAACAGAACCGATCTCCTCGACCGAGCAGATGCCGATTCCATACGCTTTGCGGAGCGCGCGACTTACGGCCCTAGTTTCGGCCACACGCATTTCGGCGCCCTTCATGAGTGGTGAAACATTGGAAGGATCAGCATCCCCATAGCCGACGAAACCTCGACAGTTCCTGGTTTTGTAAACAGTCGCCCGAAATGCCCAACGGCGAGCCGATAGGTCGCAGAACTTCGCCAGGAGCTATGAACCTCGATCAACCCGACGAGATTTCGCAGACTAGAGTGAGAGATTTCACCCCACAATTTCTTGGCGAGTCTAATGTTTAGCCGAATGGAATTTCGTGACATCGCTTCGCATCCAATGGGAACAAATGTCACCCATAGGATGACACATCAGATCCAAGGTTGTCAAGGAGTGTACCGCGAGAAAAGCAGCGTGCATTGGGGTGGTAGAATTCGCGCCAATGGCAAAAGATACTAGGTTGAGCTTTAGAGTACGCTCAGATTTGAAGGAGAGCTTAGAAGCTATCGCTGCGCGGGAAGGCAGGAGTGTGGCGCAGATATGTGAAGTCTTTTTACAGGCCGCAATGAGGACATATCAAAAAGAAGGGTCCAAATTCCTACAGCGCTTCGTCGGCCGCAAAGAATAAAGAATAAACACGCCCCGTCATAGCGTCCGGTCAAATCGTTGGCTATGAAAATTGCACGAAAGGCGGTTATGGCCAGATGGGCCAAGGAGAGGGCCGGGAAAAAGCAAACAGTATCGAAATAATTGGTGTGCTGGCGGGATTGGAGTAAAAGAAAAATGGCACGTTCAAAATGTGTGTGAGAAAAATACAATCAGCAGTAATCTCTCAAAGCTTTTCGCATCTCCCATTGCGGAATCCAGCTAGTAAATGGAATTTACTAGCCAGTGCGCTAAAATGAAAATGCGTCTGTACCCCTGATGCGGGCGCAAATCCCTATCAGGGGGAACTGCAAATCCCTATCAGGGGGAACTATGGATACGCAAGACGCTCCGCCAAAGGATTGTTCTGAAAGACCTGCAGTTTCGGAACGAATGATCCAAGCCAATCGCCTGAAACGCAGAACAATCAACCGCCGAGCACTGCCTCTGGTAAGAAAAATTCCTCGCGGGATACCATAAAACACGGCTTATTTTCAAAGGATTTGGTGATTCAGCCAGCCGATATTGACCTAATGGCCATGGAACCCTCCTGCCTCGACGGTAGCAGACTGCTACTCGCCAGGCCGGGTCCATACCATCAGGTCACCGGTAGACGCCAGATTTGCGAAACGAACCCAACAACCCTCTTTAGAATCAACAAGCGTCGGACGCAAAGGCTCATAAGAGTGCACCTCTAGAAATGCTTTATATCCGAAGGTATCCGAATGTGCCCAAGCAGAATGAACCCAATCGCGTGAATAGTTCGAAAAAGGGTCAAACAACAAGTTTGCCTCAAGGCACCGAAGGTTGTTTTTCCTGGTGAAGACTCGCCAGGGTGATCATGTCTCTAGGACGAATCTCGAGCAGCGGCCGAAAGAAAGTGTCACGGTGTGCCGCGATCCCGACGTTTTCCCGTCGTTGCGCGGGAGGCACATTTGTGCCTATGATTTATATGATTTATCGAACCGGAGAGAGTTTATTCGCCCGAGAAATCATTGGAGTCGCCGCGGTCCTCGCGCTTCTGTTGCCGTCGTTCAAGAGGCGGCAGGAACAGGAAGAGTGTCCGCGTAATTGAACTATCGGACACGCGTTGCGAGTTTCTATACAGGCTCCGACGGCGGCTCGGAGTTCGGCGCCGAGTTCGAGCAGTCCTACCAGCAACAGGACCTGCACCTATGGCGACATTCATCTTTAAAACCGGCTGTGCGAGCGAGTATCATAAAGAGTGGGACTGTGTAGGTAAGGGGCATCTTCCATATGAAGCGATTTTCTGTGATTTGCTTAGGG
>WNFW01003845.1_pt1 | contig 11419 bp, 11 predicted proteins | sample 5400131 | NCBI WGS metagenome assembly WNFW01 (sample SAMN13153362, study PRJNA577476) | soil metagenome | isolation source: 20 cm soil or saprolite under grassland replicate 1 | place: USA:California | collected 2016-06-15
CCGTTGCGGGCTGCCCGCCTTCGCGCTCTCCGCGTCAGAGCCTGATCCCGCGAGAAACCCCTCACCGGCAATGTGCCCGCCAAGTGGTCAGAAGCGCGAAGAGGAGTGCGCCCTGGGCGCTTCGCTCTGAGCCCTGATGCGCGAGATCCCTCTTAAAACTGCTCCCCATCTGTCTTCTCGCGTAGCCAGCCAGCTTGGAAAGAGACGTCCCTTCTCAAAGTCTAGCACAAGGACGGACATTCTCAAAGAGCCATTTTTTGCTCGTCTTTATCATACCATTCTCCGCTTTTCCCGCGTGCTGTGCGGAATGCGCCTGGCCCTGCCTGTGGCAGTATAGGGGCAGCCGGGATCACAGAATCGCCACGAAAGGCGCGGGGGAGCGCCTCGATTTCAAGCAGATCAAAGCAGGCGGGGATCGCGCACACCACTTCTGCCAGCATTGGAGAGGCGAGGGCGTCAGTCTGTCTGGCTGCCTTCCATGCACGTCCAAGAGCTTGCTCCCTTGTCTGAGAATCGGCCATTTAATGAGTAGCAATATCGTCCGTTATTTGCAGTTGACATGTTGGTTTCCTATGTATTATGTCGACTGGTGTTGATGGGCAAGAGAAATGACCGAGAGCGGGCCATGATTCAGAGGTCACTCAGGGCTCTTGCCACTTGATGAGGAAGCATCACTGATCACTCACGTGCATGGAGTTCCCGCATCCAAGCTGCCAGGTGCCTCATGCATGCGAAGAAGAGTACGCTGTCCATCTATGGCACGATAGGGAAGAGCGGTAGAGAGCTGCTTTCTCTTCAATAGTAGCTTGCATCGCTCTTGCAGATGATGTGTCGTTCGTCATAGCGGAACGTTCCATACAGACCATGCTCAACCGAGTACTGTCTAGCCACTACCGGTGAGTCGTTGCACGTTGAAGATCGCTTCCCTGGCTCAGGCAGGAATAAGCGTCTCTTCGTGGATGTCATCCTGAAGATCTCAGAGCGAAGCGTTGAGCCAGCACTCAGTTTGGAAAGGGAGACCTACGTACGTACGACAGGAAGCTTGTTCCTGATCGTTTCTTCTTATTGATGAGGTATGTCTTCTGCTTGTTTGCTGTGTTACATCTGCAAATAGCGATAGTGCGTTGCTTTTGAGATATGCAGGGTGTGACAGATTTCCTTGACCTTCGTGCTGTTCGAAGCATGGAGCTGCTTTGCAATGGCTATCTTGATGTCGTCGGCCTTCAGCTTGGGCCTGCCGCCTGTTCTTCCTCTGGCGCGGGCTGCTTCAAGACCTGCTTTGGTTCGTTCGGAAATAATATTGTGCTCAAACTCCGCCAGCATCGCAATGAGCTGGAAAAACAGCATGCCTGTAGGTGTGCTCGTATTGACATCTTCTGTCAGCGACACCAAATGGATGTTGCGTTTTTTCAATTTTTCAAGCGTTTCGATGAGTTGCTGCAATGACCGTCCAAGTCGATCCAGTTTCCACACCACCAGGGTATCTCCTTCGTTCAGATACTCAAGGGCTGCGAGAAATGCCTTGCGGTCAAAGCGGACACCAGTCTGCTTATCGGTGAAGACTCTCACCACCCCTCGTTTTTTCAAGGCATCTAACTGGAGGGCGAGGTGTTGTTCCATTTTCGAGACACGGGCGTAGCCGATCTCTTGTGACATAGGGTTCTCCTTCTGCGAATGTACTATCCTCTTCTGCTTCAAAAGTGGAGCATAAACCGATGGAATGAACGAGTAGAGAAGTCTGAGGCAATGTTCTCCGTTTTCAGTCTATCGAGACAATTGCTTCTAGTAGCAAGAAATGGACCAGCCTGTTGAAAAACTCTTTCTGTGGTTATGAGCAAGGATCAGCAAAAAAGTGACCAGCCCCCTCTCCGGAAAAGGAAAAGCCGGAGAAAAGAAGGTGCACTGACACACAGCGACAGATCTCTTCCGTGTGGCATGCAAGGAAAAGCTGTGATGAAGTCGAGAAAAACCCTCCCTTTCGAGTGGGAAAACACGTCGTGCTAGAATTGAAGAGCGTCGTAAAGGTGACAGCAACCGCTCTCCTGAGAGGAGTTCTGGTTCTGGCGCTGAAGGATGCTTCTGTCTCCCGCTTGGCAGGAGGCTTCAGTGCCATCGCCTCAGTCGGAAACGGACGTCGTCCCCACCCTCGCTTCTGCAGGAGGCGTTTGAGATTCTGGCCAGAGGCAATCACTAAGGCTTCGCAGTTGACGCGCCAGAGCCGTCGTAAGCGAAAACGCCGCATCCCATGCCACTGCTTGCCTTCTCCAAACAACGGTTCGATCCACACTTTCCGCTTGTTGAGCGCCTTGTGGTAAGCAAGGGTCTGCTCATACGCTTTGACTCGATCCAGATAGTTGGCAAAAAATGAGCGGTGAATCTGCCGACCGCGTTTGTTGGTGGTACAAGCGGCTTTCACCGGGCAGCTGTTGCAGGTTCCGGCAACCGCACGGTATTCTACACCCTGTGTTTGCTCTTCTCGATGAAAAGGAATCAGGAATTGTCCTTGAGGACAGGTATACTGGTCATGGATAGGATCATAGGTGAAGTCAGTCAGTCCATAATAGCCAGTGCGTTGCCCTCTCTCAGCGAGAGGGATGTAGGCATGGATATGGGCGTCCTCGATGGCCTTGATGTTCTCGACAGTTCCATAGGTCATATCGGAAGTCGACCTGGTTGGGCCAGGTACGCCATCTGAAGAGCACGTGCCAGAGCAGGTCAAGCATGGGATGATTGTCCATCACCTCGCCCGGCACCACCAAGACCGCCAGGATAATGCGCCGCTTGCCTCCGTCCACGACGTAGTGGGTGTGGTAGCCTAGATGGATGCCTCCGCCTTTCAGGCGCATCGGTGTGGCATCAGGATCGGTGGTACTGATACCTGCAATCCGCCGTACGGAGGTCGCGAACCATACACGTCCCGCTGTTGCCGTCCTTCCTCCGCAATCCAGTCATGGCGGGCCGTATTCTCCTCTGCGAGTTCCTCGTGGCGTGCCTCAGTGATCCTGGTAGGCAACAAGACAGGCTCAGATGAGCTGCTATTCTCCTGCTGTTCTTCTGGAGGCAGTTGGTTCGCGCTCTGTTCCTCGCTGTGTTCAGGCGGTGCTGCTTCTGGTTGAAACAGGGCAGCAAGGTGCTCTTGAAGAGCCTCTCGTGCCTCCACCGCAAAACGCGGAGCCAGGGAATCCAGATCGGCATTCGCATTGACGCGGCGCTCGAATCGAAATACAACTCCCTCCCCCACACCAGCTTGGCTTGTTGACACTGTTCAACGATGGCCTCAAAGAACCGCCGAAACACCTCTAAACCATACCGCAGGCGGATCTTACTCAAGGTGGAGTGATCGGGTAGCGGCTCATCAAAATCGTACCCAACGTACCATCTCACGCTCAAGCGATCCGCGACTTGGCGCATGAGCAGTCGCTCGGAACGGGTATCTTCAAAAAACATCACCAGTTGCAGCTTGAAGAACACCACCGGATCAATGGATGGTCGTCCGCCCATCGAATAGCATTCGCGCACGAGATCGTAGACAAATGAGAGATCCAGAACCTGTTGCGCATGCCGATAAAAATGATCCTGGGGGACTAGCTCCTCCAGAGACACGGCGACGTGTGGGGCAAATGTTCGCTCTTTGAAACCCATCATGATGAGTGTTCCTCCTCCCAATCCATTGCACTGCACATTCCACTCTCTTGTCAACCTCATCCCTTCTCTTTTTCGCGGTAGCTTCCTTTTGTAATCTCAGCGAGGGTTTTTCAACAGGCTGCACCGTTTTTCGAAACAACCCTAGAAAAGCTTTCTCTTATTGACTTCCAAAACACTAGAAGCCACCTTTCTCGTTCGCATAAATGATACATTTGTGGAAAAACCCATCTTTCCTATTCCCAATTTGTCAAAAACACGTATAATATTCCATGTCGATGATGTGGACACTCAATGAAAACCAAACATACGTCACAGAAAGAGAGCATAGTAATATGGACTTTACGCTCAATGAGGAGCAGCAGGCAATTCGGGATACATGTCGAGACTTTGCGGAACAGGAAATTAAACCTTTAGCCGAAGAGATGGATCGCACCGGTGAATTTCCTTATGAAGTTATCAGGAAGATGGGAGAACTGGGATTGCTGGGATTGCCATTCCCGGAAGAATATGGTGGAGCTGGTGCGGATTTCCTTGCATACTGTATCGCCATCGAAGAAATTTCACGGGGTGATGTCTCAGTAGGTATCACGATGGAGGCTCACACCTCGCTTGGAGCCAGTCCTTTCTATCTCTTTGGCAGTCAAGAGCAGAAAGAGCAGTATCTAACGCCACTTGCGCGAGGTGAGCAGTTATGGGCTTTTGGATTGACTGAGCCTGAAGCAGGCTCCGATTCTGGTGGTACACAGACGCGTGCTATGCTACGTGAAGGTTTCTGGCATATCAATGGATCAAAGAATTTCATAACCAATGCAGGCACTGAAATGACGGGTGGAGTTACTATCACCGCAGTGACGGGCAAGCGCCATGATGGGCACAACGAAATCACGAATATCATTGTTCCAAATGGTACTCCTGGTTATATCATAGGCAATGCTTATAAAAAAATGGGATGGAGGGCTTCGGATACGCGTCCTTTGACATTCGAGGATTGTAAGGTTCCAGAGGGGAATATTCTAGGTCAGCCTGGAGATGGCTTTAAGCAGTTTATGCAAATTCTCGATGCAGGTCGAATTGCTATTGCCGCACTCTCGGTTGGTCTGGCCCAGGCATGTTTGGATGAAGCATTGAGCTATGCTAAAGAGCGCAAACAATTTGGGAAACATCTAAGCAAATTTCAGGCTATTCAGTTTAAACTTGCCGATATGGATACAGAGATAGAGCTTGCGCGCTTAATGTACTATAAGGCTGCCTGGTTGCATATGCAGCATAAGTCATATACACGAGAGGCGTCGATAGCGAAACTATTTGCTTCTGAGACAGCTAAGCGTGCAGCAGACCAGGCCGTACAAATCCATGGCGGATATGGATTTATGGACGAGTATCCAGTTTCGCGTTACTGGCGCAGTGTCAAAGTAAATGAGATTGGTGAGGGTACCAGTGAGGTTCAGCGAATGTTGATCGCGAAACTCCTGGGATGCTAAGATATCACTTTCCTGGCCAGTTAAATGCCATCAATGTAATTGATGGATTAGCATTAGTTGTGGTATTCGATGTGTTGTTCAACATCCAGACCGCACTACTTCCGTTAACGGCCAGGAAGGTGGAAGCATCGAATATCGTGCCAACACTGACATCAGACTTTTGTGATACATCGTACATTTCGTAGCCTTTGTCTCCTTGCCAGAGAGCAAAGTTCGTGCCAACTTGTAAGGAAGATGCCAGGCCAGTAGTGTTCATGACTGTTGGTTGTGCATCAAAAGCTTCATTGAGTGGCACCATGAGAATTGATCCGCGTATTGATGCATCGAGTGGCGCTGCATAAATGCTAGGCACTGTCCTTGCAATAGCGTTCGTATTTGGTGTGGGTGAGGCTGCAGGAGTAGCAGTCCCAGTGGGCGTGGATGTTGCCTGAGCTGGATTGCTCTGACTGGCAGTACTGAGCATGAACAAGGTATCATTAGCTATTTGCGGACGGAATGACATGCCATCTGTAGTGAATGCTTGCTTCATAGTAACCGTATGAGGCAGCCATGGTCCTCCCATTGGGCGAGTAGCATCAACCACCTGCTGAGTCCAGATATTGCTATGTAATACATCTGTGTTTGAAAGCCACTCCTCTGACCAGTAAATCTGTGTGCCATCACTGTTAGCTGTCGGCGAGGTGAGGACATGTCCAGAGATGGTTTTTGCGATTTCTTGCTCTACAGGTTTTCCTGCCGCACCTAATGGATAGTTGAGAAGGTGCGAAATACCTTTACTATCAGTCATCGCGATGAGCAGCGAATTTTGCATAAACCAGATGCCTTGTATGGGAGTAGTAATCCAACTGGGGGCAGTATCTTGATCGAATGTGCCATGAAGTAGTATTCCTGAGGCAGTAGGGATGCCTGATATTATTTGTTGTTGTTGCTTTAAGGTTAGATAGTGCAAGCTCCAGAGGCTCACGTAGGGATGAAAGCCATATTTTGATAGATTAGCATGAGATTTTAGTTTAAGTCCGTCAAATTGTAACCAAACCAATGAGGCTTGATTGCTTCCTAGTAAAATAAGCGGGTTTATGCTCGCAGCGGGAAGCAAAGGAGTACTGACATTGGTTGTTCGATCCAGTCGTTCGAGCATCCAGGTTGGATTTAAAGTGTCTCCATAGGCTGTATAGTAGATAGAGGAACGATCGGCTATGGCGCTAGCCACATGCTGATAGGATGTGGTGGTTGTATACCTTGCTTGTTCAACAATAGTTGGCTGGTTCACAACTTGTGCATTGTTCTTTATTGCTACCTGCGGATTATTATGTGCCAGCAGTAGCAGCGAAGTTAATCCACCCATCATGAGCATCATCAGAAACGCAGCTGCCAGACCCAGGACCCCAAACTGGCTTATGTGCGGGCGATGACGGGGTTTGCGTTTCGATTGAATAATTGGGATTGGACCCGTCTCAGCGGTTGAAAATGCGGCAATCAAATTTGAAGTCTGGGTTGATTGAGCATGTTCATGAAGGTATGGTTTCAGAAACTCTGGAGTAGTGACCATTCCCATTGGAGAGCGACGTATAAATTCAAGTTGCTCTTTTGCTAAAGCGTGCATGAGTTTTGAGCGCATATCTGGTAGAGGTTCAACTGCTGGCAAAGCGCGAAGTTGTTCGCCAACGAACATTTGGCGCGCAAGCTCTTGCCGGCAAGATTCACAGCCCTCGAGGTGAATATCCAGCCCAATAGTTTCAACTTCTCTATTTTCCAATTCGCGATATGCGGCCATCATTACCCGTGCTTGACTGCAATTCACTGATCACCAACCTCTTGTTTATACAGAGTAATAAAGCGTTCCCGTGCGCGCATCAAACGCATTTTCACGGCTGATGCACTGATGTTTAGAGTTTCTGCAATCTGAGCGCAAGAAAGGCCGTCATTTTCGTATAGCCAGAGACAGACAGCATACTTGGGTGGCAACTCTCTAAAGATGCGCTGCACGATTTCACGATCGGCGACTCGATTTTCGAATCGCCCACCATCGTAGCTTCCACGTTCAAAGAGCGAACTGATGGAATTGCTGCGTCCGTCGTTTGAGCCATCATCAGAATTTGAGCTATAGCCATCTGTGGCAGCACCTCCTGAGTCGGAAAGGACTCCTGCTCCTATTCCTCGATCTTCATTGAAGAGCGACATAGGTAACCAGGAAATTAAACGACGCCTGCGTAGAGTGTCTGTAGTCGTGTTGGCCGCGATACGATAAAGCCAGGCAGACAAGGCTCCTGGCTGAACGACCGTTCCTCCAAGTAAGGCTTTGTAAGCCTTTACAAAGACATCCTGCGCAAGGTCACATGCCTGTTCACGATTGCCGATCATATGATAGATGAAATTTGTGATAGGTCCTTGAAAACGAAGAAAAATCGCTTCAAAGTCTGCCACATCTACACGCTGCGCTTGCTCTTGTGAAACTTCTAAAACATGTACAGATTGCTGAGCAACGCTATTGGTTGCTCTTTCTTCCTCGTCAATAGATACTGCTTCAGCCTGCCTATCCTCTTCGTGCAATAAGGGTGTAGTTGGACTGCCTGATTGTTTAGCATCTATGATTGAGTGCAAACTGCTATTTGAATTGTAGAGACGGATAGAGGTGTCCATTGGTTACATTGACCTTATCTATTCATCATAATGTTTTTATTATATTTAGCCATATCATAATTTCCTAGTTTAGCATAACATATTTATGCAGCCAATGCTGTAGTACATTTAACAGTTTTGATGGGGCTTAGGAAAGTTTCCCAAACCGACCGCAAGGGTCACCCCTACATTTCATGTAGGAAAAGTGGGCTGGGATATGTAGGGGTGACCCTTGCGGTCACCCGATACATCTATGAGGCCATTTCCCGTAAAGAAAAGGACGGTTTCGTCACCTGGTTCTAAAAAATGATTTGCGAGCAAATTATGATATGCAGCAACCGTAGCTGCTGCTTCTAGAGAGATGAACATTCCCTCCCGCTGCGCAGTAAACCGTACCATTTTTGCCATCTCATCATCATTGACTGTTATAGCCGTTCCACCGCTTTCACGCACTGCTTGCAGTATGAGCCGATCACCAATAGCTGAAGGCACACGTAGACCAGCTGCTTTTGTATGCGCTTTTTGTGCGGGCCATGGCTTCGCTTCCTCCCATCCTTCGTGAAAGGCACGAACCAGCGGAGCGCATCCCTCAGCTTGTACAATAATCATCTTTGGCAGGCGCTTATATGTAAGCCACCCCAGTTGATCTAGTTCAGCAAATGCTTTCCACATACCCACAATGCCAGTGCCTCCACCGATTGGATAGATAATAACATCAGGCAGGCGCCAGCCAAGCTGTTCAGCGAGCTCAAGGCCCATCGTTTTTTTGCCCTCGATGCGGTATGGCTCACGCAAGGTTGAGACGTTGAACCAACCGCGCTGCCTGGAAACTTCAGCAGAGATCTGACCAGCGTCGCTGATGAGGCCGGGGATAAGTTCTACTTCTGCTCCGTAGAGACGAGCCTGTTCTATACATGTTTCAGGTGCATCTTGTGGCGCAACGACGTATGCTGGAATCCGTGCCCGTGCGGCATATGCGGCTAAAGCAGCCCCGGCATTTCCTGCTGTGGGTATTACTACTCCATGTGCACCTAACTCAAGAACACGGGAGACAGCAGCTGCCATTCCACGGGCTTTGAAACTCCCGGTAGGGTTTTGCCCTTCGTCTTTTACCAATAAGCGAGCTTGGCTTTCTAACCCTCGTGGGGCTAGGTGTGATGCTGATAGTAAAGGCGTCATGCCCTCTCCCAACGTTAGCACGTGACATTCCTGGCGTACAGGCAGCAGTTCGTGATAGCGCCACATGGAAGCCTCGCGACTGGCTAGCATGTCTTTTGTCAGGTCGCGAGCCAATGCGGTTAGATCGTATTGAGCCAGGAGCGGCCTGGAGCAACATGGGCTGGTTGTATACAATCGGTCAGCGTTGTAGGGATGTTGGCACAGGCTGCATTGTAAATGAATAAGATAGCTGTATCGAGCATTCATATGCTACTACTATAACACTTAGAGTGGCTGATTTCTAAGCATTTTACAACTTTTTTACAGAAAGTTTATTCTTGCCTTTGTTAATAGTATCTGGTAGGATGTTGCCATGAGCGGCACTGATTTTCAGATACCAATGCATGACTGGAATATTGTAGGCCATGAGCATGCTATAAATACGTTGCGTCGAGCGCTTATGGCACAGAGGGTAAGACATGCCTATCTTTTTACCGGACCCGAGCATATTGGTAAAGCATTACTAGCTCAGCGTTTTGCGCAAACATTGTTGTGTACAGGTGGGGGAGATGCGCACAATGCTCCGCAAAATCCTTGCAATACCTGTCTTTCTTGCCGAAAGATTATGCATGGCAATCACCCGGATGTGCATTATATTAGTAGATCTACAGATAAGCAATTCATTCTGATTGAGCAGGTGCGGGCATTGCAAGCGGATGCGGCACGTAAAACACTGGAGGGGCGACGCAATATCTTTATTATTCAGGGCATGCACGAGATGAATGTGCAGGCGGCTAATTGCTTGTTGAAGACCCTTGAGGAGCCAGAACCAGACGTGGTTCTACTGCTCACAGCCCCTGATCCAGGTGTGTTATTACCCACTATCCTCTCACGCGTGCAGCAGGTGCCAATGCAGTTACTGACAACTAAACAGATTAAGACTGCCCTTGAGGATCGCTGGCACGTTGAACCAGGTGAAGCCAACTTGATCGCAGCATTGGCGGCGGGACGTATGGGCTGGTCTGTGCAAGCTGTAGAAGATGAGGATATGCTCGCAGAACGCCAGGCACAGTTGGAGATGCTTGCAAAGCTGTCAACGGCGGGTAAGGTACAACGTTTCGATGTGGCGCAGCGTCTCAGCGCCGATAGCGACAGGTTACATGCTATACTTGAGTTGTGGTTGCTCTGGTGGCGTGACATAGTATTGGCAGCTAACAATTGTCTTGATTTAATTGTCAATGTAGATATGCAAGGTATGATACAGAATCAGGCAACAAAGGTTGGCGCGGTTGAATCCCAACGCATGGTACGCGCTATTTTGGGGACGATGGAGGCACTAGATCAGAATGTAAATGCGCGTGTGGCGCTCGAGGTATTGATGCTTGATTTACCGATGGTTAGATGATCAGGAGGTATCCTAATGGCTGTACAAACCTTTACAGCAGTTATTCATAAAGAGGATGATCTTTATATTGCAGATTGTCCAGAGGTTGGAACTGTTAGCCAGGGGCACACTGTTGAAGAAGCTATCGCTAATCTTAAAGAAGCGACAGAGCTTTATTTGGAGGAGTTTCCGTGTAGTGCCACTGCACCATGAACTGGCTATTGGCACGTTGCGTAGTATACTGCGGCAAGCGAGAGTTTCTCCTGAAGAGTTTATGGAGAATTTATAACAAAGGAGTGCTCAATGCGAACTGACTTCCAACACTTGCTGATTAAACAGGACAGTGGAGTGCTAACCATAACGATGAACCGTCCTGAAGTGCTGAATGCGTTTAATGACATCATGCTAGCGGAATTGACAGAGGTGGTAGAGGCAGCGGCTCAAGATGAGGCAGTACGCTGTGTTGTGCTTACCGGAGCTGGTCGAGCTTTTGGCTCAGGGCAGGACTTGCATAGCCTTGTCGAAGTTCGAAGCAGCGGTTCCGTTGGAACTGTAAGTAAACACCTGCAAAAATACCACAGGGTCGTGTATGCAATACGTGAGATGCCAAAGCCTGTGATAGCTGCGGTTCGCGGTGTTGCGGCAGGTATTTCATGTAATATAGCGCTGGCGTGTGACTTGCGGATTGCCTCAGACGATGCTCGTTTCATTGAAGCTTTTGCCAGGATTGGATTGGTTCCTGATGGAGGTGGTGGATATTTCTTACCACGTCTTGTTGGAGTCGGAAAGGCCCTGGAGTTATCGATGCTGGCCGATGAAGTGAGCGGTCCTGAGGCTGCACGTATCGGGTTAGTGAATATATGTGTGCCTCTGGCAGAGTTTGAGGAGGCAACCCGGGCGCTTGCGCAGAGATTAGCAAAGGGGCCGACACGCACATATGCATTGATCAAAAAGCTGATCTATACATCGGCTGAGTCAGACTTGCAAACATCGATGCGCCTCGAGGGTGAATTGCAAGACATGGCTTTTGAAACGGAAGATCATCAGAACGCAGTCTTGGCTTTTTTGCAGAAACGGCAACCAGAATATAAAGGGAGGTAGGGTGGGTGCGCATTGACACCCTGACCTACAA
>WNFW01007221.1_pt1 | contig 11418 bp, 15 predicted proteins | sample 5400131 | NCBI WGS metagenome assembly WNFW01 (sample SAMN13153362, study PRJNA577476) | soil metagenome | isolation source: 20 cm soil or saprolite under grassland replicate 1 | place: USA:California | collected 2016-06-15
CACCGGCAAATTCACCGAGCAATCGCCGCTCGATCCGAGCTCGCCATATTCGGCAAGCAAAGCCGGCGCTGATCTCCTCGCGCTTGCCTCATTCAAAACATACGGGCAGGAAGTGCTGGTGACGCGCTGCTCGAACAACTACGGGTCATACCAATTCCCGGAAAAACTAATTCCGCTCATGATCGTCAAAGCGCTGCGTGAGGAGCCGTTGCCAGTCTATGGCGACGGAATGAATGTGCGTGATTGGATTCATGTGAAAGATCATTGCGCCGCTGTTGTAGCCGCGCTTTTCGAAGGAAAACCAGGATCGATTTACAATTTCGGCGGCGATGGCGAGATGGTAAATATCGATGTCGTGAAAATGATTCTCGATAAACTGGGCAAGCCCCACAGCTTGATTTCGTTTGTGACCGACAGACTTGGACACGACCGCCGGTACGCGATCGATTCTTCTCTCGCCGAGCGGGAATTGAACTGGAAACCGCGCTGCAACTTTAAGGACGGGCTCGATGAAACCATTCAATGGTACATTGACAATCAAGCATGGTGGCAGCCCTTGCTCGAGCGCGCAGAGAGATACTGAATTGGGTAGCGGACGCGTCTCGCGTGCTGGCAAAAGCGTCCTCGCGCGCGCGAACTTTTGAAAACAAAATCTAAGATTCTAATTCTTGGCAGCGGCGGCCGGTTAGGCGCCGCGCTTATGCGCGAGTATCGAGGAGACTTCGACGTTGTCGGTTTTACCCACGCGCAATTCGATCTGGCGGATTTCGATCAAGTGCGCGAGAAATTGGACACAATCGATTTCGATGTCCTTGTCAACGCCGCCGCGTTTACCAATGTCGATCTTTGTGAGAAGGAACGCGACCAGGCTTTTCGAATCAATGCGGAGGCGTCGCGCATTCTCGCGGAAATTTGCCGGGACAAGAAGGCGAAGCTGATCCATTTCAGTACCGACTATGTATTCGATGGTGAAAACCGTCAGCCATACACGGAAAACGATCCCGCAAATCCGATTAGCGTTTACGGCCAATCGAAAAGAGCAGGGGAGCAATTCGTCTTACAAACCGCAGATCGGCATCTGGTCGTCCGCGTCTCGTGGGTGTTCGGGCCTGATCGGCCGAGTTTTATCGATGGAACGATCAAGCGGGCCCGCGACAACGAAGAGGTCGATGCAATCGCAGATAAATTTTCCACGCCCACATACACGCACGACATCGCCGAAATGCTGTCGCAGTTTTTCGACGTCGATGTTGAAGGCGGCATTTTGCATTTCGCCAACGCGGGCGAATGCAGTTGGCAGGAGTATGCGCAATGGGCGCTCGAGTGCTGCGCCGCCGAAGGAGTTGCGCTGAAAGCGAAAACCGTCGGCGCGCTTAAGCTAGCCAACATGACGAACTGGGTCGCGCGCCGCCCCGTTTATTCAGTTCTTTCCACTGCAAAATACACTGCGCTGACGGGCGCGTCGCCGCGGGCTTGGCGTGATGCCGTCGCTGACTATATTAGGCGCTTCTATTCAAAAACATGAGAACACGCATCTTCGCTTTCACATTGTCGATCATCATTTGTGCGACTGCGCGCGCGGAACTGAAATGGGAACAAACCGCGGTCGAATTACATCCGACAGCCGAGGACAAGGAGGCGGTCGGCCATTTCAAATATCAGAATACCGGCAGCCAACCGGTGCGGTTTAAATCCGTCCACACCTCTTGTGGATGCACAGCTGCGCGATCTCAAAAGGACGAAGTGCCGCCCGGAGAAAAAGGCGAAATTACTGCAACCTTCAAAATCGGCGATCGTACCGGCACCCAGGTAAAGACTGTGACGGTTCAAACAGACGATCCGATCAATGCGACCACGGTACTCACTCTCAAAGCAGTGATCCCGCAACAACTTGAGATCAATCCAACGTTTGTGTTCTGGGGACAAGGCGAAGCGCTTAAGCCAAAGTCGATTGTGGTTCGCGCGAGCAAAGATTTTCCGGTCAAACAGTTGAGAGTCACTTCGTCCAGCCCGGATTTTCAGACAAAGGTCGAGCAGACGAGCAACGGGCAGTTCAAGATCGACATCCAACCGCGGGATACCAGCCGGAACATGGATGCGACTTTGATTATTCAGCCGGAGAGTTCGACGAAAGTATTTTATGCGATGGCCCGCGTGACTAATGCGGCAGCGATCCAATAGGTCGTGAGATCTTCGCTGGTGCGTCAGGCGCTTATTCTGGCAGCACTTGCGCTGCTACCAGGAATCGGGGAGGCGATCTATTTTCGCAACAAAGTTTCGTGGCAGTCGCCGATTCCGGCTTCGGAAATGGTGACGCTGACACAAGCGTACGCCTGGAACGAGAATACGATTTGGGTCGATGCGCGGCCAGATGCGGAATTTGAACGGGAACATATTCCCGGCGCTGTGTTGTTGAATGAAGACCGCTGGAACGAATTGCTGCCGCAATTTCTAACGGTGTGGTCGCCAGAGAAGCGCGTTGTCGTCTATTGCAGCAGCCAGAGGTGCAATGCCAGCCGCGAAGTCGCGCGACGTCTGCGCGACGAAGCGCAACTGAAAAATGTGTTCGTTCTTCAGGGTGGTTGGGAAGAATGGCTCAAATCGAGAAAGTGAAATTTGTCTGGCGAATTGTGGACCTGGTCGTCGGTGGAATTTTCATTTACGCCGGGGCGATCAAAGCGCTCGATCCAATTCGCTTTGCCAGCGACATCGACAATTACAAAATCCTTCCGTGGACCATTACTGTCCGGTTCGCTTTTTATCTGCCGTGGTTAGAGATATTTTGCGGAATCGCACTGATCGTGCGCCGGCTTTATCTCGGAGGATTGTCGATCTTAACCGCGCTCGTTTCTGTTTTCACAGTCGCGACAATCGCGGCAAAAATCCGCGGCCTCGACATCACCTGCGGCTGCTTTGGTCATGCAAGCAAGAACTGGAACTTCTCCACTCATCTCGGGCTCGATCTGGTTTTGTTCGGACTCGTGATTTTTCTGCTGTGCGCGTGTGTGCGAAATTTCACTGCCAGCGAGCGGTAGGAATGCAGAATGCCGTAAGGTCACGTAAGGCGGCCATCTATAAAGATTGGGACAATGAGGGAGCTCTCACACGCCGCGCGCGATTGGCTGCGAAAAGTTCGAAAAGCCGGACGCGAGTTTTTCATGATCGACCGCGCAATCGCGGCGGTGATCAGACTTCCGGTGGTGATTTCGTTGGGCGCGGTTCGTCACGCGCCGCGCGGCTGTCGAACAAAAATCCTTCGGGGCGCAATTCGTTCCATTGCCACGCCGGCTCCGGCTGGACCAGCCGAGGTTTGCGAGATCAATTCATTAGCCGATTTCGATTCAAGGTACGCACGGTTGGCGGCTATGCTCGGACACGCCGGCAGGAACCCCTCGCCGGGCGAGCTGGAGTTTCTCGATTCAATCGCGAAGCGCCGAACGAGTTACCCTGGCAACATCGGGCCGAGCGATTATCTCTTCCTGACCGCGTTCGTCAGCATTCTCGCCCCGCGACGCGTGATCGAAATCGGAACCCTCACCGGCTTTTCGGCGGGAATTATTGCGGCCGCGCTTGCTCGCCGGCACGGCAGCGACAGCGCGTGCTGGGTTGATACCATCGACATCAACGTCGAGTGCGTCATCGACAAAACACGCCCGACTGGTTTCGAAATTCCGGAGACGTTTCCGGAACTTGTGCCGCTGATTCGCTTGCACGTCCCGCGCAATGCAACTTTCCTTTTGCAAATCGCCGAACGCGACGAGTTGCAGGTTACCTTTATTGACGCGGATCACCGGCACCCTCTGCCGCTGCTTGATTTGCTCCGGGCGGCGCCTTGCGTCAGGAGCGGGGGTTGGATCGTGCTGCACGATATCCGGCTCGGCACTATCACTCGCAAAGCAATCGAAGCAGGTCACAGCGTCGGATGGGAAGCGGATTACGGCGCGCAATGGCTTTTCAATTATTGGCCATTCCGTAAAATCAGCGGCGGCAACATTGGGGCCGTCCAACTGCCGTATGAAAAGAGCGCGCTCGTTCCGTTTGCGCTGCGCATGATGTCGATCCAATTCGAGACCGTGGAAAAGCACGCCCGCGCCACGCAACGCGCACTCTACGAGAGTCTCGACGCGCTGTGCTAAGTATTCGGCTGGCGACAAAAACAGATCGCGGCCAAATGGAATATTCTCCGCGAGGTGATCGCCAGGCGACACACATGGGTTCGTATTAGCACGGGGCCTTAGCCCGGGGTTGATGAGATGCTGTCGCGGGCGCGCGGAGTCCAGTCGGTCTGCGAATATTCGGTAGGAACGATTTCGTCCCATGAAATGGTCGCTGGACCTATTGAAGGGAAAATGGCTGCGCCATCCGCTGCACCCAATCATTGTCCACGTGCCGATGGCGATGTGGCCGAGCGCACTGATCTTCGATCTTCTTTCGCAATGGCAAATTGGCGGCAACGCCATGGTCCACTTGTCATTTTACGCCATCATTCTCGGCTTGGTTGCTTCGCTTCTGGCGGTGCCGACCGGTGTGTTGGACTGGAGCAGTATTAAGAAAGAAAAGCCAGCGTGGAAGATCGGGCTGTACCACATGATGCTCAATCTCATCGCCGCGTTATTGTTTGCGATTAATTTCGGCCTGCGGATGCAAGACTTCCGCGAAGCGACGGCCGTGGCCCGAATCCCGCTCGCGCTCTCGTTTATCGGCACGGGGTTGCTGATTGGCTCGGCTTATTTAGGCGGCAGGATGACTTACACCTACGGCATCAGCGTCGCACGAATGTCGAAGCCAAAATGGCGGAAAATCGCCGAAGCCGCTGGCGCGAATCTTCCACCCGAATAGAGACAAGCCATGTTGAAGGATTTTCTCGAAGGTAAACCGCTGCGGCATCCGCTCCATCCGATGCTTGTCCACTTTCCGATCGGACTGTTTCTCTTGAGCCTCTTACTCGATCTAGCGAGTCTCGTGTTTCCGTCGGTGCCGGATCTGGTCCGCGATTCTTTTTATGCGATGCTCCTCGGAGTAATCACAGCTCTCATCGCCGCAGTGCCCGGCTTCGTCGATTACACGGATATTCGCAGCGATCATCCTGCAAAACGGACCGCAACAGTGCATCTCACCTTAAATCTGATTGTCGTGGCGCTCTACGGAATCAACCTGGGTGTCCGTTCCTCGTCGCTGGTCGATCCAAAAATTCAGATGGTGCCCATGATTTTGTCCTTTATCGGTGTCGCGCTTCTCTCCGTATCCGGTTATTTGGGAGGCCGTCTCGTTTACGACGACGGGATCGGTGTCGGCCGGCATAAACGGCGCACGCCGACGCCGGAAAGCACGCTGTATCTCCCCGCGACGAATGTCGCAAACGACGGAGATCTTGCCTTCGTGCCGATTCCGGAAGCCGAGAGCTTGGGCGAGCGAGAAACGTTGCGCGTCGAAATTGACGGTCAGGTGATAACGATCGCGAAGATCGACGAAAACTTTATGCGTTCCAGGAGTTTTGTACGCATCGCTTCGGACCGTTATCCGAGGGTGCCTTCGAGGGTTTCAACGTCCAATGCCCCTGGCATAACTCGTGTTTCGATGGTCGCACCGGAAAGGTCACCCAGGGACCGGCTAAAGTGGATTTGAAAAGCTTTAAGGTGGAAACACGCGATGGCAAAATCTGCGTCGGCGTTCAACGCTGGACTGGCGAATCCACATGATCAGAAAACTTAAGTCTGGTAGCTATCGACTGTATTCTCGGAAGAAGAATCCGAAGACCGGAAAGCGAAGAAATTTAGGAACGTTCAAAACGAAAGCTGCGGCGAAGAAACACGAAAGAGCGGTGCAGTACTTTAAACGGCATTGACTCTTCGGCTGCAGCCATAAAACAAGCAACAGGAGGAGATCGATCATGATACACATGCTGATTCGTCACAAAGTCGCTGACTTCGCCAAATGGAAACCGGTCTATGACGCGCACGCTTCGGCGCGGCAGAGTGCGGGGCTGAAAGAAGAACATCTTTTACGCAACGGCGACGACCCAAACGAAGTGATCCTGCTCTTTTCGGCGCAAGATCTCGACAAGGCAAAAGCGTTCGCCGCGTCAGACGAGTTACGTCAGGCGATGCAGAGCGCAGGAGTGAGTGAGAAACCGGACGTTTATTTCTTGAAGGATTGACCGAATACGACGCGCCGCCGATTGAAATCAGAGATAAATCAGGCCGTGCTTGGTTTTCGGGTAAAGTCTGGGTGGGCTGCTGCGATCTTGCTGACCGGTCCCGTTCGTTTGCCGCGGCTGTGCGATATTCGGCTGATCGATGTATGCGACCCGAAAATTCCCGCGACCCTCCAGCCATATCATGCGGCGATGGGGATGCTCGAAACAAACAGAGCCGAGCTGAAGCTTCGTTTGCAGATTGTGCGTCGCGCGACAAAGCAATCGGTTGCCAAGATTGTCTTCGATCATCGCCGTCACGGTCACAAGATTCACCGCGCCGGCTTCGTCGTTGGCAGCCAAATTGATGCGGCTTTAATCGCAAATCCGCACATTCGCGCGCATGCGTTGGAAGGACAGTTGTTTCGGATCGCGCTCGCTGACGCGTTACGCGCACACCAAATTCAGTGGGTCGTGTTAAGCGAACGCGAAGCACTTGCCAAGACGGCAGCTTTGCTAAAAAAATCAACCGCGGAGTTGCAGAGCATCGTAAACGAAATGAGACGAACAGCGCAGGGGCCGTGGCGGGCAGAACAGAAACTCGCCACTATCGCCGCCTGGTTTGCGCTGGCTTCATAATGTCGATCTTCGCTCGTTAGGCCCTTACCTTGTGCTAAGCATTCACCCCGCAACTGAAGAAGATCGCGATGCGATCTGGGGTACTTCGATGCCGTGTTGATAGGCGGCGGTTTTGCCGTGGATAATTCGCGTGACAAGCGCCGGATTTTGTCGCCTTGATTAGATGTCGGTCGAGGCCCGACATTGTGTTTTGAGGTGGCAAATGAAACAGCTCCGGCTGGTAATTGGATATGTGCTTTGCCTGATGGTTTTGGCGACGGCTGGGTGCGGGCCGAAACGGAAGAGTCAAATTGGCGGTGAACCATTGCCCAATCAGCCAACCTCACCGCCGGCATCGACGAGTCCAACTCAACATCCGGCGCCATCGCCGTCATCCAGTCAGCCATCGGAGATAAAAGCTGAACAAGTTCAACCTCTTGATTTGCCGAAGCTGGCAAACAGCGTCCGTCCCGCGGTGATCTTGGTGACCGTCTTTGATTCATCGGGGAAGTTGCTGCGCACAGAAACCGGCTTTTTTATTTCGGAGGATGGCAGATTCGTTACTACTGGGCGCGCAATCGACAGCGCGGTCAATGCCGTCGCCAAAACGGGCGATGGCGGAATTTACAACGTGGCTGGGATTCTCGCGTCCGCGCCTTCACTCGATCTTGCAATTCTCAAAGCCGAGGTAAAGCGGGTCCCATTTCTAGCTCTGAGCAAGAACGCCGAACCGACGATCGACACACGAGTTGGAGTGATCGGAAGCACGTTGGCCGGAAGCGAAGGAACGTCGCGGGAAGGAACAATCGCCGCAAAACAGCCGGAGTCTCAGGGCGATCGTTTGGAAATAGCGATGCCGACTTCAGCCGGCTCCGTCGGCTCACCAGTTGTCGATGAGAGCGGCAGCCTTGTTGGCATCGTGACATCAGCTGGTGAAAAAACAATTGTTACGTCTTCCAGCGCTTTGACTTCATTGCAATCGCAGATCGCGCCCGAGGCAACTGCACGCTGGGCCAAGACGTCCGAAACCAGTCCAACTCCGCGGCCAACACCCAAACCGCGAGTCGTCTATGCCCCACAGCCGGAGTTTCCGGCCGAGGCGCATACTCTGGTATATCGCGGGCCGGCCGTTTTCGCGTCAGTTTCAATGCCCATGGTAATGTACGAAATGTCCAGATTATCCAATCCACTGGAAATGGTCTTCTTGACCAAGCTACAATTGGCGCGCTCCGGCAATGGAAATCTACTCCCGGCCGGGAATGGTCTGCCACGGTTCCGGTCACTTTTCAGGAATGAAACCAAGCATGTGAGTATTTTGGCGTATGTTCATCAACTCTATGGGAGACGGCGATTCGCTGGAAATTCGTCAGGCAACAGAAATGGATCGCGAAGCGATCTGGAATATTTTTCACGCCGTAATTGCTACGGGTGACACGTACGCGTTCGATCCGCGAACGTCGCGCGAGGAGGCGCTTGTATATTGGTTTCAATCGGACACGTACACCTACGTTGCCGAACAAAATCGACAAATCGTCGGGACTTACATTTTGAGGGCGAATCAACCGTCGCTCGGTTCACACGTCGCGAACGCCGCTTTCATGGTCGCGCCGACGGCGCGCGGCCTCGGAGTAGGAAGATACATGGGCGAGCACTGCCTAAGCGAGGCGCGTCGGTTTGGGTTTCGGGCGGTGCAATTCAACTTTGTCGTTTCTACGAACACCTCCGCGATTCACCTTTGGAAGCATCTCGGCTTTAAGATCGTTGGCACTTTGCCCGGCGCTTTTCGGCACCCGGGAAAGGGATATGTCGATGTTTACGTCATGTTTCGTTCGCTAGAGGAAGCCGGCAAAGAGTAGGGACAGCGGAGCGCCGTGGCTCTACGATTCTTGGATTGCAAAAAACGTCTAGCGGTTGAACCTAACGAGGCAAATGCAGACAGTGATTCAAGTAATCACGAGCGGACGGGGATCGCTGCGCAACAAGATCATGAGCGATCCGCAGCTCGAAGGGAAATTCAACCTCGTACCGACCGAACATCAGAGACCGGGGCGTCCGCATGGCTGGGCGAAAATTCACAGTGCGGGCGAAGCCCACGGCGTGATTAACCTCGAATGGCACGGACGCACGGGCGTGCTCATCTGCCGGGTTGTGACCAAATTCGGCAACAAGCCAAACTCGATCATTGGCGACTTCATTGATTATCTACTGGCACGTCATCAAAGCCGAATTCTCGCCATCCACATTATGCTGCGGTAAGCAACTTGGTTCCGGCGTAGGATTTCTGCCGACCGGTGACATTTTCACGGGCTATGCACTCGTCGCAGAAATGAGATGCGATTGTCATTTGCGATGAAGCCTGACCGAAACGTGCAAGATCGAGATCGAAACGAACGGCCTTTTCATCGCAGAGTTTTTCTCAAAAGCGGCATTATCTTTAGTGGAGCTACATTTGCCGGGGTCGGGCTACTGCACGGCGCGGAAACGGAAAAGAAGAGTGACGAGAAAGAAGCCGAGGTTGGCCCGCCGGAAGATTTGATGCGGGAGCACGGCGTGTTGAAGCGGGTTCTTTTAATTTACGGCGAAGTATTGCGCCGAATCGACGGGAAGGAGGATTTTCCACCCGGAGCTTTGGCTGAGGCCGCGGGAATTATTCGCAATTTCGTGGAAGATTATCACGAGAAACTTGAGGAAGATTTTCTCTTTCCGCGGTTCGAGAAAGCCAATCAGCTCGTGGACTTGGTCAACGTGTTGCGTGAACAACATCAGGCTGGGCGGCGCGTTACAGATGTGACGATGCGATTCGCGAAACTGGAGTCGCTTAAGAAAGAATCCGAGCGGGCGCAGCTCGTCAATTCCATGCGGCAATTCATCCGGATGTACAATCCGCACGAGGCGCGCGAGGACACCGTCCTCTTTCCTGCATTCCGCAAGCTCGTTTCGCCGCATGAGTTTGATTCTCTCGGCGAGGATTTTGAGAAGAAGGAAAACGAACTCTTTGGCGAGGACGGTTTTGAGAAGATGGTGGACAAAGTGGCTTCAATCGAGAAGCGATTTGGCATTTACGATCTCGCGCAGTTCACACCGAAAATCTAGAAGATGCTTCGCCGGTTTTTCTCAACCAACGCACCAGCCTCGACTGTTCTTGTACGCCTCTTGGTCGGCAGTGTTTTCCTTTCCGAAGGCATTCAGAAGTTTCTGTACCCGCCTGAGCTTGCCGCGGGGCGCTTTACCAAAATCGGTATCCCTGCGCCGGAAACCATGGGCCCATTCGTCGGCGGGTGCGAAATTGTCTGCGGCGCACTTCTGATAATTGGATTGCTAACCCGGCTCGCAGCGATTGTGCTTTTCATCGACATCAGCGTGGCGATTCTTTCGACAAAAATTCCGATTGTTCTCGGCTACGGTTTCTGGGGTTTCTCCCTCCCAAAGCTGCCCCGCTACGGCTTCTGGAGCATGATGCATGAGGCGCGGACGGATTTTTCGATGTGGCTTGGCCTCCTCTTTCTGCTCATGGTTGGTGCCGGAAGAAAGTGGTCGCTGGATGCAGCGATTGCATCGGGAAGCAGCAGCTGAGCTAACTCAGCTCAATCCCGATCAGTAGGAGGCGTGAGAGAGCGCGAGTATTGTGCATCGAAAGCGCGCAGAGCGGCTTGGACGCTGTCACCGAAGCCAGCGATGCCTTCCTCGATGGCCGGGCCGAGTAATGCGACAAAGGTGCGACCGCGGATCGACAAACGGGGACGCCGTACCGCCGCCGGACTACGCGGGTGCGTCGCGCAATACAACTCCATTTCTTTCATCGCCGTCAACGTCCCATCGGCAGCATGGTGTCCATTCGAGATCATAGTGCCGTTTCTCATTATCATCCTTAACGTGCATCGTGTCGGAAGTGGATGTGTGCCTTTTAGATAAAGTGTCCGTCTGGGAGCGCGCGACGATGGTGGCCGTGTTCGCAGGCAGAATATGACAGGAAAATAGATCCGGAGCCTACGGGGCTCGAACCCGCAACCTCCGCCGTGACAGGGCGGCGCTCTAACCAATTGAGCTAAGGCTCCTGGAAAAATCAAAGTGTAAAGGTGGCCCTCTTCAGTCGCAACTCTTCATGGCGTTCTCGCAGACCCATTCCAGATGGATCGAGTGCTTCGTCGAAGTGCATTGGTGCTTGTCTGAAGGAGACATCTCTTGAACCTTTTCGCGACATAAGATCGACATCTTGGTTGAACATTGTGTGCACGAGCAGCGTCGAAGATTGCGCAACGAAAGCGATACAGCTATAATCACCCCCGGTTCGGCGGATTGACCCAAACCATAATGAGCGACGAGCGCAGCGAAGGATTTCAGGGCAGAGAAGGGGACTCAGATCCGCGCAGTCTCCTCGACGCGTTTGATCGGGTGGTTGCGTCGTTGCCGCCGGGCGATCCGGTTCGGCGCGAACTTCTCGATTTGCGTCCGGAAATTTCCGATCGCGAAGAGACGCTGCTCGAAGCGCGCCGGGTGATCGAAAAGCTCGAGGAAGTCGTTAAAAAGGTGACTTCACCTGCCAATCGTATTGGCACGTTTTTGGGGGCGACGTCGAAAGATACAGCGCACATCGTCGTGGGAGGGGCCGATTATTATTGCAACGTTGATCCGCGCATCGCGCTCGCAAAACTTAAAAAGGGAACGCG
>WNFW01003144.1_pt1 | contig 11415 bp, 10 predicted proteins | sample 5400131 | NCBI WGS metagenome assembly WNFW01 (sample SAMN13153362, study PRJNA577476) | soil metagenome | isolation source: 20 cm soil or saprolite under grassland replicate 1 | place: USA:California | collected 2016-06-15
GTCTGGACCGAGAACTTCACGGCGCCGCCGGCGAACGCCAGGCGAATGCGATGCGTCTGATCACTCGCCACCACGCTCATGCGGCGCAGCGCCGCCGCCATGGCGGCTTTGTCCACAGTCGCGGCCTTGTCGTTCTCGCGCGGGATGACCTGCTCGTAGTTGGGGTACGGCCCCTCGATCAGGCGCGAGAACACGAGCGTGCCACCGGCGCGGAACCCGATGTGATTGTCGCTCTTGGCGACCTCGATGGCGTCCTCGGCCGCGAACAGGCGGCGGATCTGCTCCAGCGCCTTGGGGGGAACGATCAGGTCGGCGGTCGAGCCTCCTTTCGCGGGCACGTCCATCTTGGCGAGCCGGTGCCCGTTCGTCGCCACCATGCGCATCCGGTCGGGGCGCAACTCCCACAACACGCCGTTCAGGATGGGGCGGCTCTCCTCGGTGGACGCCGCGAACGCCACGTGCCCGACGAGCTTGTGCACCACACCGGCCGCCGCCTTCCAGGCGCCGTCGAACTTGACGGCCGGGAAAGAGGGGAACTCTTCGCGCGGCAAGCCGAGCAGCTTGAACTTCGACCGGCCGCACTCGATGCCGACGCGGGCCTCGCCGGCGGCCGCAAACCGCACCGGCCCGGCGGGCAGCTCACGCGCGATGTCAACCAGCTTTTTTGCTGGGAGGGTCACCGCCCCTTCCGCGTCCACCTCCGCCGGCACCGTGGTGCTCACCGCGATGTCCAGGTCCGTGCCCGAGAGGCGGATGCCCTGCTTCGTCGCCTCGAGCAGGACGTTCGCGAGGACCGGCAGCGTAGTCTTGGCGGGGATCGCCGCCGCCACCGCGCCCAGGCCTTCCTGCAGCTGTTCCCGCGTGATCGTGAACTTCATCCGCCGTGCCGCCTCGTCCGTTTGGTGGGTAAAGAATCTACTGCTGTACTATTATAGAAATACTAGTAGTAGTAGTAGAGGGCGGGGAAATGTGGGCGATTCGGTCTAACCCCCTGCCCGTGGGCAGCCATACGGGCCGCGCGTGCATCTGACCCAAGTGTTGGGACTGTTGGCATCCGGCCACTTCCCCACGTCTTCCGTGCATTCCCACACCGACGAACACGTCGCTTCCCACATGTGGGCTAGAGTGCGGACAACTCCTGGCGGGCCATCTCGACGCGCTCCTTGAAGGTGCGGTCGCGCACCATTTGCCGCTCCACCTTGTCGACGGAGTGGATCACGGTCGAGTGGTCCCGGCCCCCGAACGCCTGGCCGATTTCCACCAGCTGCATGCCGAGCATGTCGCGCGCCAGATACATCGCGATCTGTCGCGGGATCGTCAGCGTCTTGGTGCGGGCCTTGGAGCGCAGCCCTTCGGGCGTCACTCCCCAGCGGCGCGCCACCACTTCCTGGACGCGATCGATGCTCGGCGTCGGCTGCGCGCCGTAGCTCGAGGCGTCCTCCTGTCGAATCTTGTCCGAGAGCGCCTCACGGGCGAGCTCGATCGTCACCTCGCGGTTCTTGAGCGACGCGAACAGCAACAGCTTGATGATGCAGCCCTCGAGCTCCCGCACGCTCGTGCGCACGTGTTCGGCGATGAAGCGGAGCACGTCGTCCGGGATGGTGAGCTCGAGATGGTCTTGCTCCGCCTTCTTCCGCAAGATGGCGATGCGATGCTCCAAGTCCGGGTGCCCGATGTCCGCGACCAGCCCCCACTCGAAGCGCGAGATCAGCCGATCTTCCAGCCCGGGGATCTCCTTGGGGGGGCGGTCGGAGGTCAGCACGATCTGCTTGTGCCCTTCGAACAGCGCGTTGAAGGTGTGAAAGAACTCTTCCTGCGTCATTTCCTTGCCCTCGAGGAAATGCACGTCATCCACCAGGAAGAGATCCACGTCGTTGCGGTAGCGACGCCGGAACTCGGACATCGTGCGCGCGTGGATCGACTCGATGACCTCGTTGATGAACTGCTCGGCGCCGAAGTAATGCACGCGCGTCGCCGGGTACTTCTCGAGCACGGCGTGCGCGATGGCCTGCATGAGGTGCGTCTTGCCGAGGCCCGTCGCGCCGTAGATGAACAGCGGGTTGTAGGTCTTCCCCGGCGCTTCGCCCACGGCGTGCGCCGCGGCGGCGGCCAGCTCGTTCGACTTCCCGATGACGAAGCTCTGAAAGGTGTACCGCTCGTTTAACGGAGTCGTCAGCACGGCGGTCTTGTCGGCGGCGCCGACGGCCAGCTCGCGGGGCGCGACGAAGAAGTCCATCTGCGGGCGTTGCTGCCGGTCTTCCTGCACCCGGAACACGACCGCGGTGGGGCGACCGAACACGCGCTCGGCGGCGCGCGCCAGCACGCTCGCGTGCTTCTGCTCGTTCCACTCGACGGCGAATTGGTCGGGTGCCCCGACGATCAGGCGATCATCGTCGAGCGCGATCGGCACCGCGGGCTCGAGCCACGTGCGCACGGTGGCATCGGGAAGTTCGCGCCGTGCCTCGTCGAGCAGCCGCCGCCAGGCTTCTTTAGTAGACTGCTCCATCCACGATGACGGAAAGGTGGGACGTCGAGCAAGGGCGGCCCGAAAGTACGGCCCGTATGTGGAAAAGTCAACCTTGACCGAGCGCGCGACGGCGATGTACGTTTCCCCGCCTCACGAGGGAAATTTATGGGTCCGTCATATCGGCCGCGCAATCGGCGGCGCGTCAACAAGCACGGCTTCCGCGCGCGGATGAAAACGGTCTGGGGGCGCGCGACGCTGTCCCGCCGGCGGAAGAAGGGACGCAAGCGCCTCGTGGTCCGCCTGCCGTCCAAGCACCGGAGTCGCTAACGGGTGAACGGTTCCCGCGCCGCGTGCGCCTCGCGCGCGGCTCGGACCTCACCGCCTGCTGGGATCAGGGGCGCCGGCTGCGTACTCCGCACCTCGATATCGCCTGGCGCCCGAATCGAGCCGGCCACCCACGTACGGGCGTCGTGGTCCCCCGCTTCCAGTTCACCGCGGTGGCCCGCAATCGGTTGCGGCGCCGCGTACGAGAGATTCTCAGACGCCACGCGCTCGCGTCCCTGCCCGCGGTCGATCTCGTGGTGCGCGCGAAGCGGACCGCCTACACCGCTTCCTTTGCGGACCTGCGGGCCGAATTGACCGGCATCGTGAGGCGCGTCACGTGAGCGTGGGGCGGTGGCCGCGACGGGCCGTCATGACGTTGATTCGTGCGTACCAAATGACGCTCTCGCATCTGATGTTCACGCAGTGTCGTTTCACGCCGTCGTGCTCGCAGTACACATTTGAAGCCGTCGAGCGCCACGGCGCGCTCAAGGGGAGCTGGCTCGGCCTGAAGCGCATCCTGCGCTGTCATCCACTGCACCGGGGCGGCTACGATCCGGTGCCGTAAGAGCTAGACGCACAGGCGCGCAGGCGCACAGGAGTCCCGTGGAACGACGCGTCATTCTGGCGTTCATTCTGATGCTCATCGTGCTGGTGCTGCCGGGCATCCTGTTCCCTCCGAAGCGGTCGGACCGTCGGACGGTCGGACGGTCGGACAGTAGTGCGACACCGCGTGCTCCAACGGGCGAACGGTCCGACAGTAGTGCGACAGCGCGTGCTCCAGCGGAGTCGGCAACCGCAGCGACGCGACCGTCCGTCTGTCCGACCGTCCCACGGTCCGACGTCCCTGCCGAGACCGTGTGGGTCTCCTCGCCCCGCGCCCGGTTCGGCCTTAGCACGGCAGGGGCGCGGCTCCTGAGCGCCGAACTGCTTGACTACAAGTCATTTGCCCCAGGCGACGCGGAGCGACCGGTCCAGCTCGTGCCGGCGGACAGTCCGCTCCTCGCCCACTGTCTCGTGGTGGGCGGCGACACGATCTCCCTGGCCGACTGGCGCTTCACTGCGAGTGTGCCCGCGCTGCGGGTGCAGCGCGACAGTGTGCCGCTGACGCTCACCGCCGAGCGCCGCGGCGCGCGCGTGGTGCTGACGTACGTGTTCTTCACCGACCAATACCGCTTCCAGGTGCAGGGTCACGTGACGGGGCTCGGGCCGGCGGGTGCGGTGCTGCTCGTGGGCATGGGAGACGGCCTCCGCTCCGTCGAGGCGGACACGATGGACGACTTCCGGCACCTTGCCGTGGTCACCAAGGCGGCCAAGACGCAGAGTCTCGCGTTCCAGTCGCTCAAGCCGGGCGCCGCAAAGGTGCTCGACGGCCCGTTCGAGTGGGCCGGCGTCAAGTCGAAGTATTTCATCGCGGCGGCACTCGCGTTGGAAGAAAACCAGCCTCGCTTCGGCGGCGGTATCGCCGTCGGCGGGCCGGTGACGGTGACGACCTCCTCGTTTTTCAGCGGCAAGAGCGGCGTGGCGACGCGCACGGCGCTCGCCCTCACCCTTCCCGTGCCTCCGGCTGGTGACTTTCGGTATGAGCTGTATACGGGGCCGCTCGAGTACCGGCAGCTCGCCCACCTGGGCCACGACTTGGACGACGCGAACCCGTATGGGGGCGTGCTCCGGCCGCTGATCCAGCCGGTGTCGATCCTCGTGGTCAACATCCTGATCTGGATGCACGACCGCCTCTCGCTCGCGTACGGGTGGGTGCTGGTCATCTTCGGCGTCCTGGTGCGGGCGCTGCTCTGGCCGTTGAACCAGAAGGCGATGGAATCGAGCATCCGGATGCAAGCGGTGGCACCGCTGATCAAGGAGACGCAGGAGCGCTACAAGAGCGACCCGGAGCGGCTGCAGCGCGAAATGCTGCGGCTGTACAAGGAGCACAACGTCAACCCGGTCGGCGGGTGCCTGCCGATGTTGCTGCCGATGCCGGTGCTGTTCGCGCTGTTCTTCGTATTCGCCAACACGATCGAGTTCCGGGGCGTCGCCTTTCTGTGGCTTCCCGACTTATCGCGCGCCGACCCGTACTACATCATCCCCATCATCATGGGGCTGTCGATGTTCGTCCTCTCCAAGGTCGGCCAGATCGGCGTGCCGCCGAACCCGCAGGCCAAGACCATGCTGTATTTCATGCCGGTGTTCATGACCCTGCTCCTGCTGCGGTTCGCGTCCGGCCTGAACCTTTACTACGCCGTGAGCAACATCTTCAGCATCCCGCAGCAGTACCTCATCGCGCGCCGGCGGCTGCGCGAGCAGGGGAAGCGAAGTTAGGGGAGGGGGAAGAGGGAAGGGGGAAGGGTGCTCTCCGATCCGATCGTGGCCCTCGCGACCCCCCCTGGCCGGTCCGCCGTCGCTGTCATCCGCCTCTCGGGGCGGGGTGCCTTCGCCGTGGCGGGGCGCTGCCTCCGGCCGTTCCATCCCGACCGCCCCCGCGCCGCGCTGCGCGCGCGCCTCGTGCACCCCGCTACCGACGAGCAGGTCGACGACGTGGTCGCCGCCGTATTCCCCGCACCCCGCTCCTATACCGGTGAGGACGTCGTGGAGATCTCGACGCACGGTGGCCTGCTCGTTCCCGGCGAGGCCGTGGCGGCGCTGGTCGCGGCGGGCGCCCGCCCGGCGCAGCCGGGGGAGTTCACGCGTCGGGCGCTGCTCAACGGCAAGCTCGATTTGCTCCAGGCGGAGGCCACGGCGGACCTGATCGACGCCGGCGCGCCGGCCCAGCGCCGCCGCGCGCTGCGACAGCTCGACCGCGGTCTGTCGGCCCGGCTCGAGGCGCTGCGTGGCGAGCTGCTGGAGCTCGAAGCGCTGATCGCGTACGACATCGATTTTCCGGAGGAGGACGAGGGTCCGGTGAGCCCCGCGCGCGTGACGGCGGCGTGGCGCGCGGTGCGAGACCGCATCGCGGCCCTCCTCGCGACGGCGCCGGAGGGGGAGCGCCTGCGCGAGGGCGCGCTGCTCGTGATCGCCGGGCCCCCCAACGCCGGCAAGTCTTCCCTCTTCAACGCGCTGCTCGGTCAGGAGCGGGCGATCGTCACCGAGGTGCCGGGCACGACGCGCGATGCGATCGAGGCCTACGCGGTGATCGCCGGCTTTCCGTTCCGGCTGGTCGATACGGCGGGGCTGCGCGACAGCGACGAGCGGGTGGAGAAGATCGGGATCGAAGTCGCCCGACAGTACCTGGGCGCGGCGGATCTGGTGCTGTTTTGCCGAGATGCTGGATGCGCGGGGGATGCGGAGTCGGAGCGGTTCGTGGCCGCCTGCCGGGCGCCCGTCGTCGAGGTGGCGACGAAGGTCGACCTCGCCGCCCGACCGCCTGAGGGCCTCGGCGTGTCGGTCGTCACGGGAGCCGGCCTCGACGTGCTACGGGCGCGGCTCGCCGAGGCGGCCTTCGGCCGCCTGCTCGCGCTCGGCGACGTCGAGCCGGTGGTCACGCGGGCGCGCCACCGCACGGCGCTCGAGCGGGCCCTCGGCGAGGTGGAGGCGTTCGCCGCCGCGCGCGAGCGTGGCGTGGATGCCGCAGCGACGGCGACGCACTTGCGCGCTGCCGTCGGAGCGCTCGACGATCTGATCGGCGTGGTCACGCCCGATGATGTGCTGGATCGGCTGTTCGCGACCTTCTGCGTCGGGAAGTAGCGTGCACGCCGCTTGCCGACCGCCGGGACTGGGCGCATGTTTTCAACCCCCATCTCGCGGAGCGTCATGTGAATCGCCTCAGACTGTGCGCCGGCACGCTCGTGCTGGCGGTGGTCGCCGCTTCCTGTGCCCATGACGCCAGACGCTTCGCAGGTCCCAGCCGCGGCCCGACCTTTTCGAGCGTCGCGTCCCGCAGCCAGAGCTCGCTCTCGACCGATGCCGACGAGTTCCTGGTCGAGTACACGGGCTCGACCAGTCAGCTCACGGCAGCGGTAGCGAGCGTCGGTGGCGCCGTCGCGCGCCTGCTTCCGGAGCTCGGGCTCGCGACGGTAACCGGCCTGGACGACGCCCGCGCGGCGAGGCTCGCTCGCTCGCCCGGCGTCACCTCCGCAACGCGCGACCTCGTCGTGCAGTGGATCGCGCCGCTCGACCCGAGCGTCAGACTCGTCGAGGCGGATGCCGACGTGCTGCCGGCCGTTCAGAACCCGCCCCAGACCGCACCCTTTCTCGGCTTGCAATGGAACCTGCGCACGATCCACGCGCCCGAGGCCTGGGCCACAGGGAACCTGGGGCAGGGGGTCAGGGTGGCGATCCTCGACACCGGCATCGACGACACCCACCCGGAGATGCAGGGCCGCGTCGACCGGGCTCGCAGCTTTGCCTTCACGCCGAACCAGTTCGCGGGGTCGTGTGGGGCGGCGCCGTGCCCGACCTGGGGCGACGATAACTTGCACGGCACCCACGTCGCGTCGGTCATCGCCTCGAACGCCTTCCGCACGGCGAGCATCGCGCCCGGGGCGAGCCTGATCGCGGTGAAGGTGCTGAACAAGGACGGCGGCGGGACGTTCGGCACCATCATCGCTGGGATCCTGTACGCGACGAACGTGGGCGCTGACATCATCAACCTGAGCCTCGGTGCGTACTTTCCGAAGAACACTCCGGGGGGAGGGCAACTCAACGGGGCGCTCGCCAAGGCGGTGAACTACGCAGTATCCCACGGCGTGTTCGTCGTTGCGGCAGCGGGCAACGAGGGCGTGAACCTCGATGCCGATGGCAACTTCATCTCGGCGCCCGCGCAGAGCGGTGCGGCGTTCGCCGTCAGTGCCACTGGGCCACTCGGGCAGGTCAACTTCGACCAGCTCGCCTTCTACAGCAACTTCGGGCGCTCCGCGCCCGCGGTGGCGGCCCCAGGCGGGAACTTCCTCCCCGGCCCGCCGCCGGTCGTCGACGTGCGGGACCTGGTGCTGGGTCCGTGCAGCAGGCAGAGCCTGGAAATCCCGGATTGCGCGACGGGGATCTTCTACCTCTTCGCGGCCGGCACGAGCGCCGCGTCCCCGCATGCGGCGGGGGTTGCCGCTCTGGTCGAGGGGCACGCGGGCGGCGGGCTCACCGCCGGCCAACTCCGCACGCGCATCGAGCAGTCGGCCGACGATCTCGGCAAGCCGGGTGTCGATCTCGTCTACAGCCACGGGCGGGTCAACGCGTTCCGCGCAGTGACCCAATAGTCTAGATTGCAGCACGAGGGCGGCGGGCTGATGCCAGACCGCCGCCCTCGTGTTTTGTCGGCCAACGTGTTCGGGTGGGAGGGTATGGGTTGATGGATGCGCAGGCGGCAACGGCGCCCACGATGCGCGCGCCAGAGCGCTGGCTCGCGGTTCTCCGGATCGCCGTCGGCCTGTGGTTCGCGAAGGCGCTGTCCACGAAGCTGTCCGTCACGCTGCTGTGGGGGTTCCTGCCGGTCCCCGCCGCGTCCGAGCGCTGGCAGCACGTGATGCCGCTGCTGGTGGGAAAGTACGCCGAGGGAAACCCTGTCGGGTTCTTCCGAAACTTCATGCAGCAGGTCGTCATCGCCCACAGCGGTCTCTTCGCCCAGCTGACCGCCCTTGGCGAAACGGCGGTCGGCCTCGGGCTCGTATTCGGCTGTCTCACGCTGCTCGCCTCGGGCATCGGGCTCTTCCTGGTGGTGAACTACGGTCTCGCGGTGCAGTGGCAAGGCTCGGCGCAACAGGGGTTTCATTACATGCTGATCGCCACGCTCATCGTCCTGTTCGCCACGCGCGCGGGCCGGACCTGGGGCGTGGATGGCTGGGTGCGCGCGCGGCGGCCTGGATCCTGGCTGGCGCGCCTGCCGCTCGGCTAGGGGACGTACAGCAGGTCGTTGGGACGGTCGCCCACCGGGATGGTAGCCACGACCTTCCGCGCGTCCGTATCGATCACCGACACCTGGTTGGAGCGCCCGTCGGCGGTGTAGAGCCGGCGCCCGTCGGTCGACAGCGCGATGCCCCAGGGACGTTTCCCGACCGGAATGGTGTCGATCACGTGCCGTGTCGCCAGGTCGACGACGCTCACGGTTCCCGCGGCTCCTTCGGTGACGTAGGCGAGGCGCCCGTCCGGCGTGAACGCGATCCGCACCGGCTTCGTCTTGCCGTCCCGGACCGGAAACTGTTCCAACACCGAGTCGGTGGCGACGTCGAGAATCGTGACGTTGCCGCCCGCCTCGGCCGTCACGTAGGCGTAGCGCGCGTCCGGGGTGATGGCCACCGTCCGGGGGTTCTCACCCACGGGGATCGTCTTGCGCAGGCGGCCGGTCGCGGCGTCGAGCACGCTCACCGTGTTACTCGTTTCCGCGGTCACGTACACCTTGGACCCGTCGGGCGAAACGGCGATCCCCTCCGGCTCCACCCCCACCTGGGTCGAGAACTTGATCCGGCCGGTCTTTGCGTCCACACCCGAGGCGTGGGCGATCTCCTCGTTGGAGACGAACAACGTCGCGCCGTCGGGGCTCACCGCGACGAGCTCGGGGTCCCGGCCCGCGGGGATGGTGCGGGTGAGCCTGCCCTGGGCCACGTCGATCACGCCGACGGCGTCGTCCTGGCCGAGGGCGACGTAGACCGTGCGCCGATCCGGGCTCAATGCCAGGCCGCGCGGCCGCTTGCCGACCGTGATGGTCGCGGTCACCGCGTTCGTGCGGGGCGCGATGACGCTGATGGTGTTGCTCACCTCGTTCGAGACCCAGAGCTGCGGATCCCGCGCCGGCGCGAGCGATGCGCTCGCGAGGCACAGCGGCGCCAGCACCGCGGCACGGAGCGGCGCCGTTCGGTCACTCATTAAAGATGGCCTGCTCGGCATGGATGGCCCGGTCGAGCCCGCGGATCGCGTCCCGGCCGCGGATGTTCCGGAAGATCGCGCCCAGCAGGTCCGCGCCCGTCAGGTCCGCGTCCGTCAAGTCGGCGCCGGTGAGATCGGCCCGCACCAGCAGCACCTTCCGCAGGTTCGCCCCCGAGAGGTCGCTGCCGGTGAAGTCGACTCCGCTCGCATCCGTGCGCATGACGCCCATCGACTGGTTGCCGGGGTCCGCGCCCAGATTGGCGTGGCTGAGCGTGGCGCGGGCGAACCGGGCGTGGCTCATGGGTGAAATGATGCGGGCGCGCGTCAAGTCGGCGTCCGAGAAATCCGCGTCGTACGCGATGACCGCGAACAGGCTGGCATCGCGCAGGATGGCGTGCCGCATGTCCGCGCGGTACATCACGGACGCGTCGAGCTGCGCACCGCTGAAATCCGCCTCCGTGGCGATGGCGTCGGAGAGCGTGACGGAGAAGAGCTGCGCCTTGGCGAGGCTGGTCTTCACGAGCCGGCAGCGGGACAGATTGGCGCGCTTGAAGTCGATTCCGCTCAAGTCGAGGCCGGAGAGGTCCTTCCCGGTGAAGTCGGCTGGAGCCTGCGGAGTGGCAGCGTCGAGGGCCGCGAGCACGTCGGCGCGGGTGAGGGGCTGCTGCGCTTGCGCAGCGACCACGCTCCCGGCCACAAGGCATGCCAGCGCCGGCCCCCTGACGGCGCGGGTCACTGGCTCTTCTTCAGGTCCGACTCGCGGTGCGGCCGGCCCGGCTTCAACCAACCGTCGCTCCGCGCCTTCACGTACTGGTACAGCTGCTTCACCGCCGCGGTGTCGAGCAGCACCTTCCACGCCGGCATGCCCTTGTCGGGGCGGCCGTTCAGGGCCGTGTACTCGAAGGAGTCCCGGGGATACGCCATGCCGCTCGTGCTCAACACCCATCGCAGGTCGGGTGCATTGGCGATCACGGGGTGCGCGGCGTCCTCGCCGTGGCAGCGGAAGCAGTAGACGTGGAACCACTTCCACCCCTGATAGATCGAATCCGACACCAGCAGGCTGTCACGCACGGTGCCACCCGTCGGGGCGGCGCTGCCCGGGGGCGTGCCGTGCGGCGTGGACGGAGTCGCCGCCGCGAGGTCGAGCATCGGTACGCTGTACTCCTGCAGAATCGCGGTAATCTCGCTCTTACGGCGATCGATCACGGAATCGAGCCGCGCCTTGAGCTCCTTGTCGCGGTGCCGCACGCCCATCGCCATGCTGAAGGCAAACGGCATCCCCGAGACGGGATCCGAGTCGGGAAGCGCCACCATCGTGAGCGCCACCGGCGCGCGCTTGACCCAGTACCCCGCCAGCGGTCCCCACACGATGGCGACGTCGATCGAGTCCTTCGCCACCGCGCGAATGATGTCCTCGGGGTGGTCGGCCTTGGCATCGGGGTTCAAGAAGTTGCCGAACCCGACGAGGCCGACGATGCCGCGCGAGCCCAGAGCGTGCGCCGGCGGCGTGTTCGTATAGTCGTAGCCGATGATGTTCACCCCGATCTTCACGTGTTTCAGGACCGTGTCATCGAGCGAGCGCAACCGGAGACCGCGGTCGGCGCGAAATACGAAGTAGTACGTGGAACGGTAGTAGGGCTTCGTGGTCGCGACCGGATCGAGGCCCACCGGCGCCTGGATCATCACGTCGCAGAAACCTCCCAGGATCGAGTTGCGCAGCACGCCGCGCCGGCTGGGCCACCAGTAGTTGACCACGCGGGCGTTGAGATCCTGCGCGACGACGTGCGCGATCTTGTTCTCGAATCCCTGTTCCTGCTCGTTGGAGAAAGGCAGGTCGA
>WNFW01011727.1_pt1 | contig 11415 bp, 10 predicted proteins | sample 5400131 | NCBI WGS metagenome assembly WNFW01 (sample SAMN13153362, study PRJNA577476) | soil metagenome | isolation source: 20 cm soil or saprolite under grassland replicate 1 | place: USA:California | collected 2016-06-15
CGTAACCGCCGTACTTGCCGCCGCCCTTCCAGTGATCTTTAGCGTGTTTTTTCAAGGTCTGCCCGGCCTGCTCCAAGTTGCTGGATTCACCCTCGCATTGATCGCGGTATGGCTGATTTCGCGTCCAGAACGGGCAAGAGGACGCCCTGAAGGGGTGGGACTGGCTCTGCTGGCAGGACTAGGCTTTGGCAGTTTCTTTATCCTCATTAGCCGGGCCAGTTCTACCGCCATATTCTGGCCCCTTGCTGCTGCCAGACTCGCCTCTTTCCTCTTTATGCTGTCCCTCCTCCTGATCAGACGCCAGGATCTCCTTCCCAAATTGTCCGCGTTTCCTCTCGTGCTGCTGGCAGGTGCGCTCGATGTAGCGGGAAACGCTTTCTTCGTGCTGGCGACACATAGCGGGCGTCTTGCTGTTGCCGCGATCCTCTCCTCTCTCTATCCTGCGGCCACAGTTTTGCTGGCCGGTATCATTCTCAGGGAACGTGTGACACGATTGCAGGCAATCGGCATTTTCATCGCTCTCATCGCTATACCGTTGATCTCGGTATAATACAATTCTTGAAATACAGCAGAAAACACATCTAGACGGCGCTGGCCTTCTGTGCTAGACTTCTGAAGAAGAAATGAGCTTGCGAGGAAAAAATAAGTATGGAATCTAAGATCGAACGTTACGTCACTGCTGTCCCCAAAGTTGAATTGCACGTCCACCTTGAAGGTTCGATCCAACCAACCACCCTGCTGACCCTGGCGCAGCGCAATGGAGTGCCACTGCCCGTACAGAGTGTGGAGGAGATGCAGCGCTGGTTTACCTTTCGTGATTTCAGCCACTTTATAGAGATATACTTCGCCATCTCACGCTGCCTGAAAACGGCTGAGGACTACGAGCTCATCGCCTACGAGTTCGGCGCGAATATGGCCCGCCAGAACGCGCGCTACGCGGAGGTCACCTTCTCGCCCAGCACCCATTACTTTTCTTTAGGGGTCCCGTTCGATACATTCTTTGCCGGATTGACAAAGGGATGCCAGCGCGCTCGAGCGGCATTTGGCGTAGAGATCAGGTGGATCTTCGATATCGTGCGCGATATTCCAGATGCTGAACGCAACCGCAAGCGCGCCGAATATACGCTGGCGGTCGCCCAGGAAGGTAGAGAAGACGGCGTGGTAGCCCTTGGGCTTGGCGGAGGAGAGGTGCACCATCCCCCCGAGCAGTACGTGACCTGGTTTGAAAAAGCCCTTGAAACGGGGCTGCGCAGCGCTCCCCATGCCGGGGAGACTGTAGGACCTATAAGTATCTGGGGAGCCTTACGTACGCTAGGCGCGGAACGACTTGGCCACGGGGTGCGCGCTATCGAGGATCCAACCCTCGTAGAGTACCTGGCAGAACGACAGGTCCCACTTGAAATTTGCCCTACAAGCAACATCTGCCTCGGCGTTTACACAGATATCAGCAGCCATCCCCTTCCACGTCTCTATGCTGCAGGGATACCCATTACCGTAAACTCCGACGATCCACCCCTGTTCAACACGACGCTGAACCAGGAAGTCGGTTTACTCTTCGACGTCTTCAAATTTGATGTCAACACAGTCAACGATATCCTGCTCAACGGCGTCCGTCATAGCTTTCTATCCATTCAAGAGAAGCACGCGATGGAGACCGTATTTCGTGCCAGAATGGGCCAACTACAACAAGAACTCTCGCTGTAATTCAAGCTCGTTTGCTAGACATTTGGAGATAAGGCCTGTCATCCTGAGCGCGAGCTTTGGATCTCTGCGTCAGGCTCGCCAGATCCTTCGCTGCGCTCAGGATGACAGCCAGGACAGCGCTCAAGTCCTCTCACGGGAAGTCTTCTCTCCAAACGTCTGCTCTCGTTTGCCTCAACACTTGACATTCGTGCAAAAATATGGGATTATATCCTTACAAAGGTGGTATATACAACATACCAATTATACCATCTGTTTTTATTCTTTGCAGCTACCGTAAAGGTTGAATATAAGTATGAACGCTATCTACAGGAATAGTCCTCTACCCCGCTATTACCAACTGAAAGAGATCATGCGCGAGCGCGTACGCGCCGGAGAATGGCAACCTGGCGATCTCATTCCATCTGAACGCGAGTTGGGCGAAACGTACGGCATCAGCCGTATGACAGCTCGCCAGGCCATCACGGACCTGGTCAACGAGGGTTTGTTCTACCGCGAACAGGGAAAAGGCACTTTTGTCAGCCAGAACAAGATCACCCAGCAGTTGATACGCCTGACCGGGTTCACAGAAGATATCAAAGGAATTTTCTCAGATCTACTTTAAGGGCTGCGAGAAGCTGCTGGAGGAAGACCTGGAACATAATTCGCTCTATCGCATACTCGAGACGAAATATGGCCTGCCACCGATGGAGGCTGATCAGGAGTTGGAGGCCGGCCTCGCGAGCAACGAGGAAGCGCAGCTATTGAAAATTCCTGCTGGCAGCTCTTTACTCTTCACCCGCCGCACCACTTATACCGACCGCAACCAGCCATTCGAGTACGCTAAAGCTGTCTACCGCGGCAACAAATACACGTTCTATACGCATATGAAGCGTGAACAGCTGGTATCTTAACTCAAAGCGGGTTTGCTCCGCCATAAATTCGTAATAAGAGGAGGCGATAGATGTCAGCCCAACAGGACGCGAGTACTCGCGAGGAACAACTCTACGGTGCGTTGGAGACCGAGAAGGTCAATGCGGCCACAGCAGAGATCGACCGCATGAGTCCTTTGGAGATCGTGCAGGCGATTAACGCGGAAGATGCCAGGGTGGCGCAAGCCGTCGAGCAGGTGTTGCCACACGTCGCCAGGGCCATCGAAGCGATAGCTGTTCACCTGCGCCACGGTGGTCGTCTCATTTATTTTGGCGCCGGGACCTCCGGTCGACTGGGAGCATTGGACGCGGCTGAATGCCCTCCTACCTTCAATATCCCCCCAGAGATGGTGATTGGGCGCATTGCGGGTGGACACTTTGCGCTATGGCAGGCGGTCGAAGACCTTGAAGATAGCGCCGAAGCAGGAAATAGCGATGCGGCCCAACTCGCCATTGTCGAGCAAGATGTTGTTGTCGGCATAACCGCCAGCGGTCGCACGCCCTATGTATTGGGCGCCATCTCCTATGCCCGGGAGAAGGGAGCGCTCTGTATTGGCCTCGCCTGTAACAAGGATACAGCGCTCGAAAAAGTGGTCGAGATTATGATTGCTCCGGTCGTTGGACCAGAGGTGATCAACGGGTCGACGCGCCTCAAGGCAGGAACAGCGCAGAAGATGGTGTTGAACATGCTCAGCACCGGCACCATGATCTTACTGGGGAAAACCTATGGTAACCTGATGGTGGACGTACAGCCGACGAATCGTAAATTGCACCAACGTGCTGTGGGAATCGTCCAGCAGGCCAGCGGGCTGGCGCCAGATGCGGCTGAAGCGCTGTTGCAGGAAGCGGGCGGCGAGGTCAAAACGGCCATCATCGTCGGACGGACCGGTATGGCGCCGGAAGAGGCCAGAGAGCAACTCGCCGCGCACGATCAATTCCTACGCGGAGCGCTGGACGCTCTGGATGCAAAAAAATGATGCACAAGGCCACGAGCCAGGGCATGGTATGTGAGACGTAATGAACGAGAAAGGTGAGGTTATGGCCAGCAATACCATTACTATGAGCGTGCAAGAGCAAATCGGTCAACTGCTCGTAGCCGGATTCGAGGGAACCACGCCCTCCGAGGAAATCACCGACCTCATTCAACACCACCGCGTTGGCGGCGTCATCCTCTTTTCGCGCAACATACAACATACCCAACAGGTCTACGCATTGACCCAAAACTTGCAGCGCATCGCGCGGGCGGCAGGCCATCACTATCCCTTACTCATTGCCATTGACCAGGAAAACGGCCTCGTGAGCCGCCTTGGTGAAGGTGCGACCATATTTCCAGGAAACATGGCGTTGGGCGCTGCAGGCTCGGAGCAACTTGCCCATGATGTGGCCCTGGCAACGGGACAAGAACTCAAAGCGCTGGGTATCAATATGAATCTGGCTCCCGTTGCAGACGTGAACAACAATCCCGCCAACCCGGTAATAGGCGTTCGATCATTTGGCGAAGATCCTCAGCGGGTCGCTCATCTCGCAGCTGCCGCGGTAAAAGGCTACCAGCAAGCCGGGGTGATCTCAACGCTAAAACATTTCCCCGGTCACGGCGATACGGCGGTAGACTCCCACCTGGCCCTGCCCACCATTCCATATACACTTGAAAGGCTGGAAGAGGTTGAACTGGTTCCCTTCAGAAGTGGCATTGCGGCAGGCGCCGAAAGCGTGATGACCGCGCATATCTACCTCCCCTGTATTATGCAGCATGAGGCTCAATCCGCTCTACCAGCCTCGTTATCCCCCGCCGTCATACGTGGGCTGCTCCGCGAGAAACTCGGTTTTACGGGAGTGATCGTCTCCGATTGCATGGAAATGAGCGCCATCACCGAGACGGTCGGCGCGGAACAGGGAAGTGTTATGGCGCTGCAAGCGGGCACTGACCTTGTGCTGGTCTCTCACCTGTATAGCCGCCAGCTGGACAGCCTCAAGGCTATAGCTGCAGCGCTAGAGAGTGGTATCCTCGGCCTGGAAACGGTGCAGCTGGCCGCGGAACGCGTAGCCGAGCTCAAGAAGCGCTATCTCTCCTGGGATAATTTGCCAGCGCCAACTGCTCTGACAGCGCTTGACTGGGAGTCACACCGACGATTAAGCGACCGGACATACGCGCTCTCTACTACCCTCGTCCGCAACGAAGACGTACTGATACCCCTACGCGTGAAACCTGAGGAGCGCATATTTGTGCTCACGCAACAGAAAAATACACTCTCGAAGGTGGAAGATAGACACTTTCCTCATGAGTTTCTCGTAGAATGCATACGACAGCGCCACGAGTACGTCCAGACAATTTTCACTTCCGCGCGTCCCGCGGCGCAAGAATACAGTGAAATACTGGCCGCGAGCAGCAGCGCGGATACCATCATTATGGCAACGGTAAACGCTCACCTGGATCTCCGGCAGGCGGAACTAATGCAATGCCTCGCGCAGTCGGGGCGGCGCGTCATCGGACTGGCGGTGCGCAACCCCTACGACCTGCTGGCCTTTCCACAGTTGCGTACTTACCTGGTAACTTATGAATATACGAGGCCTGCCCTTGCTGCGGCAGTTCGCGTACTCTTCGGCGAGACGCAGGCGCAGGGATGCCTGCCTGTCAGTCTCCCTGGCTTCTACATCCTTCAGGGCTCTGTTGATGAATGACAGAAAGGCTGCCAGGCCTTGCGGTCCTCTCCGGCGAAGACGCCTTGCTTGAGTCCTTCACTCAGGGCTTTCTATATCAGAAATTGGCCTCGGTGAACTCGGAGGCGTCCTGTAGACGATCAATAGCTTCCAATAAGATCAGCCGATGAACCGACTCCAGAGGCAGCACGAGAGTGAGGTGATGGAGGTCTGCACATGGAGCAATGCAAGGCCTTCAAAGCATTGGTCGCGTATATTTTTGGGTGGGAATGTGTTATGATAGCAAGGAAGGTTGACATCTCACAGGAAGAGTAGTGCATGCTTTTCTCGCATTTCAGCGCCTGATGCGCAGCTTGAAGAGGGCAACCATGAGCACACCTCTCAACGATGCAGTTGTACCCAGCCAGGCAACGAGGCGTTCCGAGCGATCGGGAGTACCAGAGACGCGCTTACCTGGGCGCAGACTCATCCTTGCGCGAGTCGCATGGGTAACAGTGGTCACCCTGATCGTGACGCTCTTTCTTGCCAGGCTCCCGGCATACTCTACAGCCCTTCAGACCATCTGCACAGGCGCTGCGTGTGGTTCCGCGCAACCCACCCCTGACTCGGCACAGGCCCTGCAGAAGCTTGGCCTCTCCGTCAGCGCCTATGCCGCCTTCACCCTCGCCCTCGATATAGCCTTAGCGTTAGTCTGCTTCACTCTCGGTGCGGTGATTTTCTGGCGCAGGTCCGATGACTGGATGGCACTCCTGGGTGCGCTGGCGGTGGTGGCGTCAGTCGCCTTGAACCCAAATGTCTATGGCATGGACATGACCTCGGCATGGGGGTGGATTGCCATGGGTATGTATGTATTTGGAGGTGGGATGTATGTGCTGGTCCTTTCACTCTCTGATGGGCGGTTTGTTACACGATGGGCGCGCTGGCTTCTCCTCTGTTGGGGTGTAGCGGTCATTCACTATTTCATTTTCATGAACTTCTTCTATTCTCTGGTATGGCTTGCAGCATTAGGCTTGCTCTTGATCGCACAAGCCTCTCACCGTCGCACGGCTTCCAGTCCACTCCAGCGCCAGCAGGGCAAGTGGTTCCTCTTCGGTGGAGGTGTGGAAGTGATCATCACTGTCGGATCAATTGTGCCACTGTTGATCTTCCCTTCGCTTGGGCAAGCAGGCTCGTTCTATCAGCTTGTCACTGCACTCGCCTTCATCGTCCTCTCGTTCATCTTCCCGCTTTGCATTGGCCTTGCCATTCTGCGCTACCGGCTCTATGACATTGATCTCATTATTCACCGCACGCTGGTCTATAGTACCCTGACGGTGACGCTGGCGCTGGTTTACTTCGGACTGATTCTCAGCCTCCAGTCGCTGGTGCATCTCGTGACAGGAACCATCTCAGAGCAGCCCCTGGTCGTCGTGGCCTCCACACTGGCCATTGCTGCCCTGTTCCAGCCCTTGCGAAGGCGTATTCAGCTAGGCATCGACCGTCGCTTCTACCGTCGCAAATATGACGCGGCCCGTACGCTCGCTGCGTTCAGTGCGACCGCACGCGATGAGGTGGACTTGAACCAGTTATGCACCAAGCTGGTGACGGTGGTTGAGGAGACGATGCAGCCAACGCATGTTTCGGTGTGGCTCTGCCCTCCCAATCGCTACATGGAAGAGACAACGCGGGCTCTCCCATTCATCAATACCGTTGGCAAACCTTGAGAGCGCACGGTCGGACAGGCTGTTGGCTTGTGCACTTGATCGGGAATCCACGGCTCGCGTCTGGGCCAGGCGGGCTCGCAGCCGAAATTCGGCTAAGCAATAAACCAGGAGGCACAGCACCAGCAAATCTATGCTAAGCTTTCGCCCTCTCAACCGTCACAGCGATCCCATTGAGTATGGCATTGCCCGAGAGCGGTTCCACGTTCTCTTCAACGGTCAATATGTTTGTATTCACGCCCGCGTGCTCCCTCGCGACCCGCATCTGCGTGCCGGGCAAGGCATGTCCCCAGCCATGGGGAATACTGACGACACCTGGCATGATCGTATCAGTCACCTCAACTGGAATCTCCACCGTGCCAGCTTGTGAGGTGACGCAGGCCCTATCCCCATTGACCAGCGCCAGGCGCGCGGCATCATCGGGATGCACGAGGAGGGTACAGCGATCCTTGCCCTTGGCGAGGACATGCAGGTTGTGCATCCACGAGTTGTTTGATCGCAGGTCGCGCCGTCCAATCAGCAGCATATGCCCATTGGCTCTGTCTAAAGAGGCACGCAGTCGCGCAACATCTTCGACGATTGGCGCTGGCGCCAGCTCAATTTTACCGGAAATTGTACGCAGGACCTCGGGGATACGCGGCTGGAGCGGACCAAGATCAACGCCATGGGGATGGTCTTCCAGCACAGCAAGGCTCAGGCCACCCTCCTTCGCCCCAAAGCCATCGCCATAGGGACCACTACGCAGCATGAAGTCGAGCATCCGCTCCGGCCCGCGCCTGGGCTTGAGAGCCGCGAGCAGCTCGCCGGGGTCGCGCCCCTCGACACTTGTTCCAGCAGTCGCTACCTCGCGCTGGATGAGCGTCGCCAGGCTCATATCATCGAGGAGTCGTATATCGGCTTGCGCACCCTGTCCACCAAGAATAGCCGCCAGGCGCAGGAATATCTCCCACTCGTCCGGCATCCCCGTTTCACGCTCAATGACAGGCGCTGAATAGTGCGCGACATTGTGTACAGCTAGCTGGTACAGCGCGAGGTCGTAGTGCGAACGCGCAAGTGAAGGTGGAGGAGGCAAGATGACATTGGCAAAACGCGTGGTCTCGTTCAGGTACATATCCACACTGACCATGAATTCCAGCGTGCCAAGCGACTGCTGCAAACGCTGGCTATTGGGCGTGCTCAGCGCAGGATTCCCTGCCAGCGTTATCAATGCCTTGACCTGTCCCTCGCCCGGCGTCTCGATCTCCTCGGCCAGGCAGGATGCCGGTAACTCACCGTAGACTTCTGGTAAGCCGCGCACTCTGCTCTTCCAACGGCCAAAGCGCACGCCACGTCCTTTACCAGGAGTGCCCGACGCGTTTCGCGCTCCCGCAGCAGCCATAGGAAACATCGCCCCGCCTTCCCGGTCGAGGTTGCCCGCCAGCGTGCCAAACTCCTGCGTGCAGGTGCCAATACGGCCGTAGACTGCCGCCCGTGGTGCAGCCGCGAGTTCCCGCGCGAGCGCTCGTATCGTCTCGGCCTCAATGCCGCAGGCCTCCGCTACCCTCTCAGGCGCGAAAGATTGCGCCATTTCGCGCACCTGCTCAAGACCATCCAGGTGCTCAGCCAATCGTCCTGGCGCGACCAGGTTCTCCGCGAAAAGGGTGTGAACCATGGCAAACAGGAAATGAGCATCGTGACCTGGCCGGATAAAATGATGTTCATCCGCCTCCTGCGCGGTGCGCGTGCGAACGGGGTCGATTACCACGATTTTGCCGCCGCGCTGGCGCAAACTCCGCAGTCGTCCGCGCATATCAGGAGCCGTCATCAGGCTGCCATTCGAGACCAGCGGGTTCGCGCCCAGCAATAGCAGGAATTCGGTGCGCTCAAGGTCAGGCACGGGTATCGAAAGTATTGTACCAAACATCAAACCAGCTGTTACCTGCTTGGGCATCTGGTCAACGGTGGAGGCAGAGAAAAAGTTGTGCGTCTTCGCCGCGTGCAGCAACACGGGGAGGTAGAGCAGGCTGGCAAGGTTATGCGCGTTCGGATTGCCCACGTAGACGGCAAGGGCATCTCGCCCGCGTTCTTGCAAGATGGGCAGCAGTCCGCGTTCGACCTCGGCAAAAGCGTCATCCCAGCTCACCTTCAGCCACTGATCGCCCCTGCGCATCATTGGCTCGCGAATACAATCCCTGTCCGCGTCCAGTTCCTTGAGACTATAGGCTTTCGGGCAAATATATCCATGGCTAAAAACGTCCTGCTCATCCCCTCGGATGGAGAGCACCTCGCGCCCGCGCGTCACGATCTCCAATCCGCAGGTCGCTTCACAAAGTGGACATGTCGCGTAGCTAGTCTTTGTATCCGTCATTGGTCTGCTTCTCCTTTGCCCGCCGATTTAGAACTCCAGTGAACGTTCCAGGTAAATTGGGACGATGATTCTGTATTATTGATTATACATTATTCTCAGCTGTGACCTATATCATACACAAGTTGGAGTGAGAGGTGTTAGATATTTGGAGAGAAAGCCTGTCATCCTGAGCGCCGCGAAGGATCAGGCGAGACGGCCGCACAGATCCTTCGCGGCGCTCAGGATGACAGGCCTGACCCATCTCAAGTCCGCTCACGGGAGGCCTTCTCTCCAAATGTCTTGAGAAGTGTCACGTTTGCTGCACAACTATCGTATAGAGTATGGATGTTAGCAATCACTAGAGCACTCTAGGATTCTGCACAAGCACTTCTGCACAAGCGAGATGCACATGCCCTTGGAATTTGTTTTGAAATAGATGCACATGCCTTTGGAATTCGTTTTGAGATATATTGGAGGAGAGTATGAAACACGACGAATTCATCGGACGGGTACAGCACTATGCACGTCTGGCTTCGCGTGGAGACGCTGAGCGCGCCACACGTGCCACGTTGGAGACACTCGGAGAACGTCTTGCTGGAGGGGAGCCAAAAGATCTTGCTTCGCAGTTGCCACCAGAGATTGGAGAACACCTGCTCCGGTATGGAGGCATAGGGGAACGCTTCTCCCTGGATGAGTTCTATAGAAGAGTGAGTCTGCGCGAGGGGGAGGACCTGCCGAAAGCGGTCTTTCATGCGCGGGCTGTCATAAGGGTTCTGAACGAAGCAGTCTCCAAGGGAGAGATCGAAGATATCTTCGCCCAACTGCCTCCTGAGTTTGATCGTTTCTTTCAAGAGGCGATCGAAGGGCCGATGCCTAGCTAGCTGCTCACTGCCGAAAGCATAATAGCCTATAATCTGTCCCCGGTATATGCTAGAATAGCGGCATGCTAAGAACGCTTACTGCCACTCGTTATGTGACGCCGCTGAGAGAGGGCGGCTCACTGCCGGCCATCGTCGAAGCGGACGACGATGGTCTCTATGTGCTGAAATTTCGTGGCGCGGGTCAGGGGCCAAAGGCGCTGATTGCTGAAATGGTCGCGGGTGAAATCGCTCGCGCCCTGGAATTGCCCGTACCCGAAATCGTCTTTGCCGAACTGGACTCCAAGCTGGGGCGCTCCGAGCCCGATTTTGAAATCCAGGCGCTCATCAAGGCCAGCGCAGGCCTTAACCTGGCCCTTGACTATCTGCCTGGTGCGATTGCTTTCGATGCGCTCGACGCCCGCACCCTCGACCCGCTGCTTGCCTCGTCGATTGTCTGGTTTGATGCATATGTGACCAATGTTGACCGCACGCCGCGCAATACCAATATGCTATTCTGGCACAAGCGCCTCATGCTCATCGATCACGGGGCCTCGCTCTACTTCCATCACACGGCAACAGACTATATGGAACGTAGCAGATCACCCTTTACGCCGATTAAGCAACACGTGTTACTGCCAGTTGCCAGCGAGCTTGTTGAGGCCGATATATTGCTTAAAGCACGTTTAACGCCGGCGGTAATAGAGGATATCGTCAGCATGATTCCCGATACATGGCTCGACAACGACCTGCTGTATAATGACCCTGAGACCCATCGTGCAGCCTATATTGCCTATCTGTTGGACCGCTTAGCGGCTTCGCATATTTTTGTGGAGGAGGCACTGCATGCCCGCGCTGAACTCCTATGATTACGCGATCGTGCGCGTTGTGCCGTGTGTCGAACGCGGTGAATATATCAATGCCGGCGTGATTCTTTTCTGTCGCACGCGCCGTTTTCTGGACGCGCTCATCTACCTGGACATACCGCGCCTCACCACCCTCTACCCTGCTGTCGATCTCGATATGGTACAGCGACACCTCGACATTATCCCTCTTGTGTGTGCCGGCAGCGCAGAAGCGGGCGCCATCGGCCAGCTCTCGCAATCCGAGCGCTTCCACTGGCTCGTCTCTCCACGCAGCACCATCATCCAGACCTCGCCCGCCCACTCGGGCCTCAGTACTGATCCTGCTGCCACACTGGAGCACTTGCTGAAAACGATGGTGCTGTTGCCATAATCTGAAACTATCTCTCGATAAGGTTG
>WNFW01005084.1_pt1 | contig 11413 bp, 14 predicted proteins | sample 5400131 | NCBI WGS metagenome assembly WNFW01 (sample SAMN13153362, study PRJNA577476) | soil metagenome | isolation source: 20 cm soil or saprolite under grassland replicate 1 | place: USA:California | collected 2016-06-15
ATGGTAGTGAGCTGGACCCTGATCGGCTACGGCCGCGCCGTCGCCTGGGAGTTGCCGATTCTGGGGACCGACTTCACGCTGTGGCGCATCGCGATCTCGCTGCCGCTGCCGGTTCTGGCCGGCGCGCTCGGACGCTTCGTCTATGTCCGGATGTATCCGAAGGCCGCGTCATGAACGCCGCCTTGATCATCGACTTCACCCTGTGGGTCTCGGTCGCGGCGGTTGGCTTCATGGCCTGGCAGCGCGGCCGCGTCGTGCTGACGACGTCGGTACGCGAAGGCGCGATGGATTTCATCGACATCGTGCCGCGGGTCGCGCTCGGCGTGATCGGTTCGGGATATATCGCGGCCGTGATCCCCGCGGAAATCATCACCGGCTGGCTCGGGCCGAACAGCGGCTGGCTCGGCGTCCTCACCGCCGTGGTCGCGGGCGCGGCGACGCCGGGAGGGCCGGTGGTCGGCTTTTCGATCGGAGCGGTGGCGTTGAAGGCCGGCGGCGGCCCGCCGCAGGTGATCGCCTATGTGATCGCGTGGGCGCTGTTCGCGTTTCAGCGGCTGCTGCTATGGGAAATTCCGTTCATGCCGGCGCGATTTGTCTGGTTTCGCGCGGCGGTGTCGCTGCCGTTCCCGTTTCTGGCCGCCGCGATCGCGATGGCGATCGGGAGGCCCTGAGGGCGAATTTCGCCCGAGAAAGTTGTCGAAGGTTTCACCTGCCAGCAGCAGGGAATGGCGTACAGAATTTAGGCCCTTGACGCTTGACAGGACTACGGCTAAGCCGTACATTTATGAATGATGATGAATTCCAGTGGGACGACACTAAGGCCGCTACGAACTACGCCAAGCATGGGGTCACGTTCGAGGCCGCGCGAACTGCGTTCAAAGACCCGTTTGCCATTGATTGGAGCCGCCTTGACGCGATGAGCGACGAGGAAAGGCACGCTGCCGCCGTTAGCGATCCTGACGCGCAGCCACTTACGCCAGAGGATTTCAAGCGCATGAAACGTACGCCACAGGTACGCGTCATTCGACGCGCGCTTGGGTTATCACAGGAAGTATTTGCGACGCGGTTTCATATTCCGCTTGGAACGCTGCGGGATTGGGAACAAGGCCGCAAAGACCCCGACACCGCCGCGCGCGCTTATTTGCGGGTGATAGGGCATAATCCCGCGGCCGTAACAGAAGCGTTGTGTTCGACGCCGTGATTTACGGCCATGCACCGGTAGGGACGATCTTGCGCGGATTCTCCTCCAGCTCGCAGGCGTAGAGCAACCGCCCTACGAACTCACGCCCGAGGAAGAAGCCGATGTGGACGCTTCGCTGGGCCAAGCCCGCGCCATGTGGGCACAAAGCATGGCCTGTGAAAGTCCGCTACACCCGCCGCGCACTCCGGCAAATGACCGACATTCTCGACCACATTGAAGCGCATTCGCCGCGAGGCGCGGAGAACGTCAGGCGACGCCTGCAGGCCGTAGTTGAGATGTCGCTAACCATCCCCCGCAGCGGACGTGCCACGAACAAGGGCGGCCGCCGCCGCGTCGTGGTACATCTCTACCCTATGTAATCTTCTACCGACGTGGTGCGACAGAGATTGTCATTCACGGGGTTTGTCACGTGGCCCGTCGTCCCCCTCTAAATCGTTGGTGGTGTTTCTGTTTGTGGACAGCAGTTATGTTATAATATAACGTTTTTCCATGATTTCTTCCCAGTCCCAGTCCCAGTTCCATGGCCCCGGCCACAGCCACGACCATGGACACCCGCATGCGCACAGCCATGGGCCGGCATCGCCGCATCCGGCGCAAGCCGCACCTTGGTCGATCCTGCGCATGAGGGTGCTCGCAAGGCTCGGTGCGGCGCTCGCGGTCAGTGCCGGGCTGTGGGCCGCCGTGCTGTTGGCGATGAGGTGAGCATGGCTGCGCAATTGCAGTTCCGCGACGTCACGCTGGGCTACGACCGGCATCCGGCGGTGCATCATCTCAACGGCGAGGTCGCCCCGGGCGCGCTGGTCGCGGTCGTCGGCCCCAACGGCGCCGGCAAGTCGACGCTATTTCGGGGGCTGGCCGGCATCCTCAAGCCGCTGGCGGGCTCGATTTCGCTTGGCGGCCTCGACAGCAGGGATATCGCCTATCTGCCGCAGACGGTCGATATCGACCGCACCTTTCCGATCTCGGTGTTCGATTTCGTCGGCACCGGGCTGTGGCGCTCGACCGGATTCTTCGGCGGCATGGGCAAGTCCGCCCGAGACAAGATTGCGCAGGCACTCGGCGCCGTCGGCCTTAACGGCTTTGAGAACCGCGGCATCGGTACGCTGTGGCGCTGGCACGCCGAGAAGCGCACGGTGCTGGCGGCGCTGCACGACATGGATCTCGTCCGCGCCAATTTTCCTGAAACCCTGCTGTTGGCGCGCGGGAAAGTCGCCTGGGGCGCTACGCCAGAGGTCTTGACCGCCGAAAACCTTAAGGAGGCGCGGCGGATGTGCGAAGCGTTCGACGACAGTGCGTCGGCGTGCGTCGTCGATGATACGCCGTCGCGGGCCGCCTGATGATCCATGACGCGCTGATCGCACCCTTCACCGAGTTCGAATTCATGCGCCGTGCGCTGGTGGCGGTGATCGCACTGGCGCTGGGCGGCGCACCGATCGGCGTATTCCTGATGCTGCGGCGCATGAGCCTGGTCGGCGACGCCATGGCGCACGCCATCCTGCCGGGAGCGGCGATCGGCTTCCTGCTGTCGGGCCTCAATCTGTTTGCGATGACGGCAGGCGGATTGATCGCAGGCTTTGCCGTCGCGATTCTTGCAGGCGTGGTCGCACGCACCACCGAGCTCAAAGAGGACGCCTCTCTGGCCACCTTCTACCTGGTGTCGCTGGCGCTTGGCGTCACCATTGTCTCCATCAAGGGCACCAATATCGATCTGCTGCACGTGCTGTTCGGCAACATCCTGGCGATGGACGACCAGACGTTGCTCGTGATCGCCTGCAATGCCACGATCACGCTTGTAGTGCTGGCGGTGATCTACCGTCCGCTGGTGATCGAATGCGTCGATCCGGTGTTCTTGCGCACCGTCAGCCACGCCGGCGCGCCCGCGCATCTGGCGTTTCTCGCTCTCGTCGTCATCAATCTCGTCAATGGTTTTCATGCGCTCGGCACTCTGTTGGCGGTGGGACTGATGATATTGCCTGCGGGGATCGCCCGGTTCTGGTCCCGCGACATCACCGGCATGATCTGCATCGCGGTGGCGAGCGCGATTGTGTCGGGCTATGCGGGGCTGGTGCTGTCATTCCAGACCAAGGTGCCCTCGGGGCCCGCGATCATTCTGGTCGCGGCGGCGCTGTACGTCACCTCGGTGTTGTTCGGCAGCGTCAGCGGCCTGTTCAGGCAAATGTTTCCCGGCCGCCACCTCGAGGCGTAGCGGTGGACACGATGCGGCGTTTCCTGCTCTCGCTCATCGGGCTGGTGCTGGTGACAGCGGCGCTTCTTGCGCGCGCGCAGGATCGTGTGCAAGGTCCTGTGAACGTCGTCGCCAGCTTTTCGATCCTGGGTGATTTTGCGCGAAATGTCGGCGGCGAGCGCGTCATCGTCACGACGTTGGTGGGTCCCGATGGCGATGCCCACGTCTATACGCCGGCGCCGGCGGATGCGAAGAGGATCGCGGATGCGAAACTCCTGATCATCAACGGCTTCGGTCTGGAGGGCTGGCTGCCGCGGCTGCTGCAATCCGCAGGGAGCAAGGCGCCGATCATCATCGCCACCAAAGGCATCGCGCCGCTCAAACTTGGATCCGATGCCGATCCGCACGCCTGGCAATCGGTCGCCAATGCGAAGGTCTATGTCGCCAATATCCGCGATGCGCTCGGTGCCACCGACCCCGCTGCATCAGAAGCCTATCGTGCCAATGCGGAGCGCTATCTGGCAAACCTGGATGTGCTTGACCGCGAGGTGCGCCAGGCGGTGGCGCAAATCCCCGACAGTCGCCGCAAGGTGATCTCGACCCACAATGCCTTCGGCTATTTTGCCGCCGCCTATGGCATCGAATTCATCGCTCCCTTGGGTGTTTCCACCGAATCCGAGGCCAGTGCGCGCGACATCGCTGCCATCATCACCCAGATCAAGACCGCGAAAATCCCGGCGGTTTTCCTTGAGAATATCAGCGACCCCAGGCTGATCCGCCGGATATCCGCCGAGACCGGCGCCAGGGTCGGCGGAACGCTGTATTCCGACAGCCTGACCGGTGAAAAGGGCGATGCCCCCACTTACATTGATATGGTCAGGCACAATATAAGGGCGTTGACGAGCGCGCTGAAGTAGCATCCGCTCGCCCCGCCTCATCCTGAGAAGCCCGCCGCAGGCGGGCGTCTCGAAGGATCGCGGCCCACGATCTTCCGGTCTCATCCTTCGAGACGCGCGCAACAGCGCGCTCCTCGGGACGAGGAATCCCTCTGGAGTGCCTGTCTGATGTCGCCTGTTTCTTCGCAAAAAATTCCCGTGCAAAAAATCCCTGTAACGGTGCTGACCGGCTATCTCGGCGCCGGCAAGACCACGCTGCTCAACCGCATCCTGTCGGAAAACCACGGCAAGAAATACGCCGTGATCGTCAACGAATTCGGCGAGATCGGCATCGACAACGACCTGATCATCGGCGCCGACGAAGAAGTCTTCGAGATGAACAATGGTTGCATCTGCTGCACGGTGCGCGGCGATCTCGTGCGCATCCTTGACGGCCTGATGAAGCGCAAGGGCAAGTTCGACGCCATCATCGTCGAGACCACCGGGCTTGCCGATCCGGCGCCGGTGGCGCAGACCTTCTTCGTCGACGAGGATGTGCAGAGGAACGCGCGGCTCGACGCGGTCGTAACCGTAGCCGACGCAAAATGGCTGAGCGATCGCCTGAAGGACGCGCCGGAAGCCAAGAACCAGATCGCGTTTGCCGACGTCATCGTGCTCAACAAGACCGATCTCGTCTCCAAGCCCGAGCTTGCCGAGGTCGAGGCGCGGATTCGCGGCATCAATCCCTATGCCAAGCTGCACCGTACCGAGCGCTGCAAGGTCGCGCTGTCGGACGTATTGGAGCGCGGCGCCTTCGATCTCGACCGCATCCTCGAAATCGAGCCGGAATTTCTCGATCCCGGCGATGACCACGGCCATGACCATGACCATGACCATGACCATGATCACGATCATCACCACGATGGCCATGATCATCACCACGATCACAGCCATAGCCATGGCCTGAAGCATTATCATGACGAGGAGATGCAGTCGCTGTCGCTGCGCACGGACAAGCCGCTCGACGCCACCAAGTTCATGCCATGGCTGCAAAACCTCGTTGCCAGCGAGGGCCAGAAGATTTTGCGCTCGAAGGGAATTCTCGCCTTCAGCGACGATGACGACCGCTATGTGTTTCAGGGTGTGCACATGATGCTGGAGGGCGATCACCAGCGCGCGTGGCGAGACGGCGAGGCGCGCGAGAGCCGTCTCATCTTCATCGGCCGCGAATTGCCGGAGCAGACCATCCGTGACGGCTTCGAGCGCTGTATCACCACGTGATGAAAGAATTCGATCCGGGCGACAATTCGGCCTCCATCGTTTCCGTCACCGATCGGGTGCGCCCGGTCGCGATCGGCATGCCGGTCATCGCGGTCCACTTTCTCGGCGACACTGCTGCCTTTGTCGGCGCCGAGGAAAGCGTTGCCATGGTGAGCACGGATGGCGAGATCTCGCGGATTGGCGTCCATGGCGGCGGCATCCTGTGCATAGCATCCGACGGGAAGCGCATCGTCATGGGCGGCGATGACGGCAAGCTCGTCGCGCTTGATGCAAAGGGCGAGGTTGCACCGCTCGCGACCGACCCAAAACGCCGCTGGATCGACAATGTCGCGCTCCATCCCGATGGTGCCGTGGCATGGTCGGCCGGCAAGACCGCCTTTGTCCGCAGCGGCAGGGCCGAGGAAAAATCCTTCGAAGCGCCGTCGACGGTCGGCGGGCTGGCATTTGCGCCAAAGGGCCTGCGGCTCGCGATCGCCCATTACAACGGTGCGACGCTGTGGTTTCCGAATATGGCGGCCAACGCCGAGGTTCTGGAGTGGGCCGGGTCGCATCTCGGCGTCGCGTTTAGCCCCGACAATAAATTCCTGGTCACTGCGATGCATGAGCCGGCGCTGCATGGCTGGCGGCTTGCAGACAACAGGCACATGCGCATGACCGGCTATCCCGGCCGGGTGCGGTCGATGTCGTGGAGCGCCGGCGGCAAGGCGCTGGCGACGTCGGGCGCGGATGCCGTGATCATGTGGCCGTTCGCCAGCAAGGACGGCCCGATGGGCAAGGAGCCCGCGATGCTGGCGCCGCTGCAGGCGCGGGTTTCCACGGTCGCCTGCCATCCGAAGCAGGACATCCTTGCTGCCGGCTATAGCGACGGCACCATTCTGATGGTGCGGTTCAATGACGGCGCGGAAATTCTGGTGCGCAAACCTGGCGCCGTGCCGGTCTCGGCGCTGGCCTGGAACGCCAAGGGCACGATGCTGGCGTTTGCCGCGGAGGATGGCGACGCCGGCTTGCTGGAGCTTTAGCGGCCTCGTTGCAAGGGTTCCCAACGGAACAATCTGTTCTGGCGGCCGTTGACATCGCGGACCAATTCGCGGTGAAGGAAATGTCTCCGAACGACAGGAAGCGCGCTTACGGGAGGGATCTGCTGCTGGCATCCGCGATGGTTGCGGGCGGGCTTGCCGTAGTCGGGATTTCGGTGGCCCAGCTTGTAGCCCAGCGCCCGCAACTGGCGCAGGCGACGCCGCCGCTGCAATCTTCCCCCACGCCTGCGCCGCAGACCAACGCACCGGCCGAGTCAAAGCCCGGCGGTGAGCGTCCGACCACGCCGGCGCCCGAGCCTGCGCGCCCCGATGCCGAGGCGCAGAAGACAGGCGCCACGCCGGTGCTGCCGCCGGCTCCCGCCGAGAAAAGTGCCGCGCCCATAAAAGATAAATAATCTCCATCTTGCCCATCGGTGAAGTGACGGCGTCATGACAGTCGACCCGTGGCGTGGTCGCTCCTGCCGCTTCTACAGCCTCGATTGTTGTCGTCCTCTGTCGCATACTGCGCCCATCCAAGCGCGACGGCGCGGACGGCATATGAGGTGAGCAATGAAAATCGACGACGTCAGGCGAACCGCCTATTCGATGCCGCTGACCAACCCGTCATTCCCGCCGGGGCCGTATCGGTTCTTCAATCGGGAATATTTCATCATTACCTACCGCACCGATCCGGAAGCGCTCGCCACCGTGGTGCCGGAGCCGCTTGAAGTCACCGAGGCGATCGTCAAATACGAATTCATCCGGATGCCTGACTCAACCGGCTTCGGCGACTACACCGAAACCGGGCAGGTGATTCCGGTCCGCCTCAATGGCGAGGACGGCGCCTATACCCACGCGATGTATCTGGATGACGATGCCCCGATCGCCGGTGGCCGCGAGCTGTGGGGATTTCCCAAGAAGCGGGCCGCGCCGAAAATCGAAGTCGAAAGCGACGTACTGGTGGGATCGCTGCATTACGGTTCGGTGCTCTGCGCCTCCGCCACCATGGGCTACAAGCACCGGCCCGTCGATCATGACACCGTGCTGAAGGGCATGAAGGCGCCGAATTTCATCCTGAAGATCATTCCGCATGTCGACGGCAGCCCGCGGATCTGCGAGCTGGTGCGCTTTCATCTCGAGGACATCGCGCTGAAAGAAGCATGGACCGGCCCCGCGGCGCTCGGCCTGTTCCCGCACGCGCTAGCCGATGTGGCGCGGCTGCCGGTGCGCGAGGTGGTCTCGGCCCTGCATTTCAAGGCGGACCTGACGCTCGGGCTGGGGACGGTCGCGTTCGATTATATGGCGAAGTGAGCCATCGGTGCCGCCAGGCTACCGCGCACGCACCGAAAAAGGAGAGCGCAAGCCATGACAAAACGTAAGATCGAGGCTCGTGAGGGCAGCGGCAATGTGTTCGCCGACCTGGGCCTGCCCAATGCGGAACAACGGCTGTTGAAAGCAAACATCGTGACCGAACTGCATCGGCTTATTAGGGAGCGCGGGCTTACTCAGGTAAAAGCCGCCAAGCTTGTTGGCGTCTCTCAACCTGATCTCTCGCACCTGTTGCGTGGCGACTTCGACGACTATTCGGCCGAACGCCTGATGAAAATGCTCACCGTGTTCGAGCAGGACATCGAGACCATCATGAAGCCGCACCGCAAAGCCGGACAGCCCGGCCGTATTACCTTCAAACCTGCCGCAGCGTAGTTCACCGCACCAGCACGTTGCGAAACTGCCAGGGATCGCTGGTGTCGATGTCTTCCGGAAACAGTCCGGGCCGGTCCGAGAGCGGTGTCCAGTCGGTGTAATAACCCTTGACGGGGCCGAGATAAGGCATCTGGATCTCGAGGCAGCGGCGGAAATCCATCTCGTCGGCCTCGACGATGCCGGCGGTGGGATTTTCCAGCGCCCACACCATGCCTGCCAAGACCGCCGATGATACCTGCATGCCGGTGGCGTTCTGGTAGGGCGCGACCCCCCGTGTTTCCTCGATCGAAAGCTGCGATCCGTACCAATAGGCGTTCCTGGCATGGCCGTAGAGCAGCACGCCGAGTTCGTCGGTGCCGTCCTCGATTTCGTGCTCGTCCAGGATGTGCCATCTCGGCTGCATCTTGCCGGTCGCGCCGAAGATTTCGTGCAGCGACAGCACGGCGTCGTTGGCGGGGTGATAGGCGTAATGGCAGGTCGGGCGGTACACCAGCCGCTGGCCGTCGCGCACCGTGAAGTAGTCGGCGATCGAAATCGATTCATTGTGGGTGACGAGAAAGCCGTATTGCGCGCCCGGTGTCGGACACCATGAGCGCACCCTGGTATTGGCGCCCGGCTGCAGCAGATAGATCGCCGCCTGGCATCCGGTCTCGTGCTTGCGGCCGTTGTCCGGCATCCACTTCTCGTGGGTGCCCCAGCCGAGTTCGGCCGGCTGCATGCCCTCGGAGACAAAACCTTCCACCGACCAGGTGTTGACGAACACGTTCATCGGTTTTGGCTTCTTCGAGCGCTGGGTGTCGCGTTCGGCGATGTGGATGCCCTTGACGCCGAGCTTGTGGGCGAGCTGGCCCCAGCCCTCCCGGCCGTTCGGTTCGTTGAATGGCGTGTTGGTGTCGCGGGCGATGTCGAGCAGCGCCTGCTTGACGAACCAGGACACCATGCCGGGATTGGCGCCGCAGGTAGAGACGGCGGTCGGCCCGCCCGGGCTCTTGTGTTTTGCCGCCAGCAGCGTCTCGCGCAACGCGTAGTTCGAGCGTTTTTCGGGGCCGATGTTCTTGTCGAAATAGAAGCCGAGCCACGGCTCCACGACGGTGTCGATGTAAAGCGAGCCGATCTCGCGGCACAGCGTCATGATATCGACCGAAGAGGTGTCCACCGACAGGTTGACGCAAAAACCCTGGCCGCCGCCGGCGGTCAAGAGCGGCACCAGCACCTCGCGATAATTGTCGCGTGTCACCGCCTGCTTGATGAAGCGCACGCCGTGTTGTTTGGCGATCTCGCCGTCCTCATGCGGATCGATGATGACGAAGCGCGATCTGTCGTAGTCGAAATGCCGTTCGATCAGCGGCAAGGTGCCTTTTCCGATCGAGCCAAAGCCGATCATGACAATGGGGCCGGAAATTTTCGCATGTAGCTGCGCGGCGGGGCTCATAAGTGGGTCTCCGGAAAAACAGTGTCTGTCGGGAACGGGAGGGATCAGGCGGTGCGGCGCTTGGCGGTCACTTCGATCTCGACCTTCATCTCGGGCTTGTAGAGCGCCACGACGACGAGGATCGTTGCCGCGGGGCGGATATCGCCGAGCTTCTCGCCGCATACCGCGAGCACGGTGTCCGCATCCTCAGTCCGGGTGATGTAGTAGGTCGCACGGACAATATCGGCCATCGCGAAGCCGGCTTCCTTCAGCGTCGCTTCAATGGTCTTGAAGCAATTTCGTGCCTGGCTCGTGACGTCCGCCGGCATCGTCATGGTGGTGTAATCGTAGCCGGTGGTGCCGGCGACGAAGGCGAAATCGCCGTCGACGACGGCGCGGCTGTAGCCGGCGGTCTTTTCGAACGGCGAGCCGGTGGAGATGAGACGGCGGGACATCAGGACCTCGATTCAAGGTTTCGCAGCGGTTTACCGGTTTTTTCGCCGGCCGCGCAACCCCTCGCTATGTCCGAGGGGAACGCTCTGTCATATCGGGGAGCGGCTGCGTGGCCGCGCCCCGCCGGCGTGCAAACAGGTCCATCACGATCATGATGGCCAGCATGATCATCAGGATGATGGTGATGGTTCGCCCACGCGAATTCGGGACGTCGGGCGTCGTTGTCTGGTCTGTCGACATGATGATCGGTGCTTATGCCGCGCGCGGCAATGGGCGCAGCGCCTTCTTTGCGCCCGGTGCCCCGGTTTTCGGCGCCGCCGCGCCGGCTGGCGCGATCATTCCCCAGGCGCTGTCGAGCGCACCGTCGCGCAGTTCGAGGCCGAGCAGGCGCTCGCGTTCGAACGGGCCGGGCAGCGACAGTTCAGCGGTCTTGAGCGCCGAAAAGCCAAAGCGGGCGTAGTAGGGCGCGTCTCCCAACAGGATCACCGCGCCATGGCCGCGCGCCTTGGCCGCCGCCAGCGCATGCTTCATCAGCGCGGCGCCGACGCCGAGCTTGCGGCATGACGGATCAACCGCGAGCGGCCCCAGCACCAGTGCCGGGATGCCTCCGGCGCTGACGTGCCATAACCGCAACGTTCCGACCAGCCGGGCTTGCCGTCCCTGGCGCACCGCCGAAAGCGCAAGGCCTTCGGCCGGCGTGCGTCCGTCGCGCAGGCGCTGGCAGGTGCGCAGGTGGCGATTGTCGCCAAAACAGGCATCGAGCAGCGCCTCTCGTGCAACGACGTCCAAGGCTCGCTCGCCGCGGATCACGAACGGAGCGGCATCGAGGTCGGGAGCAACGGGGGTCTTCCGCACAGCGGTCATGGCACGTCAGTCCTCGCGTCCAGCGGCGTCAAGCCGTGGAGCGTTGTCAGCAAATTGGCAGGGGAGGGTGGGAGCCGGCGCACCGGCTCCTCGTTCTCTTGCTCCCTCCCCCGTTTACGGGGGAGGGTTGGGGTGGGGGCATTCGCCGCGGCTTCCCCCACCCGGCGCTTCGCGCCGACTTCCCCCGCAAGCGGGAGAGATGAGACGACTCAGATGTGGTAGGTCCGCAGCGGCGGGAAGCCGTTGAACGCCACCGACGCGTAGGTCGACGTATAAGCACCGGTGCCTTCGATCAGCACCTTGTCGCCGATCTCGAGCGTCACCGGCAGCGGGTACGGCATCTTCTCGTACAGCACGTCGGCGGAATCGCAGGTCGGACCCGCGAGCACGCACGGCGTCATTTCCGCGCCGTCATGCGGGGTG
>WNFW01003148.1_pt1 | contig 11412 bp, 8 predicted proteins | sample 5400131 | NCBI WGS metagenome assembly WNFW01 (sample SAMN13153362, study PRJNA577476) | soil metagenome | isolation source: 20 cm soil or saprolite under grassland replicate 1 | place: USA:California | collected 2016-06-15
CTGGGGGCGGGTCCCCAGTTGGTGAAGGTTCATCGACGTTATCGTAGTTTGCTGCCGTCCGCATGCCTGTGGGGTCGATACGCCCACCACCCGTCCACTTCCCGGTGGGGCACTGTGCCGGGGGCGGCGTGACCCAGAAACTCGGGCGCTTCGGCGCCATGTTGACGTTCGGCTGGTCGCTACACGCCATGACCAGCAGTCCGGCCGCCAGGCCGGGCCCGAAACGCAGAATTGTATGTGTCAGCATGCTCCGCCTCCTCGCAGGATCATCAACTCGAGATTCCTGTGGGGAGGCGCGTGGCAAGACAGGTGCCAGTCGCGGCGCTTTCGACAGGCTGTTGTGGAATCGAGAGATACGTTGCAGTGTCGCCGTCATGCATCGCGGCGCACACATCAGGTGTGGAGCCTAAGTCGTCGCGCCTACACTAGAACGCGCGCGCCACAGCTGCGACGACGGAAGTGGCTGCGTTGCGACATTGTACGGAGCGCCGCGGGGAGCGGCGTGCGGTCCGCTCCCCGCTGGTCGCTGCATCGCTCATTCGACTACCTCCTGGGTTACGCACACTCTGCATGTCTCTGGCGCCATCCGCGTGTCAGCCCGCGCCCAGCGGTTGCGGGATGGCGACGGCCCGTCGCGCCGCGTGTGAAGGCGCTGCCACCGCACCGTCTAGTTCGAACCGCTCGCCTTCGCACACGACCCGCGCGATCCGTTCGGCGGCCTGACCGTCCCACCGCTCGATGACGGGTCGCGCCGGGGAGTGCCGCGCAAGACCGCGCTCGGCCGCTGCGAGGATCGCATCGCGCTGCGCCTGCACCAGCCGGTTCGTCCCGTGCGTGCAGGTGATCGGGCGCTCGGTATTCGGTCGCACGGTCAGGCACGGCACCCCGAGAAACGACGTCTCCTCTTGGAGTCCACCCGAGTCGGTGACGACCAGGCCGGCCTTCGCGACGAGGCTCAGCATGTCGAGGTAGGCGAGCGGCTCGAGTAGTCGCAGTCCCCGGTCGGCGGGCGGCCGCAGCCGCAGGTCCTCGATGCGCGCGCGTGTGCGCGGGTGCACCGGGAACAGCACGGGGACGTGGTCGGCGAGCCGGGTCAGGGCCTCGAGTAGCTCCCGCAGGACGGCGGGATCATCCACGTTGGCCGGGCGGTGCAGCGTCACCACGACGTAGGGACGCCCGCGGACCTCGAAACGCGCCGGCGCGTCGACCGCCAGCGCCTGCGGTAGCGCCCAGCACAGCGTGTCGATCATCACGTTGCCGACGAAGTGCATCCGGTCGGCCGGAATACCCTCGGCCTCGAGGTTCTCCGCCGCGTCACGCGACGGCAGGAACAACAGATCCGACAGCCGGTCCGTGACCACGCGGTTGATTTCTTCGGGCATGGTCCAGTCGCGACTGCGCAGACCGGCCTCGACGTGACCGACCCGCACCTGAAGCTTCGCGGCTACGAGTGCGGCGGCGACGGTGGAGTTGACATCGCCGTACGTCAAGACGAGGTCGGGATGCAGCTCGACGATCACCGGCTCGAGGCGTTGCATCACGGCCGCGGTCTGCTGAGCGTGCGACCCCGACCCCACGCCGAGGTCGTGGTCGGGCGCCGGGATCCACAGTTGCTCGAAGAAGGCGTCGGACATGTCGGGATCGTAATGCTGGCCGGTGTGGACGATCACGTGCTCGACCCCCCGCTTCACCAGCTCGCGGTCCACGGGCGCGAGCTTCATGAAGTTCGGGCGGGCGCCGACGACGGACAGGATGCGCATCGCGTTAATGCGACAGGGCGGCGATTCCGATGATTGCCACCGGAATGGACACGAGAATACCCAGGATGCGGAAGGTTCGCTCGGTATCGTTGCGGCGCGGCACGATGATGCGATCGCCGGTGCGCAGACCCATGCCTTCGACCGTCAGCCCGCGCGTAAATGCCTCCTGGAAGCCGTTTCCCACGTAGAGGCCTTTGCCGTCCCGCTCGATGCGCGCGCCCGTGAAGTTCGCATCCTTCGTGGGACCGCCCGCCGCCATCAGGGCATCGGACACCACGGCGCCGGAGACGACGGTGTAGAACCCGGGATGCTCCACCTCGCCGAGCACACCGAGGCGCACCAGCACTTTGGCGCGGACCATCGGGTTCTTCATGTAGCGCCCAAGTTGCTGACTGAGATAGGTCTCAACGTCGGCGCGCCGCACGCCCGTGAGCGGTATTGCGCCGATCACGGGCAGCGTCAGCGCGGGACCAGGACCCACGCTGAACGCATGGGTGAATTGGGTGTCCCCCTCCACCTCGAGAAGGATCTGATCGCCTACCTCAAACCCGCCCGGGAGAGCCCCCTTGGCGGTCTGGCCCGCTAGGGGGCCCACGAAGAACATCAGCGCCAGAAGGCGCACGACCATTCTCTCGATCATAGTGTCATTCATAGTGTCATTCGACCGTCACGCTTTTCGCCAGGTTGCGCGGCCGATCCACGTCGCAGCCGCGCAAGACGGCGATGTGATACGCCAAGAGCTGAAGCGGAATCACCGTCAGCACCGGCGCGATCAGGGGTGGGCTCGCCGGCACGGCGACTTGGTGATCCGCCAGCTTGCTCAGATCGCCGTTGCCCTCGCTCGTGATCGCGATGATGCGGCCCCCCCGGGCTTTCACTTCCTGCATGTTCGAAACGACCTTCGTGTACACGGGATCCTTGGGCGCCAGGCAGACCACCGGCATGTTCTCGTCGATCAATGCGATGGGTCCGTGTTTCATTTCGGCGGCCGGGTAGCCCTCGGCATGGATGTAGGAGATCTCCTTGAGCTTGAGGGCGCCCTCGAGCGCGACCGGGAAATTGGCGCCTCGGCCCAGATAGAGGGCGTTGCGGGCGTCCGCGTAGCGCTCGGCGAGCGCCCGCACCTGTGGTTCGACGGCAAGCGCGCGCTCTACCAGCTCCGGGAGTCGGACCAGTTGCGAGACCAACCGACGCCCCTGTTCCGCGTCCAGTCCTCGCTGGCGCCCGAGGTACAACCCGAGCAGCAACAGCGCGACGACCTGCGAGGTGAACGCCTTGGTCGAGGCGACCCCGATCTCCGGACCCGCGTGCAGGTAGATTCCGCCGTCCGCTTCACGTGCGATCGTCGATCCGACGACGTTGACGAGACCGAGCACCGTAGAGCCGGCGGCTCGCGCGGCCCGCAGCGCTTCCAGCGTATCCGCCGTCTCGCCGGACTGCGAGATCGCGATGGTGACCGTACCGGGAAGTTGAAGCTGACGCCGGTAGCGATACTCCGACGCGTACTCGACCGATACCGGGATCCCGACCAGCTCCTCGAGGACATGACGGCCCACCAACCCCGCGTGCCACGACGTGCCGCACGCCACGATTACGATGCGGCGGATCGCCGCGCACTGCTCCGCCGTGAGGTTCAGCCCGTTGAGGCGCGCTGTCCCTTCGGCGACGAGCAGACGTCCTCGGAGAGTGCTGCGCACGGTTTCGGCCTGCTCGCAGATCTCCTTCAGCATGAAGTGCGGATAGCCGCCGAGTGCGATCGCGTCGAGATCCCACTCGATATCGTCGACCGCCCGCTCCTGCTCCCGAGCGTCACGGTCCAGGACGCGGTAGCCCTCCGCGGTCACCACGGCGACGTCGCCGTCGTTGAGGTAAACCACGGACCGGGTATGGCCCAACACCGCGCTTGCATCGGAGGCCACCAGATACTCCCCGTCCCCAACGCCGAGCAGCACCGGCGAGCCGCGCCGGGCGACCACAATCTTGCCGGGATCCGCCTCGGCGACGACCGCGACACCGTAGGTCCCCTCGACGTGGTTCAGGGCCGCGATGACCCGCTCTTCGAGCGTCGCCCCGGGCGACTCCTCGATCAGGTGCACCAGTGTCTCGGTATCGGTCTCGGTCCCGAAGCGGTGGCCGTCCTGCTCGAGCCGTTTGCGGAGCACGTCGGCGTTCTCGATGATGCCGTTGTGGACGAGCGCGAGCGTCCCGGCGCAATCGATGTGCGGGTGCGCGTTGCGCTCAGTCGGCGCGCCGTGCGTCGCCCAACGTGTATGTCCGATACCGCAGTGCCCGTGTATCGGCCTCCGAGCGAGCAGCTCGCGCAGGCCGGCGATGCGGCCTGCGAGCTTGCGGGTCTCTACCCCACCACCGTTCTGCACCGCGACCCCGGCGGAGTCGTAGCCCCGGTATTCCAGGCGGGCGAGCCCCTCAACGAGGACCGACACCGCGTCTCCCGAGCCGACGTAGCCCACGATTCCGCACATCGCTCACCCGCCCTCACGCTTGAGTTCCAGCAACGGATCACCGGTAAACGCTAAACCGAACCGCGTGAGCTGAGCCAGCGTACCGTCCCCTGCGCCGAGCATCATATCCGGCAGCGGCAGGATCAACGCCCCGCACCGCTCGCACCTCGCCACCTTGGCGCGGCGGGAGAGTCGTGGGCGTTTGCTAGTCTCATTGGTCCGTTTCTTACAGGCCTTGCAGTGCATACTCGGCGGTCTCAGGTCACGCCCCTGCACTTCAAGTTTGAGGCCCGGGCGACGCCGATCGTGCTCGCGCCCTGCGTTAGCGATTAGGGCGACAAGGGGTTAGCCGCCGTGCCCCGCGGGCTGACGAGCCCGTCTCCACCGTGTGCTGCGTTGCGCGCACGCGGCAGCCGCCGCGGCACGGCCGCGCAACCGGCCGCGTTGCAAGGCGCGGCGTGGGGCGTGCACCCCGCCAATCGGCGGCCCCGGGTTTGCAGACATGTGTCCAGTGACGGAAATCCCAGGGGACGCGGTTGGCTGGAGCGGGCGCATGACAGATCGGATGCCACAAGGCGGATTGCCACTCGTGCTTCTGGCCGGCGACGGCCACGAGGCCACGCGGTGGCTTCGCGGCCTGCTCGAGGGCGGCGGATATGCCGTGCTCCAGGAGCGGTCGGGTCAACACGCGCTCGAACGGGCGCGGACTACCGAGCCGGACGTGATTCTCGCGGACGCCGACCTGCCCGACATGCCCGGCGTCGAATTGTGTCGCGTGCTTCGGTCCGATCCGCGCGTCTCCAGCAGCACGCCGATACTGTTGATGATCCGCGAAGCGGCCACGCGCACGCAACGCTTGGCCGCGTTGCGAGCCGGCGCGTGGGAATGCATCGCGCCTCCGCACGACGCGGACGAAATCCTCCTCAAGATCGGCGCCTACGTGCACGCCAAGCTCGACGCGGACCGGGCCCGAACCGAGGGTCTGCTCGATGCAGAGACCGGTCTCTATAACCGGCAGGGGCTCGCCCGCCGGGCGCGCGAGCTGGGATCGCAGGCGTTCCGGGAACACGGCCCGCTCGCCTGCGTGGTGCTCGCGCTCGACCTCGAGCCGATCGAGCCCGCCGCCGGGCCGCAGCCGGGCACGAGCCTCGGTCGGTACGTGCAGGCGATTAAAGCGGCGGCTCGGCTGTCGGACGTGATCGGGCGCCTCAGCGCGACCGAATTCGCGGTGCTCGCCCCGGGCACGGATGCGGGCGGCGCGCGGCGGCTCGCCGAGCGCCTCGCCAGTTCGGTCTCCGCAACGACCGTCGCGTCGGCAGCCGGTGCCCCGGCCGCCGCACCCGTCCGAGTCCGCTGCGGTTACGAGGCTGTGGCTAACGTCGGCTACGCCCCGATCGAACCCGTCGACCTCCTGGTACGGGCCGCCGCCGCTGTCCGGACCGGCAGGGCAGACTCGGGTGGGTGGCTGCGGCGCTTCGACGAAGGCACTAATCCGGCCTCTTCCCCGACTTAGACCGGCACGCGTCGACTCCCGCTGTTCTCGTCTGCTGCTTCGTAGCCCGGTAGATAATAGGAGTAGTAGCGGTAGGCCCCGCCCGCCGGCACGTCGTTCAAGATCGCCCCCAGCAACCGCACCGGCAGTCGTTGCAACATCTCGAGCTTGGCCGCCGCGACGTCGCGGTGGCTGTACCCGGTACGCAGCACGAGCGCGAGGGTCCCCGTCAGGGTGCCGAGGATCAAAGGATCCACGCCAGCCGCCAGCGGCGGGCTGTCGATCAAGATCACGTCGTAGCCCGACCGCATGCCGTTCACGAGCTCCGACATGGGAGGGGATCCGAGCAACTCGGGGGCGTTGTACGCGCGCGTACCGCACGCAATCAGCGAGAGTGAGGGGTACGGCGTCGCCTGCACGATGGCGTCGAGCGGGGTCTCCCCCCGAAGGAAGTCGCTCAGCCCCGGGCGGCGGCGAGCGCTCAGCCGCCGATGCAGCACGCCGCGCCGGATGTCGGCGTCGATCAGGAGAGTGCGGTGTCCGCCATCCGCGAAGGTATGCGCCAGATTTGCCGCGAGGAACGACTTGCCGTCCCCCGCCCCGGGGCTTGTCACCGTCACGAGAAGCGGCGCCCGCCCTCCGTGCGCGTACACGAGGTTGAGGCACACCCCCCGGAGGGCCTCCACGACCTGGTTGACGTCCTCGGGCACCCGGCCTTTGCCGTGGCGCCCCGCGTGCGGTAGGGTTCGCAGGTGCGGCACGGCGCCCAGGATCGCCAGCCCCATCTCGCGTGAGACCTGATCGGGGTAGCGCACCCTGGGGTCGATGCGATCGAGCAGCACCGCGCCCACAACGGCGAGCCCGAAGCTGCCGCAGAAGCCGAGTAGGATCATCCGCCCTCCCGCCGAGCTCACGGGCTCCCGCGACACGACCGCCGCGTCGAGAATGCGGACGTCCGGAATGGTGCTCGCCTCTGCCAAGCGCGCCTCTTCGTACCGCTTCTGCAGCAGGGTGTAGAGATCCTCGGCCATGCTCAGGGTGCGACGCAGCCGGGCCTCCTCGATGGCCCGCGCCGGGATCTGACGCAGGCTGCGCGAGTCCGTACCGAGCCGGCGGCCGAGCTCCGTCTCGCGGGCCGCGAGCTGATCCATCAGCCCGCGCGCCAGCGCCGGAATCGTCTGGTGCTCCAGCGTCACGATTTCTGCCACCAAGCGCTGTACGGGCGGGTACTGGTCGGAGTAGCGGTACCGCAGCGCACGCAGGCTTGCTCGCTTCGAGGTCAGCTCTGTGAGCGCGGCGGCGAGGTCGGGGTTCCCCTGAACGGACCCGACCACCGCGAGCGCGTCGGCGGAGAGGCCGCTCGAGTCACTGGTAGGCGCCAGCAACCGTTGCAACGCCTCGCGGTCCTGTTGGATCCGATCCCGGTCGGCCTGCATGCCGAAGAAGGTCCCGAACTTGGGATCCGACTCGGCGCCCTGGCCGCCGCCGGCCCCGCCGGGCATTCCGAGCGCCCCGGGCGGCGTCCGATCGCCCGGCAACGTAATCGTCCGTTCCCGGAATCGCTCGAACCCCGCCTCGGCGCTCCGCAAATTCCCTTGCGCGCTCTGCAACTGCTCCGCCAGGATCTTCGTGAGCTCGGTAAGCTTTTTGCGCTTCAAGTCCGACGCCACTTGCACGTAGCGTTCGGCCACCGCGTTGACCACGGCGGTGATGCGCGGTGCGTCGGGGCCCCGCAACTCGAGCCGAAGGAAGTTCCCTTTCTCATCCAGCTGCGCGCTCAGCGAGTCCGCCAGCGAGCGCGCGGCATCCCGCAGGGTCGACAAACCGAACTCGACGGCCCGGTCGGCAGGCAGCGTGCTGGCGGCGGGCGCCCAGGCCAACCCCAGCCGGGTTCCGATCGAATCACCCACCGTCCCGCGCTCCAGGACCTGGCCCTCAACCGTGGCGAGGGCGTAACTCCGACGGTCGGAGTCCACCTTGAGCCGATACACCCCTGGGCGGTACTGCCCGGTCACCTGCAACGTCGCCAGGACGGGTTCGTCGACTCGCGACTTCGGGCTCACGAACAACCGCTGGTCGCGGACCACCTGATCGAGCACCACGTATGACTTGAGGAGATCCACCCAGGCCTGGGGGTCGAGCAACTGGCCCTGCCGGATCGGCCCTCGGTCCTGGCCCTGGCCCCAGCGCTCGCTCTCAGTCGCGTCAATCCAGATGGTTGCCTGCGCCCCATACTGGGGCCTGACAAAGCGTGCGAGCCCGAAGCCTGCCGTCGTGCCGAGAACCGTCACGCCGCAGATCAACCACTTGAACCGCAGCACTGCGCTGAACACCCGCCTCCAATCCACCCCTCCTTCGGAGTCGGCACCGCCCCACCCCGCGGTGGGGGGTGGCGGCGATGGCGGAACCATCACCGGTGCAGTCGAACCGGGTGGCAGCGGCAGATGACTCATGCTCATGGAACGGGTACCTCTCGGGGTGGCCCTCGGTGTGGCTTCGGAAAACTGCGTTTCATCGGGTGAAAAAGTGTGGCAAGTCCGATACCGTGCCCTGCCCGCAGACCGGTTGAGCTGATGCCGCAATTCAGTGCAATCGCAGCCCAAGATCTGATGCACCTTGGTGCGCTCGGAGCGGGGTCGCCCGGCTCCGCGTGACCAGTTGTTGCTGAATCCGTGCGGGAAATCGGGCCACGCTGCGGGGTCGCGACAATGTGGCCCGAACTGTGCGTAGGAGTCCGCTCGACCGTTATCGAGGACGAGGGCGATGTCCATGCCGATGTCACAGGACGGTGTCCAACCGGGCGACGTGCGGGAGCCGGCCGCCTTGCTGGCGATCGGGCCGGAAGCCAAGGCCCGCGTGCGGATTCTTGTGGTGGACGACGAGCACACGCTGCGCGAAAGCTGCGCCGCAGTACTCCGGCACGAAGGGTACGACGTCACGGTCTGCAGCCGGGGCCAGGACGCGCTTGAACTGCTCAAGCGCCGCGCCTTCGACGTCCTGCTCGTGGATCTCTACATGTCACAGATCGACGGGCTTGCACTGCTGCGAGCCGCACTCGGGACCAATCACGACACGATCGTGATCGTGATGACTGGGAATCCGAGCGTCGAATCGAGCGTCGAGGCTTTGCGGCAGGGTGCTTTCGATTATCTCCCCAAGCCCTTTTCCGCATCACACCTTCAGGTGTTGATCGGGCGCGCGGTGCACACGCTGTTAGTCGCGCGCGAGACGCGTGAGCAGCAGGACACGCTCGACCGGGCGCAGGTGCAAACGGATAAGCTGACACTCCTCGGCACCGCGCCGGCCTTTCGCCGGGCGATCGAGCTCGCCCGGAAGGTGGCGCCGACCGACGCGTCCGTTTTCATCACGGGAGAGAGCGGCAGCGGCAAGGAGATGATCGCGCAGTTCATTCACCACCACAGCCGCCGCTCGAGCCGCCCCTTCGTGGCGGTGAACTGCGCAGCGCTGCCCGAAGGACTGCTCGAGTCCGAGATGTTCGGCCACCGCAAGGGCGCCTTCACCGGCGCGGTGCGGGACAAACCTGGGTTGCTCGAAGCCGCCCACGGCGGTACGCTGTTCCTCGACGAGCTCGTCGAGATGCCTAAGTCGATCCAGGCCAAGCTGCTGCGCGTCATCCAAGACGGTGTGGTGCGCCGCGTGGGCAGCGAGACAACCGACGCCGTCGTGAACGTGCGGTTCATCGCCGCGACCAACGGCGACCCGGAAGGCGCCGTCAAGGCCGGAGAGATGCGGGAGGACCTGTACTACCGCTTGCGCGTGGTGCCGATCAACGTACCGGCGCTACGCGAGCGACCCGAGGACATCCCGCTCCTGGCGGACTACTTCCTCTCCACTTACTGGGTGCGCCATCGCCGCAAGGGCGCACCGTTCCCGCGCTTGACCGACGCGGCGCTGCGCGCGCTGTGCGGGTACGCCTGGCGCGGCAACGTCCGCGAGCTTCAGAACGTCATCGAGCATGTGGCCGTGGTCGTGGAACCGGGCGCCGAGATCCGGCCCGAGGACTTGCATCTCACCGGAGACTCGGGGACGGCGGAGACGGGGGCGAATCCCGCGTCGTTGATCTCGACCCTGCTCGAAGAGAGCTATCACGCCGCCCGAGACCGTGTAATCGCCCAGTTCGAGCGGCAGTACCTGACGTGGCTCGTCAACCGAGCCAGCGGCAACATGTCGAAGGCAGCCCGCATTGCGGGTGTCGATCGGACCACGTTGTACCGGCTGATGGAGCGCCACGGACTGCAGCGCAGCCCCACCGCGGGGTGGGTGGTCGAGCGTGAGCCCGGGTCGGCGGCGGGCGCGATGGAGGAGGTCGAGGCGCATGTGGGCGAAACGGGCGGGCAGGCCGCGTGATCCGCGGAGGGGTAATGGAGATGCGGTCGAACACCGCTGAACAGCTCGATTGGCCGGTCGTCGCGCCGGTCCCGAGGCCCGAGCCGGAGCAGGAGCTGGAGCCGCAGGATCTCACGGCCTCCCTGGCGGGCCCCAACGGACTTGATCTCGTCGTGGAGCTCGCGCATGACCTACGCTCGCCCCTCACGTCCATCCTTTTCCTCGCGGAAGCCCTGCAGCAGGGTCAGGGCGGTTCCGTGACCGCGGAGCAGGGTCGCCAACTTGGTCTGATCTACAGCGCCGCGCTTTGCCTGTGCGCCACGGCGAGCGACGTGCTGGAGCTGGCCCGGGGCGGCAACCGGTTGGTGGACCGCGCGCCCGCACCCTTCTCGGTGGCCGAGACGTTCGAGTCGGTGCGCAGCATGATCCAGCCGATCGCCGAGGAAAAGAGCTTGGCGCTACGCCTCGTCCACCCCGTGCCCGAACGGCGCGTCGGGCACGCCCGGGCGCTGTCGCGCGTACTCCTCAACCTCGCCACCAACGCGGTGAAGTTCACCGACACGGGCTACGTGGAACTGGCGGCCCGACCGATCGACGCCCGCCGGCTCGAGTTCTCCGTTCGGGACACCGGCGCGGGGTTTGATCCGGTCCTCCAGCGCGCCCTGCATCAGCCCGCACGGACGGCGCCAGCGAACGGGCGGCATCACTTTTCCAGCTCCGGCCTGGGACTCGCTATCTGTCGCAAGCTGGTGAAGGTCATGGGCACCGAGCTCCAGGTGGAAACCCACCCCAATTGGGGAACCCGGTTCTATTTCGAGGTCGACTGTCCGCCCGTTAGTTCGGCTACCTGACCCGCCCGCCCCGGCGCGGCGGCTAGGATCGAGCGACTGGCGCTCAGGGGTGATCTCGCCCTACCTGTTGCGTCCACGCGATATGAAATAGAAGGAACGGAGCGCTGTCTCGGCCGTCGTGCGAACGGCCGAGCGGACCCGTCGCGAGCGTTCTACACTCGCCGCCTCCGCGCCATAGAGCGACGCAACGAAACGCAGCTCCGCCGGCAGCGAACCGGTGCACGTCAAGGCATGCGCACGCTTGCGGCATCGGCCTCGGCGCGCGCACGGTCTTTGCCATGTCTGCGGCGTCATGACGACGACGCTCACGCCTTACCGACCGGCACGATCCAGCCGACCGACGCTTTCGCTCGTACACACATCGCCACTCCACGCCATTGATCGAGAGCACCGGGGCCGGCGCCTCGTAAACGTCGTCGTGGCGGCCGTCGGCCTCGCACTCACATCCCCGTTGCTGCTGCTGATCGCGGCATTGATCAAGCTGACGTCGCGCGGACCGG
>WNFW01013053.1_pt1 | contig 11412 bp, 13 predicted proteins | sample 5400131 | NCBI WGS metagenome assembly WNFW01 (sample SAMN13153362, study PRJNA577476) | soil metagenome | isolation source: 20 cm soil or saprolite under grassland replicate 1 | place: USA:California | collected 2016-06-15
ACGACGTGACCGGCATCGCTGAGTAGGGCCAGGCTGTGCGCGAACAGGCCTCCCACCACCTCGACCACCAGCACGGTGGTGGTGAGAAGGAGGGCCAGCCGAATTCGGGCGTCGGCGCTGGAGCCCACGGGGGCGAGCTGCATCGGCCTTATCTTATTGCGCATTGGCGGATCATCCTGACCATTCTGTATTTACCCCGGCAACAGGACAACGACTCCACTGGACCGAGCTTCCGCATCATATTCAGCGCGCTCTCGAGGATAGGGTCGGCGCCCCCCGTTGTGGAGGCGACTACACAGCCGGGCGGGTTCTCGCCCGGGGTGGCCGCCCGGCTCGTGCTCGCCGACGGCCGCCGGGTTTTCGTCAAGGCCTGCAGCAGGTCGATCAATCCGGATTCGCCCGGGATGCACCGGCGCGAGGCCCGCGCTGATGTTCGAAGACATCGATGGGACAACGCCGCGAACGCCGTGGCAAGCAGCGGAGCTTGATCGGGTCCTGCGCGCCATCGAGGAGTTGAGCGCGGGCCTGACGCCGGCCCCAATCGGCGTGGAACCGGTGGGCGAGCTGATGCCTGACGTCTTTACGGGCTGGCAACGGCTGGCGGCGGGCGTCGAGTCCGGCCAGGACGACCTGCGAGGCCTCGATCCCTGGGCTCAGCAGCACCTTGGCGAGCTGGTGGCTCTCGAGGGGGCATCCGCGGATGCTGCCTCGGGAACAACGCTGCTGCATGCGGACCTGCGCGCCGACAACATTCTGCTCACGCCCTCCCGGGTGTTCTTCATCGACTGGCCGTGGGCCAGCCTCGGAGCGCCGTGGGTCGACTTGCTCTTCATGTTGCCAAGCGTCGCCATGCAAGGCGGTCCCAGACCCTGGGAGATCTTCGACGTGCACCCACTCGGACGGCGGGCGCCGGCTGCGGCAGTCACCGCCGTCGTTGCTGCCGTCGCGGGATTCATGATCCGGGGGTCACGCCTCCCGCCACCACCCGGCCTCCCGACGGTGCGGGCCTTCCAGCGCGACCAGGGGCTGCCCGCCCTCGAGTGGCTGCAGCGCCGCACCGGCTTGACCTAACCCGAAAGCGCGGCGGCGATAGGAAGATAGAGCTGCCGGTAGCGCAGGTAGGCGGCCTCGTACGCCTCAGTCGCCGATCCGGGCGTCGCGACCAGTTCCGGCGGCGCCGCCAACGCCGCGACCCGCTGCGCATCCGGCCAGGCGCCGAAGCCAATACCGGCGAGGAGCGCGGCACCGAGTGCCGAGCTGGTGGCGGTCGCGGTTGCCAGCAACGGCTGCTCGAGAACGTCAGCGAGCAGCTGCCGCCAGCGCGGATTGAAGGAGCCACCGCCGGCGAGTCGCAGCTCGGTCGCCGCCACGCCCGTCGCGAGCAACGCCTCGAGTCCCTGCCGCACGGCAAACGCGACCCCCTCGAGCGCGGCACGTAGGAGGTGGCCGCGGGAATGGTTGAGACGAAGTCCGATCCAGGCGCCTCTGGCGAGCGGGTCGAAGTAGGGGGTCCGCTCGCCGGTGAGGTAAGGAAGGAACACCAAACCCTCGGCGCCCGCCGGGACGGCGAACGCCTCCGCGTAGACCTCATCCCAGGTCGCGCCGAGCGTGGCGCGGACCCACTCCAGCGCGATGCCCGCATTTTGCATCGCCGCCATCGCGTACCAGCGGTCGGGTGCGGCCGCGCGGAAGAGATGCGTTCGAGCGGTGGGATCGATGGCCAGCCGATCGCGCGGCGCCACCACCTGCGCCCCGCTACCGATCGTCAGCTGCACCGGTCCCGGATCGAGCAAGCCGCCCGCGAGAGCCGCAGCCGCGGTGTCGGCGGCGCCGCCGACCACCGGGAGGTTGGGGCGGATCCCCAGGTGGGCTGCCGCCTCAGCCGCGAGCACGCCACAAATCTCCACGGACTCCCGGATGGGCGCCAGGAAGTCGATGCGGAGGTCGAGCTCGTCGATGACGTCCTTGGCCCAGTAGTCGGTTGTCAGGTCGTAGAGCAATGTGGCGGATGCGTCGCTCGGCTCGGTCGCTGCCTCGTGGATGAGGCGCAACCGCAGCCAGTCCTTCGGCTGCAGGGCCCAGTGTGCCCGGCGGTACGTCTGCCGTTCGTTGTCGCGCAGCCAGAGCAGGGTTGGGCCCGCCATTCCGGTCGCGGGCGGATTTGCCAGCTGGCGCCGCCGCTCGCCGCCCAGCGCGTTGTAGGCCTCGAGCTGCCGGCGGGCGCGACCGTCGGCCCAGAGGATCGCCGGACGAAGGGGTTCGCCGGCATCGTCGCTGAGTACGACGCCATGCATTTGGCCGCAGAGGCCGACTGCCGCGACCTCCGGCGCATGCGCACCGGTCGCTTCGCGCACAGCGGTTCCGGCGGCGTGCCACCACGCCTGCGGATCGGACTCGGCCCAGCCGGGTTGCGGCGTCGTCACAGGATAGGTGGCGGACCCGGTGCCGACGATCGATCCATCGACGTCGAGCACGAGCGCTTTGAGCGAGCTGGTGCCTAGGTCGATGCCGAGGAACATATGGCTCCCTCCCAGGGATCGAGCGTTATCTCGCCATCGACCCGATCGCCGTCGCGGGAGCGCGTCGTGCTGATGACCACGGTGCCGTGAATCGCAGGGACGGACGTGCGCTCGTCCGAGAGGTTGAGGGCGATTGACGTATCGCGACCTCGCTGCCACGCCCAGACGCCGGTCGCTGAGGACAGCGCCATATAGGAACCACTGCGCAACTCGGGACGGGCGCGGCGCGCCGCGATGAGGTCGCGGACGAAATTCAACGTCGAGGATGGATCGCGGCGCTGATCCTCGACGTTGCGCGACGCGACGTCGCCGAGCGGGAGCCAGGGCCGCGCGCCCGGTTTCGTGAACCCGCCGCCCGGCGCATCCGTCCAGTGCATCGGGGTCCGCTCGGGATCGCGTCCGCGCGGCGCCGGCCAGAAGCGCTTGCCGAGCGGGTCTTGCAGATCTGATTCGCGAAGCGGCGTGTCGGGCATACCGATCTCGTCACCGTAGTAGAGGACCGGCGTGCCACGCAACGTCAGCAGGCTCAGCAGGGCGCAACGCAGCTTCCGCTCGTCGCCACCCGCCCAGCGGCTCATGACTCGCGAGACGTCGTGGTTGGAAGCGGTCCAGACCGGCCAGCCTTCCGCCGGGATGACCGCCTCGCTCTCGGCGACGACCCGCGCCAGCGCAGTGGCCTCGAACGGGACGTGCACGTAAGTGAAGTTGAACGCCAGGTGCAGCTGGTCACCTTGCCCGTAGAAGCGCCCCATGCTTCGGATGTCGAGCACATAGGTTTCGCCGATCAGGACGCGCGGCGGCGAGTATCCGTTCGCCAGCGAGCGCCAGCGGCGGAGGATATCGTGGACTTCGGGCCGCTCCATGTTGTAGACGCTGCGCTGGCCATGCGCGCGAACCTCGGGGGGATCGTCGGCAGTTGCGACCGGGTTGTCGCGCAGCTCGCGGTCCTTGACGATGCCGTGGGCGACGTCGATCCGGAAGCCGGCGACACCGCGATCGAACCAGAAGCGATAGATGTCGTCGAAGGCGTCGCGGACCGCCGGGTTCCACCAGTTCAGGTCTGGTTGTTCCGGAAGAAAGTTGTGCAGGTAGTACTGGCCCGTGTTGGCGTCGAGCGTCCAGGCCGGCCCGCCAAAGGCGCTCAACCAGTTATTCGGCGGGCTGCCGTCCGCCCTGGGATCGACCCAGACGTACCACTCGCGATGAGCGGACGCGCGAGACGACCGTGCGTCGACGAACCAGGGATGCCGGTCACTGCTGTGGTTGGGCACGATGTCGAGCACGATCTTGATGTCGCGCTTTGCCGCTTCCGTGATCAGCGCATCGGCGGTGGCCAGGTCGCCAAAAACCGGCTGCACCCCGCAATAGTCGGCGACGTCGTAGCCAACATCAGCATCCGGCGAGACCGTGATCGGATTCAGCCAGATGGCATCGACGCCCAGCCAGTGCAGGTAGTCGAGGCGATCGATGACGCCCTGCAGGTCGCCGACGCCGTCGCCGTTGGAGTCCTGGAACGATCTCGGGTAAGCCTGGTAGATGACGCCTTCGCGCCACCACGTCTCGGAAGGCACTGGCGGCCATGCTATCGAACCCTCCACGTGGGCTGACGGGAAGAGAGCTGACAACCAGTTTCACTCCCATGGCCTTGCTGGCACCAGGACACTCGGCGACCTCTCCCCCGCGGAAACCTGCCATCCGAGGCCGTTCCCTCGCCGCGCTGGCAGCGGCCACAGTTCTCCTCGTCACGGCGGCGGCCCTCCTACCGCCGCTCATTCCCGCTGGCGCTGACCTGAACGACGCCAACCAGGCAGCCTACGCCCGTGCGATCTGGCCCGAGACGCAGATCAGTCTCGCGGTCGTGATGATCTTCTTGCCGTCACTCTGCTACGCCGTGGCAACGAGAGGCGCAGCCAGGGGCCGGCTGTTGATCGCTTCGATTTCACTCCTGGGCGTCGCCGTCGCGACGTTCTATGTCGTCATCAGCCTGCAAAGCTACGTGGCCAAGCCGGAGGTCGTCTACGGGTCCGTGACCAGCCTCATCGGACGAAGCATCTGCCTTCAGTACGGGGCGGCAAGCATGATCGTCGGGAACGAGGCAGTGACGCGGTGCTTTGCGCTCGATGTGCCGAGCGAGGAGCTGCGAGGAGCCGAGAACTGGGTCCAGGAAGGCTGGTATGTTCATGTGCTGGTCTCTCCGCGAGGACACGTCGGCTACATCGCCCCCGTCTCCGGCGTCCTCCAGTAGCCTCGTGGGCCGTTACCTAGCTCTTGGGCGTGACCGCTGGGGCTTTGAGCACGGATTGACCGTTCGGCGAATGGCCGTTGCCGGCCGACTTCAGCGAGGGTTCGATGATGGCGTCGATCAGGCCATAGTCCTTGGCCATCTCGGGCGTCATGAAGAAGTCGCGCTCGATGTCGCGCTCGACCTGCTCTGTCGAGCGGCCGGTGTGCTGGGCGTAAATGCCAACGATGATCTCCCGCAGCCGCAGTATCTCGCGCGCGTGGATCTCGATGTCCGTGGCCTGCGAGGTCCGCATGCCGCCACTGGGCTGGTGCAAGACGATCTGGCAATGTGGCAAAGAGAGCCGCTTGCCCTTGGTACCGCCGACCAGGATCAATGACGCGGCGCTGGCGGCCATCCCGGTACACAGGGTGCTCACGGGGGGATGCACGTAGCGCATCGTGTCGTAGATCGCCAGTCCCGCGGAAATAGAGCCGCCCGGGCTGTTGATGTAAATGCTGATCTCCTTGTCCGGATCCTCGCTGTCGAGGAAGAGCAGCTGCGCGATCACCAGGTTGGCGACGTCATCATCGATCTCGCTGCCGAGAAAGATGATGCGGTCGCGCAGCAAGCGGGAGTAGATGTCGTAAGCACGCTCGCCGCGCGCGGTGCTCTCGATGACGCTGGGAACAAGGGCCATGAATTCCTCCTTAACGGTCCACGGTGAATCCGATTCGCCGCCGGGCCGGTGTAGCCTGTGTGGCGGCCAGATACAAACTGAAATGGGCAACGCTCCTCAGAGCTTGCGGACGAAGGTTCTGGGTCGCGATCTGGAGCTGCGCTCGGGGGTCCTCGGGCCAGCTGCGCCGCTGCTCCCTGGCGGCCTGGCTCCCCAGGGATCTCGCCAGGTCGAGGTACAGCTCGGCGACCGGGACTTCCAGCGCTCGGGCGATGGCGACCAGCCGCTCCGACGACACGTCCTTGAGTCCCCGCTCGAGCTCCGAGAGATAGGCCGGTGATAGCTCCGCCGCCTCTGCCAGCTCACTCAGCGACCGCTCGGCTTCCTCTCGCCGCCGGCGAAGCAAGTTGCCGAGCGCGACTCGAATCGAACTCGCGTCTTCGCTGTGAGCGTATGCCATATGCCTCGAGCGTATGGTAGCAGACTTTTGAGTCGCCGGCGAAGGTGCATGCCCAGAGGCACGGGCCTCGTCGTATAGGCCGCTGTCCGCCATTCAGATGGTTGGGCCGCGCCTCGGCTGGGCCGTCGGGGCCCACGCGATCTTTGCCACCGCCGACGGCACGCACTGGACGAAGCAGTACGCATCGACCGAGGAGTTCGTCGGCGTGGACTTCATCAGCGCCACCACCGGGTGGGCGGTCGCGACTCGAACCTTGATTGGCACCACCGATGGCGGCCATACCTGGCGCCAACTGGGCGAGCCACGGATGCCGCTTCGGTCGATCCACTTTGCCACCCCCACGCAAGGCTGGGGGGTCGCCGGCGGAAGTGACCCGCTGCAGAGCCACGGATGGCTGATTCCCCACGAAGGTGCCACGCTGGCCTTCACCTACGACGGCGGGTCGAGCTGGTCATCGCTCGACGGTCCCGCGAACCCGCAAACCGTGTGCTTCAGCGACCCGGCCCAGGGATGGATCGGTACCCTGGAGGGCGTCTTCATCTATCGGAATACCGACCTGGGGCACAACTGGAGCAAAGTGCTGCAACGGCCGGACCAGCAGCCGGGCCTGCCCCAGGCCACTCTCATCCAGTGCGCGGCGCCGCAGGCGCTCTGGGTGCTCTTTACGGGAGGACCGAGCGCCATGAGCCACAGCCCGTACATCGCGTACGCGACCGTGGACGGATCGACCTGGAAGGCCGTGATGAAGGAATCGATGTCAGAGGGTCAGATCCTCCCCGGCGTGCCGGCCGGCCCGGATACCTACCCACCGAGCTTCAGCGTCGTGGACCCCCAGGACGCCGTCTTCATCGGTGACGGCCCGGCAACCAATGTCGCGCAGTGCGTCGTCGCCAGCAACGGCGGCGCGATCCTTCGCCGCACCGGCCGGATCGACAACGCGCCGGAGACATTCGGCGCCGCGTTCGTCAGCGTCACCGCCGGTTGGGTCCTCACCAGGAACGCCGGCGGGGACTACGTGATCGATGCGACGAGCGACGGCGGTTATCACTGGTCGCAACAACTGGCCGTCCCGCCAACCTCCGCCGGCTAGCCGCCGATCAACGTAAAATCCAGCACGCGGGGCGTAGCGCAGCCTGGTTAGCGCGCTTGCTTTGGGAGCAAGAGGCCGCGAGTTCGAATCTCGCCGCCCCGACCACATTCCAGGAAGGATTGACCAGATGCTCCCGGTCCTCGTGATCATCGCCGTCATCACCGTGCTGGCGGTGCTGGCCTTTCGTCAGTTCGAGCGCTACCGCTACACGGATGCCTGGCGGACGAGCGAGTTCCGCGGGGCGGCCTTTGGGTTCTTGATGTGGTTCGGCGGCATCTTCGGCCACCGCGTTCCACCGCCGCCACAGGCGAAGATGGAACTGACGACACCGGCCGGCGAGCCCGAGCCACCCGCGTCAGGCGGCGCGGCGCTCCCGGATCAGGCTCCGGACGATGAATAACAGGTTGGCGGGACGCTCCGCCAGCCGCCGCATCAGGTACGGATACCACTCGGTCCCGTAGGGCACGTAGATCCGGACGCGGTAGCCCTCGCGGAGCAAGCGGTCCTGCAGATCGCGGCGGATGCCGTAGAGCATCTGGAACTCGAAGCGGTCCGCGCGAATCTCGCGCTCGCGCGCGAACCGCCTGGTGGCTTCGATCAGTCGATCATCGTGGGTTGCGATCGCCGGGTAGACGCCGTGCAAGAGCAACTGCTGCATCTCGGCCTCATATTTCGCATCGACGTCGGCCTTCTTCGGGAAGGCGTTCTCCGGCGGTTCGTCGTAGGCGCCTTTGACCAGCCGCACCCGGATTCCGGCCGCATTGACCCGGGTAACGTCGTCGGCGGTGCGATACAGGTAGCTCTGCAGAACGACGCCGCAGTTGGGAAAGCGTTCGTGCAGCGCCAGGACCAGGTCGATTGTGCGCTGCGTGTAGGCCGAGCCCTCCATGTCGACCCGCACGAAGTTGTCGAGCTGCTGAGCCCGCTGGAGGATGCGTGTCAGAAGCTCGCGGCAGAGGTCTGGCGAGATGTCGAGTCCCAGCTGCGTCAATTTGACCGAGACGTTCGCATTCAGCCGCTCCGCCGCGATCCGTTCGAACGCTGCCAGGTAATCGTCGGTGGCGGCGCGTGCCGCCTTCTCTTCGCTGACGTTCTCGCCCAGGTGGTCGAGGCTCGCGGACCAGCCGCGACGGTTGACGTCGCTCACCACCCGGACCGCGTCGTCCAGGTGGTCCCCCGCCACGAAGCGGTAGGCGAGCGATGCGGTGAGCCGCTGGCGCGTGACGAACCGCTGCAGGCCGCGGCGATGCGACAGGTAAAGGAATGATGCCCTCAGCACCTCAGTGCCCTTCTGAGGCGGAGAGGGCGGCGTCGAACGCGCCGTGGACTTCCAGCGCATTCAGCGCCCGTGCCCGATGACTCAAGAGGTTCTTTTCCTCGGTCGACAGTTCGGCGAGCCGGCGGCCGTCGGGCAGCTGGAAGATGGGATCGAAGCCAAAGCCGTGCGTGCCACGCGGCTCGGACGCGATCGAGCCGGCCAGGATTCCTTCGCCGGTAAAGACTCGCCCGTCCGGCAAGGCCAGCACCGCCGCGGAGCGGAAGAACGCCGGCGGCGAGCTGGTCACCGCAGCGCCGAGGGCCTTGAGCAACGCGGCGACGAGCGCGCGACCGTCCCCCTTGTGCTCGGCGCCGGCGAAATATGCCGAATCGATGCCGGGTCGGCCGCCGAGCAGCGGGACTTCGAGTCCCGAGTCGTCCGCCAGCGTCGGCAACCCGCTCAGCCGCCGGCCGACCTCGGCCTTCTTGCGCGCGTTCTCCAGGTAGCTGGCTCCGTCCTCAACGACGTCGAAAACGATCCCGACATCAGTGGGGCTGACCAGCTCCATCGGCAACTCGCCCAGGATCGCGCGCAGCTCCTTGAGCTTGCCCGAGTTCGTCGTGGCGAGCAGCAGCCGGTTCAGCGCAGCTTCAGCGCCTTCTTCTGAGCCTCGACCAGCTCGGCGGCGCCCTTGGTGGCGAGCTTGAGCATTTGCTCCATCTCTTCCGGTTTAAACGGTTCCTGCTCGGCCGTGCCCTGGATCTCGATGAAGCGGCCGTCCTCGGCGAGCACACAGTTCATGTCGGTCTGGGCGGCGAAATCCTCGAGGTAATTGAGGTCCAGGCGGGGCTGGCCCTGCACGATGCCGACACTGACCGCGGAAACGAAATGGCGGATCGGAATTACGCGCAGCAGGTTGCGTTCGACGGCCTTCTGCAGCGCCAGGTGGAGGGCGACGAACCCGCCCGTGATCGACGCGGTGCGCGTGCCGCCATCGGCTTGCAGCACGTCGCAATCCACCATGATCGTGCGCTCTCCCATCAGCGGCATATCGATGGCGGCTCTCAGCGCGCGGCCGATCAGGCGTTGGATCTCCTGGGTGCGCCCGTCGACCCGTCCCGTCCGCGATTCGCGCGCGGTGCGCGTTTGGGTCGCCCGGGGGAGCATCGAGTATTCGGCGGTGACCCAGCCTTCCCCGGTCCCCTTCTTGTGTGGTGGCGGCTTGTCGTCCCAGCTCGCGGTACAGAGCACCCTGGTGTCGCCCATGTTGATGAGCGCCGAGCCTTCAGCGTAGAGGTTCACGCCGGTCTCGATCTTTACCGGCCGGAGCTGATCCACCCTTCGGCCATCAGGTCGGGTCTGGGCCAATGGGCTCTATCTTCGCAGAGCGCGGATCACGAGGATGCTGAGCTCGAAGAGGATGATGAGGGGAGCCGTCAGCAGCAACGGCGTGAAGGGATCGACCCCCGGAGTCACCATGTTGGCCCCGACGAAGATGCCGATCCAGAACTTCAGCCGGTTGCGTTTGAGGAATGCCGTACTCACAATCCCCGCAAGGCCAAGCATCGTCATCGCGAGCGGCAGCTCGAAGGTGACGCCGAAGATGGCGATGAGAATCAGGACGAAGTTGATGTACTTGTCGGCAAACGGCAGGTACTGGAGCTCGGAACTGCCGATTCCGGTTAGGAACCTCAAGGCGATCGGCAGAGCGAAGAAGGCAAAGCCCATGCCCATCGCGAAGAGTGCGATCGCCGACCCAACGAAGCCGACCGCGAAGCGCCGCTCGTTGCGACGCAGGCCCGGGGCAACGAAGGTCCAGACTTGCCAGATGATGATCGGACTGCTGAGGACGAACCCGGTGAAGATTCCGATCTTGAAGAAGAGCAGGAAGCCATCGACCGGGCCACCGTAAATCAGCCTCTGGTTGCCGATCACTTTGTGCACCGGTCCCAGCAGGATGCCCAACACCGGCTGGGAGACCGCGAACCCGATCAGGGTGGCGACCGCCCACGCGATCAGCGAGATGATCAGGACGCGCCGCAGTTCCTCGAGGTGCTCGATGACCGTCATCCGCCGCTCCTCGTCCGCCGGAACGATGCTGGGCTTGGCCATGGCTGCCCTATCGGCGCCGGACCGGAATCAGGCCTTGCTGTCGGTCGGCGACTTCACGTCGGTGGCCGGTTTGACGTCCGGGGCCGGCCCGCTCGTGGCGTGCTGTTCGGTGCTGGAGTCCGGCGTCGCGCTCTTCTTGAACTCTTCCTGGATATCGCTCGAGGTCTTGCGGAATTCACGCATGGCCTTCCCGATCGCGCCGCCAACCTCGGGGAGCTTTCCAGGTCCGTAGACGATCAGCACGATGACCAGGATAAGAACGAGGATGTACCAGTGTCCGAAAAGACCAGGCATTCAGATTGCTTCTCGCGGCCCATTATACGCCCGCTTTGTAACGGTCTCCTGATAGGCCAATGAGGCCTAGCCGGTCTCTTCCTGGACCGTCACCGTGGTCATGGTGTCGCCCTGCGCGATCTTGAGAACGACGTCCATCCCGGTCTGGACGTAGCCGAACAGGTTGTAGCTTTTGGCGAGCTTTTTGCTGTCGTCGACGGTGCAAATGAAGAACTGGCTGCCGTTGGTGTTCGCGCCGGAGTTCGCCATCGCCACCGCGCCGGCGGTGTACTCGCCGAGCACCGGCTCATCGTTGAACTGGTAGCCAGGGCCGCCTGAACCCGTGCCCTGCGGGTCTCCGCCCTGGATGACGAAGTCGGCGACGACCCGATGGAACTTGAGGCCGTCGTAATACTGGTTGCGGGTCAGGAAGACGAAGTTGTTGACCGAGTTCGGAGCCAGCTTGGGGTCGAGGCAGAGGGTCATCGTCCCCTTGTTGGTGTTCATCGTGACGAGGTAGTGGTGCGCGGCGTTGATGGCCATCGGGGGTGGCGCGCTGTAGGTGTGTTTGCCGGCGTTGCCGCCGGTGGGCGTCAGGGGCGGCCCGAAGTTCAGCGAGCCACAGGCGGCGCTCACAATCGGGCTCGGCGTTGGCGTCGGAGCGACGCCAGGGCTGCCGCCGGCATTACGTCCCACATAGACAGAGAACGCAATCATAGCGACCGCCAGGATGGCGAGCGTCGCCAGCAGCTGCGGAACCCGGCGCGGAACCTGCCTCATCCCAACTCGTCCCAGCAGGG
>WNFW01003150.1_pt1 | contig 11410 bp, 9 predicted proteins | sample 5400131 | NCBI WGS metagenome assembly WNFW01 (sample SAMN13153362, study PRJNA577476) | soil metagenome | isolation source: 20 cm soil or saprolite under grassland replicate 1 | place: USA:California | collected 2016-06-15
GCAGCGCATCCGCAAACACCAGCCGCGCGAGGCTCGCCCCAGCAGGCCGGCTCCCCGCAGACTTCGCCTCCGGAATCGGAGACTCCTGAACGGACAAAAACCGAACAGTACATGCTTTCGCATGAGCGCCAGGCGAAGGCGGTAGCGTACTCGCGGGCGGGCTACACGCTTTACTTCGCCTCTTATTTTCTTGGCGGACTTTTCCTTTTTCTGATCCTTCGGCTGGGTTGGGCGGCGAAGTTTCAAGACATCGCTGAAAATGTCAGCGACAAGAAGTGGATTCAAGGACTGGTTTTCGTGCCGCTGCTTTTCCTGACCATCGCCGTTCTGCACTTGCCCCTGCGCGTGTATTGGCATGCGCTTTCCTTGCACTATGAACAATCCGTTCAAGGCTGGGCCTCGTGGTTCTGGGATTGGACCAAAGGCGAACTGCTCGATACGGCGTTTGGAATCGTTTTGGTCCTGATCATGTATGCCGTAATGCGGCGCAGCCCGCGACGCTGGTGGTTGTATTTCTGGTTTCCGGCGATCTTGATTCTCCTGGGAGTAATGGTGATCACCCCCCTGGTGATCGATCCGCTGTTCAACAAATTCGAACCATTGAGTAAGGAACATGCGGACCTCGTTGCTTCCATTGAAAAGCTCACAAAACATGCGGGTGTTCCCATTCCGCCGGATCGCATGTTCCTGATGGAGGCGAGCCGGAAAACAAAGGCCATCAACGCTTACGTGACGGGCCTGGGAGCGTCGAAGCGCGTCGTGATCTGGGATACCACGATTCAGAAGACTTCGAGCGATGAATGCCTATTCATCGTCGGACATGAGCTCGGACACTACGTTCTCGGACATGTGCGCCAGGGTTTTTTACTGGGAGCGGCCGGGCTATTGGTGGCCTTCTATCTGCTCTTTCAAGGCTTGCACTGGGCGCTCGATCGCTGGGCCGGTGACTGGAAGCTCTATGGGCAGGAAGACTGGGCTTCGCTTGCGGTGTTGCTCTTGCTCCTGCAAGTGCTGCTGTTTGTTTCCTCGCCGGTCATCAGCGGCTATAGCCGGATGCAGGAACATGCTGCGGACGTTTACGGATTAGAAGTCATCCATGGGTTGGTCCCGAATTCGGAAGAAGTTGCCGCGCACGCATTTCAGGTTCTCGGAGAGCTGGATCTGTCGGACCCCAATCCGCCGCCGTTTATCACCTTCTGGCTCTATTCGCATCCACCGCTGGCGGACCGCCTGGTGTTCGCCTACAAGTACGATCCATGGTCAAAAGGGGAATCGCCGAAGTACGTGAAGTAGCCGTGGAGGAAGCGGATCCCACTCGCTAGGAGGTGTTACGCGCCGATGCGTGCTTGCGGGCAAAAGCAGCTACTTTGCTGCGATTGCCGCAAACGGCCATCGAACACCAGCGGCGGCGGCGCGTGCGCGAATTGTCGTAGAAGAACAGGCCACAGTGCGGATTGGCACAAAGCCGAAGGCGCGCGCGAGCCCCCTCGGCGATAATTTCAGCCGCGGATCGGGCCACCGCGGCGAGCAACCAATCAAGGCCTCCCTCCCGCGCAATGAATTCGATCTTCCAGACACCATCCTCAGCGACGAGTTCATCATGGCCCTCGGTAATACGCAGTATTTCGTTTACCGGCTCGGTCCATTCCCCGGCTATCCTTTGCTTTCGAAGCATGGCCGCGAACACCTTGTGAAGGGCGGAGCCGAGCCGCCGGGCTTTCAAGAGCAACGCTTCCGCAGCCCGCGGGTCGGATGGCGACAGACCCAGAAGCTGGGCGCCGCGCTCAGCGGAGACAATTCTCGCCGACTCCAGGAAGTGAATAAGGTGTGCCCAAGACAATGCTGCGCTTGAGGGAGCCGCGTTAACGAAATCGAGTGACAGTCGCCCACCCAACAGTCGCGGGGCTGACGTGGAAAAGGGCATCAAGAGGGCCTCCCTCAAGGAGCCGGGAACGGGGTCGGTTCCGGTTCAAATAACCAGTAAAAACTATCATAATGGTTATCGAGAGAAAAGCGTTTTCTGGCCCCTGTCTCGCGGTAACCTTTGGCAGGCGGATAAATCAGATATGCTGGCTGGCGGGAGACGGCTTCCATGAAATACCAATTGGCAGGCGGCTTGACCCTCACTTCGCTTTCTTTGTTCGCGGCCCTGGCGTTGATTCGCCCACACGCTCAGACGTCCTCGAGGGCGCCGGGGACGGCCCGCACACCCGTAGTCGTCGAACTGTTTACATCCGAAGGCTGCTCCAGCTGTCCTCCGGCGGATGCTTTGCTGGCGCGGCTGGCCGAAGAACCGCTTGACGGGAATGTGCAGTTGATCGCCCTGGAGGAGCACGTCGATTACTGGAACGATTTGGGCTGGGCTGATCCGTTCTCTTCGCGGGATTGGACGTACCGGCAAAATGTTTATTCCGGGGCTCTCGGAAATGGTAACCCGTATACACCGCAAATGGTGGTGGACGGAGCGGTGGAATTCGTTGGCAGCCACGGGCAGAAGGCGCGGCAGGCAATTCTTGAAGCAGCAGGCAAGACAAAAATACCGGTGACGCTCGAACAGGGTAACGCGAACAAAGCAGGCGCAGAAAAATTTTCCGTGAAGGTTGCAAGACTGCAAGGAACGACGAAGCGTGATGCAGCGGAAGTCTGGCTGGCTGTTACGGAAACGGGATTGCACTCCGCGGTGACACGCGGCGAGAACGCCGGCGAAGACCTCCATCATGCCGCCGTGGTGCGCTTCATGCGCAAGATCGGCGAAGCGAAGGCTGACGGCGAAACTTCCTTCACTGGAGACGCGAGTGTTTCCCTAGAGAGAGAATGGAAGCGCGAGAATCTGAGAGCCGTGCTCTTGGTGCAGGAAAAAAAGAGCCGGCGTATTCTTGGCGCAGCAGAGATTCGCATCCCACAATAAATTTAGAAGCGCTCCGTCTTATTTTTAGATTTGTCAGCGAAGATAGTTCTATTCCGGGAATCAAACTTTCTCAGGTACAATCAATCTCGAGCGCAGGGAAAAGTTATTCCGGTCGAAGACTTTTTCCCGCGATAAAATCTGTCTAGAGTGAATAACCAAACCTGCTTACGGCGAAGCACCCAGCACGTCAGAAAGCAATGCGGGGCAGGGGTCTTTTCTCGAGGTGATTGTTGGACGCCGAACCAATAGCCGACCCTTCCACGACTTCCCCCTTTCAGCCTCCGCCTCCCCAAGGAATCCTCAGTAAGATTTTTCTGAACGACAAAGGAATACGCGGCGGCTGGCGTCTGCTGATTTACGCGGCCTTGGTGGCCGGGCTCGGATTCGGCGGTGGAATCGTCCTCCAACAATTTATTCGCCCCACAAGCGGTGTTTTCTCCCTCGGCTCTTCGTTCGCGTACGAAGTGTTCTGTTTCACCGTCGTTTTTGGCGCCGCGCTGATCATGGCTCAGATCGAGGGCCGCTCTCCCGGCGCTTATGGGTTGCCGCTGCGCGGCGCTTTTGGGAAATTGTTCTGGCCGGGCTGCCTCATCGGATTGCTCGAGATTTCAGTATTGGTTGGTTTGATCGCCGCCTTTGGCGGGTATTCCTTTGGTGACATGGCGCTGCATGGCAAAGAGATGTTGCGTTGGGGGATATTGTGGGCTGTCTTCTTTGTTTTTGTGGGCTTGTTTGAAGAATTCATGTTTCGGGGATACACGCAGTACACGCTAGCGGAGAGCATCGGTTTCTGGCCAGCGGCGATCGTGCTTTCGTGCTCCTTTGGGGCCGTCCATTTGGGAAATCCCGGTGAAGGCTGGGTGGGGGCAGCGGGCGTTGTGACCATCGGACTGATTTTCGCGTTTGCCCTGCGGCGTACCGGCAATCTCTGGTTGCTTGTGGGATGGCACGCGAGTTTTGATTTCGGCGAGACATTCCTTTACTCCGTGCCGAACAGCGGCATCGTCTTCGAGGGGCACCTGTCGAATGCATCCTTGCACGGCGCCAAATGGCTCACAGGCGGCACGGTGGGCCCCGAAGGGAGCGTCTTCAGCTTTCTGACCATGGGGATTCTTGCCTTCGCCATTCATCTGTTTTTCCCAGCAAAGAAACCTGAGCCCGCGCAGCCCTACGGAAAACAAGCCAATTAGTGGACGAGTTCGGAGACCAGCACCAGGCGGACGCCCTGCCCCTGCGCCTGCGGCAGAACTTCGCGCAGAGCCTGGAGCGTCGCGGGATGAGGGTGGCCAATCGCCACGGCTTCGCCCTTTTCGCGAGCGCTGCGCAAAGCCAATTCGAGCTGTTTGCGGACCGCGGCCACTTCGGCCACGTGGTCGAGGAAAGGGACGTTGCGGAAGGCAGAGCGAACTCCGAAGTCCTGCGCCGTGTCGTAAGCCACCGTGGCGGCGGTCGTGCGGCTGTCGACGTAGAAGAGGTGACGGTCGCGCAACACGGGCATCAGTTCATCCATTAGCGCGGTGTCCGCAGTCGCCTGCGATCCCTGATGATTGTTGACGCCGGCGGCGTCCGGAACATTTTGCAGAAATTGACCGATGAGCTCCGCAACTTCGGGCGCGGGCATGCCAGGATGCAGTTCCTGCGCTTCGGGTGTTTCGTTCGCGACCGATTGCATGGGCAGATGCAGCATAACCTGGAATCCACGGCGATGCGCTTCCTTGGCGATGTCCACCGAATGCTCGTGATTGGGTAAGACGGAAACGGTGAGGGGGTAGCCCAGAGCGAAGACGGCGTCGGCTGCAGCGCGGTCGCTGCCGAGATCGTCGATGATGATGGCGAGCCGCGCGTCCACAACTTTTCCGGTGGAATTCTTCGCACCTACAATGGACGCGGGTGTTGCACGCGTAACGATTTCTATTTCGAGCGCCGGCACACCTGAATGTCGAAGCTTGATGTGAAGCAGATCCCCGGTTTCGGTGGGGGGATCCTGGGTCAGATGATTTTGAGTCGCGACGGTACCGAGGCTTTGAACAAGCCTGGCGACTGCGGCACGGTGCGTATCTGCCGAGGAATCATTCTTCAACACGATACGCAGGTAATCGGTGTTTCCGGGTTGCTGGCTGGAAGCGCCTTGCCGGAGTTTAATGGGGGTCCCGGCAGGCACCGCGGCAGAGGCCGCAGCCGCCAGATCGCGCGTGATTTGGTGAACTTGCGCGGGCGTGAGGCGGTTCTCTTCGTTTTTTTTGCAGCCACTGGAAAGAACCGCGAGAAGGAAGCAAATCCCCAGGCGCACGAAACCTGTCGAACCGTTTATCTTAATTCGAAAGCAATGCGGGCTTGCTTGAACCGAGTCAGACTGCCGGGCCACGGAAAACTAAGCAGCCTTTTTCACGGGGGCCTTTAGCAGGTCAAGAGCTCGGTGAAAGATGGGGTCTTCCGGAGAAAGCGGGCGCGGTCCGAGGCCGGGTTCCTTCTGCGTTTCGGGTGCTGGCGCTGCATCTTCATCCGTCGAATCCGAATCATCTTCCGGGATGGCGTGTACCACTTCCGTGGGGACCACGCCTTCTTCCACGATCGATTTGCCGCCGGGATTGTAGTAGTTCGCGACCGTGAGGATCAGCGCCGCGCCATCATCCAGAGTAATGAGCTTCTGCTCGGAGGCGAGACCAAAAGTGCGCTCTCCAACGACATTCCCGCGATGGTTCGCAGCGATGGCGGAAGCCAGTACTTCCGCGGCCCCCGAGGTCGTGGCGTCGATCAAAACGGAGACGGGATTCTTCCAAATAACCTGTTTTGGTTCGGCCGAAAAAACCTGTGCCGAGACCGTCTGCCCGCGCAGCGTTGTCAGAATGCCAGTAGGAACGAAAAGGCGAGCGGTCGAAATTGCCTCGGGGACCTGTCCGCGGCCGCATTCCCGCACATCCAGGATGACCTTGCGAATGCCCTGTTTTTCCGCGTCGAGGAGACGATTGCGAATTTCATCCGCGCGGCCTGCGTCCAGCGAGGGAATGCGCAGCACCAGAATGTCGGGATCCACTTTCTGAGTGATGATCTTCGGCGTAGCCAGCTTCTCACGAACGAGATCGACTTCTTCGGGCGTAGCCTTACCGCGCCGGATCACCCCAACCTTGATAGCCGTGCCCGGCTGGCCATTGAGAAGATTCATGGCCTGGCCCACGGACATATCGCGGGTGGTAAATCCGCTGATGGATTCGAAAATGTCGCCGCTGCGAATTCCCGCCTTAGTGCCCGGACCATCCGGCAGCACGGAGAGAACGATAATGTAACCGTAGCGCTTGCTGAGCGTCAGCCCGGTCTCTGCCGTGCCTGTATTCGCGAGCTTCTTCTTGTACTCGTCGTATTCGCGGGGCGTGAGGTAGCTGGACTGAGCGTCGAGGGATTCCAGCATCCCGTGCAAGGAACCGGCGGTCACTGTCCGCATGTTCGGATCGTCGACGTAATCCTGCTGGACTTTCTGCAGAACCTCACCGTAAACGGTGAGCGACTTATAGGCTTTGTCTTCTGCTGTGCGACCATGCAGAACGTGTCCTATGCCTGCGAAACAAAAGATGGCTACCGATACGCAAAGTATCCCGATGCGAGACGCTCGATTCATACCCCACCCTTCCACAGCAAAATACAAATTCCAATTATACCACCGTAAAGGATTGGGACGGGGCGCGAATCTAATGGATAGCCCGGGCGGGGGATGAGGCTGAACACTTTCGGGAATGAGACACGCCCAAGACCCCAAATGTTGTTAAAATACCACATCAACCGATTCTTGCACCTCATTGTTGCTTATAAGTCATTGATAACAAAGCACGAATTCGAGAGGCGCTGGCGAACAACATGCTACAATAGAGCGCGGGGAATGTTTCAAACTACCATTGCCAAAGAGTCATTCGCCGAGGGTGTGGGCCTCCATACCGGTGTGTACGGTCACGTCCGCCTCATGCCCGCACCGGCCGAAACAGGCATCGTATTTCGCCGCGTTGACTTGGATAATTTTCCCATCGAAGCGCAAGGGCACAACGTGGCTCGCGTCAGTTACGCGACCAGCCTCATGAAACAAGGCGTTTTGCTCTCCACCACCGAGCATTTGCTTGCCGCCATCTATTCTTGTGGCATCGACAACATTTACATCGACATTGACTCCATCGAAGTGCCCATTCTCGACGGCTCGGCAGAGCCCTTTATGCAGATGCTGGAGCATTCCGGTGTTCGCAAACTGCGCAGGAAGCGGCGCTATCTGAAAATACTGAAGCCGCTGGAGGTCATCGAAGGGGATCGCAGGATCGGAATCTATCCTGCGGATGAGTTTCGCGTTCGCTGCTACGTGGATTTTCCACACCCCCTGGTAGGCCAACAGGAAGTGGAGATGTTGGTTGGGCCGGAAACTTTCCGCTACCTTCTGGCGTGCGCGCGAACTTTCTGTTTCCAACGCGACATCGAACCGCTCAAGGCCATGGGCCTCATTCGCGGCGGCTCGCTCGAGAACGCCATTGTTCTCACCGACGACGGCGTAATGAACGGGCCGTTGCGATTCCCCGACGAGTTTGGACGGCACAAGGCGCTGGATCTGATTGGCGACCTCGCGTTGGCGGGCTTGCCGCTTCTGGCGCGCGTCGAGGCCCACAAAGCTGGCCACGCCCTGCACACCCAGCTGGTCAGCCGGCTTTTGGCCGATCCCTCACTCTGGACCATCACCACTGGCGAAGCCGCCCGGCCCGAAAGAGACGCTTATCTGACTGCCCTTTCGCCTGCCCCGGCCACTGATTAACGATTCGCCGCGTCGTAAACAACCCTCCGGTTGCGAAACAGCCGCTGCTCCCGCAGAATGGGCTGAAAACTTATGTCCAACAACGATCTAGCTATAGTGATTCTGGCCGCTGGCAAAGGCACGCGGTTAAAGTCGAGCCTGGCGAAGGTGCTGCACCGCGCCGGTGGGCGCACGCTCGTCGAACAAATTGTGTGCTCCTCTAAGACGCTGAAGGCACGCGAGACGGTGGTCGTCGTGGGCCACCAGGCGGAACAGGTCGCGGCGGTGGTCGAGCCGCTCGCGGCGCTTACTGTGCTGCAGCAGCCACAAAACGGCACTGGCCACGCGATGCAAATCGCGAGGCGCGCACTAGGCCGCGCGAAGTTTGCGTTTGTGCTCCCGGGCGACGCTCCCCTCGTGCGCACCGATACCTTGAAGGCACTAATTGCCGCGCATCACAATGGAAATGCGGCGGCAACAGTTCTCTCTGCGGTGCTCGCCGATCCTTCCGGCTACGGGCGGGTTGTGCGAAAATCCGAAACGGCGGTCTCCGCGATTGTGGAAGAATCGCAGCTCACCGACGAGCAGCGCGAGATCAACGAAATCAATTCGGCGATTTATTGCTTTACCTTGGAGAAACTCTGGCCCGCGCTGGCACAGGTGAAGCCCAACAACAAGCATCGCGAATTGTACCTGACCGACGCCATCGCCGTCCTGAACGCCAAGGGCGAGACCGTGCTGGCGCAAGTGGCCGCCGATTCGCGCGAGGTGCTGGGTTGCAATACGCGCGCCGATCTTGCCGAAGTCGACCGCATATTCCGGGACCGGAAACGCAACGCGCTTATGGACGATGGCGTCACCATCCAGTTGCCGGAGACCGTGCTGATCGATCCGGACGTGACCGCGGGCGAAGACACCATCATCGAACCCGGCGTGCAGTTGCTGGGCAAGACGAAAATTGGCGCGCGCTGCACTATTCGAACGGGAAGCGTCCTCTCCGACGCCATCCTCGGCGACGACGTGACCGTCGAGCCGCATTGCGTCGTGGCACAGAGCCGCCTCGATGACCGTGTCATCATTGGCCCCTTCGCGCGATTGCGGCCGGAGAATCACCTGAAAGCTGGCTCGCGCATCGGCAATTTTGTGGAACTCAAGAAAAGCACCATCGGCGAAGGCACCAAAGCCATGCACCTCTCGTATCTGGGCGACGCGAAGATCGGGACGAAGAGCAACATCGGCGCGGGCACGATTACCTGCAATTACGACGGCTTCCAGAAGCATCCGACGTCGATCGGGAACAAAGTTTTCATCGGCAGCGACTCCGCACTGGTGGCGCCCGTACGGATTGGTGATGGCGCTTACATCGCCGCCGGTTCCACAATCACGGAAAACGTGCCTTCTGACGGCTTGGGGATTGCCCGCGGCCGGCAGGTCAACAAACCCGGCTGGGCGGCGAAGAAGCGCCGTGAACTGGCCGCCACCGAAAAACCGAAGAGCGCCTCATCGAAAAGAAAACCACGACGAAGAGCAAAAAAGCGGAAATAAAAGCTCCCTCCCATAGGCAGCCACCTCGATGTCAACCACTGATGCTTCAAGACGGAAGTCGTCGGTGCTGCGGCCACCTCACCAGAAGCATTTGAATACCCGCAAAGCGGGTGTTATCGTCCGCGGTAGGAGAAGTAGAAGGAGATTACCCGTGGGCAACTGGGTAAATTGGCTGCTGGTGATCGGCGGAATCGTTTGCGTGATCATGGAGCTCGCGCTCGGCGCGCTGACGGGATTCGATCTGGCGCTTCTGGGTGCTTCACTGGCGGTCGGCGGGGGAATCGGACTTCTGACCGGCTCGGCCAAGATTGGTCTGCTCGCCGCGGGCGTGCTCGCGCTGCTGTACCTGGCGGTGTTTCGAAGCTGGCTGAAAACGAAGCTGACGGTGAAGGATCAGGCCAGCAACGTGGATGCAGTGGTGGGGAAAACCGGCGTGGTCACCAAGCGGATCGCCGTTCGCGAGCCCGGCATGGTGAAGGTGGGCGCTGAGATTTGGCGAGCGGAGTTAACGGGCGGGGATGATGTTGCCAGAGATGCCGGCGCAGTGGTGGTGGTGCAATCGGTCGAAGGTGTGACGCTCAGGGTGAGGTGAGGGGATATGGACGCCATCGGCGGCTTGGTCATGGTTGCAATCTTCGCCTTCCTCGTTCTTGGTATGGTCGCGCTGGCCAAGGGCGCGCGCACGGTGAAGCAGTACGAGAAAGGATTGATCACGCGGCTGGGGAAGTATCACGGGATGGCGCCGTCCGGCCTAACGTTCATCGTGCCGTTCGTGGACGACATCGTGCGCGTGGACATGCGCGAGCAGGTCATCACTGTCCCGCCGCAGAAACTCATCACCAAAGACAATGTGACCGTGGAAGTCGACGCCGTGGTCTATTACAAGGTGATCGATCCGGTGAAGTCGCAATATGAAGTGCAGGATTTCGGCTACGCGTGCACCACATTGGCGCAGACGAATCTGCGCAACCTGATCGGCGACCGCACGCTGGATGAAACCCTCGTTGCTCGCGACATGATCAATACCAACTTGCGCGAAGTCCTCGACGAGGCCACCAACGGCTGGGGCGTGAAGGTGACGCGCGTGGAAGTGCAGAAGATCGAGCCACCGCGGGACATCACCGACGCCATGTCACGCCAGATGAAAGCGGAACGTGAAAAGCGCGCCGCCGTGCTCGAAGCGGAAGGCATCAAGCAGAGCCAGATTCTGCAGGCCGAAGGCAAGAAGCAATCGGAAATATTGAAAGCCGAAGGCGACGCGCAGGCCCGAGTTACCCGGGCAAACGCCGAGGCCGAAGCCATCAAGCTCGTCTCCACGGCCGCCGAAACCTACTTCAAGGAACGCGCCGAAATGATGCGCCGCCTCGAAGTCCTGAACAACACGCTAGCCCAAAACACAAAATACATCGTGCCCGCTAACGCCGGCCTCGTGAACGTGCTGGGCCTCGACGCCGCCGTGCAATCGCTCCCCAAGTCCTCGACGGATGCGCCTGCACCGGCCGCTTCCGGCCCCACAGGCCGTTCGATCTAATCCCCCATCGACGACGTGCTTGCATGGCCGAACCACAGACTAGAGTCGCCGCAAAGTGCAAGACGATTTGCCCGCATTTCGTCGTTCCTGATGTGGTCGCCTCCGCGGAACATTATCGCGACTCCGGGGGTTCAAGATCATGGGCTATTGGCTTGATCCGCCCGTGTTTGCCATCGTGGCGCGGGATGAGGTTGAAATTCAATTTGGGAATCTGATAGCGGAGCCCTTCCCTCGCCAAACATGGTGCGTCGCGAATGCGGCCTGGACGCCTACATTTGGGTGAACGATCTCGATGCCTTGTACGCCTAGTTGCAGGGGCCAGACGCGAAAATTCCCGAGGCTCCTGCGATGCGCGTGTAGAAATGCTATGAGCTGTTGGTCGAAGATAACTTCGGTTTTCGCCTCTGCTTTTCGATGGATACCAGTTCGCTTCCGAGTTGAGCTTCAGCAGGCCCAAGGTCCGCCGGAATCGAATGGGAAGCATAGGTGTGTGCTAAAATAGGATTTCCCGCAATGCTACAGGGAGCCGCCACCGCATGAAATTTGGAGTCGTCGTTTTTCCCGGATCCAATTGCGATCATGACGCGTTTTACGCCATCGGCAATGTTTTGCAGAGACCGGTAGAATTCATCTGGCACCAATCGCAAGACCTTGCAAATTGCGACGC
>WNFW01011780.1_pt1 | contig 11408 bp, 10 predicted proteins | sample 5400131 | NCBI WGS metagenome assembly WNFW01 (sample SAMN13153362, study PRJNA577476) | soil metagenome | isolation source: 20 cm soil or saprolite under grassland replicate 1 | place: USA:California | collected 2016-06-15
CGTTCTCGGGGTAGAGCATCAGCACGCCGATTCGGCGCATTCGCTCGCGCTGCTCTGCGCTCAGCGGCAGCGGCCACGCCGCCGCCGCGCCGCCGAGCAGCGTGATGAACTCCCGTCGTTTTTGATCGAATTGCATCCGATCCCCACTAGCTGGGACCGCACACGGCAGAATATCGAATTGGCGAGGATAAGTCAGGAGGTAACTGAACGATTTTACAACCTGTTAGCCGTTGGCGAGGGCGGTTGAAGCGACCGCGCGGCCCGAAAAAAGCGAGCCGCTTAGCGGTCAGATGATTTGGCGATCCATCGCCTTTGCCGCCCGTGTCGGGTCAAAATACTCGCGAAGGGACGCGATCTTGCCGTCCGCCGCGCGAAGGAAAAACACGTATTCCTGACGATATTCGCGCCCGGTCGCCTTTATGCGCCCTTCGGCTCTGACCTCCCCCACCGCGCCATCGGGGTCGGCGAGCGGATAAACACGAATGTCCGAGAACCGGAAGTTTTCAACCGCACCCCTGAACCACTTGACGTGCGTCTCAACCGCCTCGCGACCTTCGAGGCGACCGGGATGTCCGAGCGCTGGCGCGAATGGAAGTTCCCAAAGGATGTCATCGGCGATGAGCGTCTCCCATTCTCCCGGGCTGAGAAGCGTTTCGATGTGGCGCTGCAAAAGCACGGAGGCGACGGTCATGCGCGATCTCCATTTCGCGCCGAGACTACACTCGTCGCGCCTTCGTCGGCCAGCCTTGCCGGAATCGAGCCCGGGCAAATTCAAACTGACCCACTACCCGTTTGCGAGGCGCGCTCACACCCTATTCCCCGCGCTCCAGCGCCAGAAATCGCGGCCTTCCTCGCGCATGAAGCGCGCGAGGACCATGTTGTGCACCTCGGAAGCGCCGTCGACGAGACGCGCCTGCCGGGCGTAGCGGTAAATCCATTCCAGGATGGTGTCTTTGGAGTAGCCGCGCGCGCCGTTGAGCTGAATGGCGACGTCGGCCGCCCGATGCAACGTGTCGGCGACGTGCACCTTGGCCATGGAGACTTCCTTGCGCGCGTGATCGCCCTGGTCGAGCTTCCAGGCGGCATGCATCACCAAAAGACGCCCGATCTGGATTTCCTGCGCCACCTCGCCGAGCTTGATCTGCACGCTCTCGCGGTCGCCAAGGCGCATGCCGAAGCCTTCGCGCTGGGCGATATAGGCCTGCGCGATTTCCATCGCGCGCTTGGCGAGGCCGAGCCAGCGCATACAGTGTGTGAGCCGCGCCGGCCCGAGCCTGATCTGCGTGACCCGCAACCCGTCGCCGACCTTCATCAGCACGTTTTCGTCCGGCACTTCGAGGCCTTCGAACACGAGCTCGCAGTGGCCGCCGTGCTCCTCCGGCCCCATGATCGGAATGCGGCGCAGGATGCGCCAGCCCGGCTGGTCGCGGTGGTAGAGGAACGCGGTGAGCCCGCGCCGCTGGTCTTCCGACGTGCGTGCGACGAGGATGAAATGATCGGCGACCCCGGCGCCGGTGATGAACCATTTGTGCCCGTGGATCACCCAGCCGCTGCCTTTCTTCTCCGCGCGCGTGCGGATCATGCCGGGGTCGGAGCCGCCGCCGGGCGCAGGCTCGGTCATTGCGAAGGAGGAGCGCACCTTGCCCTCGACGATGGGTTTGAGCCACTTGTCCTTCTGCGCCGGCGTGCCCGCGCGCGCGAGAAGGTTCATGTTGCCGTCGTCGGGCGCCGCGCAATTGAACGCGAGCGGACCGAAAATCGAGCGGTTTGCCTCCTCGTACATGGCGGCCCAGCCCAGGACGGGTAGCCCCATCCCGCCGTACTCCTCCGGCGCCTGCGGCGCCCATAGGCCTTCGGCCTTGGCTTTGGCCTGCAGGGCGCGCAGCACGTCGAGGCGGATGTTCTCGTGATCGTCATAGTTGCCGGGATCGGCTTCGAGCGGCAGCACGTGCCCCTCCACGAAGCGGCCCGTGCGCAGACGGATGTCCTCGATCTCAGGGGAAAGCGTGAAGTCCATGCCCAGCGTCCCTTTGTTTGATCCATCATAGGTTCGCTCACCCTCGCAACGCCACCATCTGCCCGCCGTCGACGACGATGGTGGCGCCGGCGATGAAGCGGCCGGCGTCGGAGACGAGCAAAAGCAGCGCGCCGTCGAGATCGCGCTCCTCGCCGAAGCGGCCCACGGGGATCTCGCGTTTGATCGCGGCGCCCTGCTCGCTCATGAGATAATCGCGGTTGAGATCGGTCACGATCCAGCCGGGCGCGATGGCATTCACGCGCACGCCCTTAAACGCAAGCTCGAGCCCGAGCGCTTTGGTGAGCTGGACGACGCCGGCTTTTGCCACTGCATAGGCCGCCGTGCCTTTGGCGACTCCGAAGCCGAGCACCGAGGCGACGTTGACGATGGCGCCGCTCTTGCCGGCAGCGAGCATCCGCCGCGCCGCCTCCTGGGCCCAGAAGAACACGGCATCGAGATCGGTGCCGACGACGCGCCGCCATTCCGGTTCCGAGACGATCGGCGCGCCGCGCGATCAGCGCCACCGGCGCACCCTGCCCTGCGAGTATCTCGGCAAAGCGTAAGCCCAGGCCGCTCGAGGCGCCGGTGACGAGCGCCACGCGACCCTTGATGTCGAAAAGTTCCGCTGCAGTCATTGACCCTCGTTTCTTACGGCGCGTTGCACGGCAGCGCCGCCCTCGACTTGGCTCCCGACGGGGAGGATACTGCATCATCCGCCCGATGGAACATTGCAAGGATCGCCCAAGGATCGTCCATGGCCGAGCACGACCAGCATGAGCACGGCTCGGAGCTCTCCGAGACGCAGTTGCGCGTACGCGCGCTGGAGACCGTCCTGAGCGAGAAGGGCTATATCGATCCGGCCGCGCTCGATGTCATTATCGAGGCCTATGAGACCAAGATCGGTCCGCACACCGGCGCGCGCGTAGTCGCCAAGGCCTGGCGCGATCCGGCATTCAAGCGCGCGCTGCTCGACGACGGCTCCAAGGCGGTGCGCGCGCTCGGTCACGAAAGCCGGGTCGGCGATCATCTGGTCGCCGTCGAAAACACCCCCGCGCGGCACAACATGGTCGTTTGCACGCTGTGCTCTTGCTATCCGTGGGACGTGCTCGGCCTGCCGCCGGTTTGGTACAAATCCGCACCCTACCGCTCGCGCGCGGTGAAGGACCCGCGCGGCGTGCTCGCCGATTTCGGGGTCAAGCTGCCGGCGAGCACCGAGATCCGCGTGTGGGACTCGACCGCGGAAACCCGCTTTCTCGTGCTGCCGATGCGCCCGCCCGGCACGGAGGGCTGGAGCGAGGAGCGCCTTGCTCAGCTCGTCACACGCGATGCCATGATCGGCACCGGGGTTCCCAAGCGGCCCGGGGAGGCGGCCTGATGGATGGCGTTCACGACATGGGCGGGATGGATGGCTTCGGACGCGTCGAGCCGGAGCGGAACGAGCCGGTCTTTCATGCGCCGTGGGAAGGCCGCGTGCTAGCCATGCAACGCGCGCTCGGCTATGCCGGCGCGTGGCCGATCGATGCGTCGCGCTTCGCGCAGGAGCGGCTCCCGCCACGAACCTATCTCAGCGTGTCCTATTACCAGCGCTGGGCGCTGGCCATGGAGCGCAACCTCCTCGAGCGCGGGTACGCCGGTGCCGACGAGCTTTCAGCGGGCCACGCGTTGCGCGGCGGCAAGCCGCTCGCGCGCAAGCTCACGCCCGACCTGGTCAAGAACGGCGAGGGAGGGATGACGCGCGGCTCGTTCTACCGGCAGGCGCAGGCCCCCGCCCGTTTCCGACCGGGAGACCGTGTGCGCACCAAGAACATCCATCCTCCCACACATACGAGGTTGCCGCGCTACGCGCGCGGGCGCATCGGCATGATCGAACTCGTGCACGGCTGTCACGCATTCCCGGACACGATGGCAGTCGAAAAGGGCGATAACCCCCAGTGGCTCTACACGGTCGCCTTCGAAGCAAAGGAGCTTTGGGGACCTGACGCCGATCCGACCCTAAAAGTCTCGATCGATGCGTTCGAGCCCTATCTCGAGCCGGCGTGAACTTTGTGGTCCGTGGTTATGGATTCCGGCTCTCGCTCGCTACACTCGCTCGACCGGAATGACGGCGGTGGTATCGACCCCACGCTTGCCCGCCGCGCGGCCGATGCCGTGCCGAGCATTCCCCGCGATGCGGAAGGCCCAGTTTTCCGCGAGCCGTGGGAGGCGCAGGCCTTCGCGATGGCGGTCGCGCTGCATGCGCGCGGGCTATTCACGTGGCCGGAGTGGGCAGCAATGCTCGCGGAGGAGATCAAGCGCGCCCAGGCCGCCGGCGATCCCGATACTGGCGAAACCTATTACCGGCATTGGCTCAATGCGCTTGAGCGCATCGTCGCTGCGAAAGGCGTCGCGGATGGCCAGATGCTCGCGCGCTATCGCGACGCCTGGGGTCGCGCAGCAGAGCGCACCCCGCACGGAACGCCGATCACGCTCAAGCCGCAGGACCTCGCGAGCTAAACTGCTCGCGTCGCGGCTGCGTTATACCAACCCGCGTAAATTCTGACTCGTCATTCCGGGGCGCGGGCGAAGCGCGCGAGCCCGGAATCCATAACCACTGCCGGTGGTTATGGATTCCGGCCCTCGCCGCTATCGCGGCTCGGCCGGAATGACAAAACTGAACGGGCTGGTATTAGCCTGCACCGGCCGAGGCCTCGGGCGTGTGCACGTGCTCCGGCCGCACCCCCCTGCCCACCAGCCACGCTGGGATCGCGCGCAGTGGTGGAAAACGCGAGAAAAGCCGCAACAGCCATGGGGCCGGCAGCGATTGACCGGCGCCGAGCGCCCGGTCGATCACGTTGTTCTGCACAATCACTTGGAGACGTTGGGTGACGCGGGTAGGGAACTCGCGCCGCCTCTGCACAGCCTCGAGATCGTCCTCGCGCAGCGTGCCGCGCTTGAGCGGTTGCCAGAGCAGGTTGGCCGCCACCACCGCGTCCTGCACCGCGAGATTGACGCCGACGCCGCCGATAGGGGACATCGCGTGCGCGGCATCGCCGATGCAAAGAAGCCCCGGCCGGTGCCACCGCGGAAGCCGGTTCACCGCCACGGTTAAAAGCTTGATCTGATCCCAATCCTTGAGCTCACCGACCCGGTCGGCGAAAATTGGCGCGAGCCGCGCGATGCTTTGCCGGAAGGCCGGCAATCCAGCGCGCTTGGTCTCTTCGATCGCACCCTTGCGAATGACAAACGCGCATTGCCAGTAGTCGCCGCGATCGAGCATGACCACGATGCGCCCGGCCTCGAACCGGCCCATGGTTTCGTCGGGGTCGCTCGCTTTCTTCGGCAGGCGGAACCACAACACGTCCATGGGATCGACCGCCTCGGCCCGCAGGCGAAGGTGGAACGACGGGTAGCTCTTGCCGCGGTCGGCGAGAAAGTTGAGAAAGTCCCATTGCGGCATCAACGCAACGAACTTGCAGCGAGTCGGCAGATATCTGAAATCGGCGAACTGATATGGGTGACCGTCGAAAAATGCGCCGATGTTCGGCGCTTTCTGGTGCGGCAATTTGAGGAAATCTTCGAGCAGGCCGAGTTCTGCCATCACGTCCAGCGTCGAGGGATGAATAGTGTCGCCGCGGAAATCGCGCAGGAAGTCTGCGTGTTTTTCGAGCACGACGACGTCGATCCCGGCGCGGGCGAGCAAGAAGCCAAGCATGATCCCGCACGGTCCGCCGCCGACCACGCAGCAACGTGTGGAGAGTTGTTCGGCTGCCATTCTTGGCCCTCCGTGAATAGCAACGACAGGAGTTGCTGAAATTGCTTCGGGTCTGCCTGACGCAGCAGGTCGCGAGTTAAATTCCGACCATCCGCTCGGTCACCATGTAGCCGGTGAGCAGCAACGTGCCGAAGGCAATGATCACCACTGCCGCGCCGACTTCGATAGCCCGCATCGCCAACATGCCGTAGCCGGAGCGCGTCTTGGCGACGTGCCCGGCCCACCCCCTGGCCGCCACGGCAAGCGAGGCGATCGCGGCAACCGTTACAGCAGTGCCCACCGCCATGACGAAGGTGGAGACGACTCCCGTCCAGAACAGCCCCTGCGCCAGCGCGAAGACCAGCACCAGGATCGCTCCAGAGCACGGCCGCAAGCCGACGGCGACAATCGCGGAGAGCCCACGCTGCCACCCTCCCGGGCCGGCGAGCTCCTCCGGCTCGGGCGCGTGCGCGTGCCCCCATGCCGACGCATCTTCGTGCGCGTCCCCATGATGGTGCGCTCCCCCATGCGCGTGGTGCGCGTGATCGTGGCCGTGAGCATGGTGGTGATTGTGGGCATGATCATGCGGCTGCGGCGTCGCGGCGGCGCCGAGGGCGGTGGGACGGTGCAGCGTCCGCAGAAGCGCCAGGAACGCACGCCCCTTCACCCACAGTAATCTCAACCCGATGACGATGATGAGCGAATAGCTCACGATCTCGATCGCGTTCACCGCGCGGCCCATGGTCGCCGCGCTCGCGCTCAGCAGCACGGCTGCGATCCCTACGACCACCACCGCAACGAGCGCCTGCAACAGCGCCGAGGCGAACGAGAGGATCACGCCGCGCGTCCAGGTTTCATCGTTGGCGACGATATATGACGAGATCACCGCCTTACCGTGACCAGGGCCGGCAGCGTGGAAAATGCCGTAGAGGAACGACAACCCGACCAGGCTCCAGATCGCGCTGCCATCGGCCTTGGCGGCGCGGATCAGGCCGGAGAACTGCCGGTAGAATTCCGCCTGCTTGGCGAAAATCCAGCCCAGCACGCCTCCCATGGGCGCGGCCGGCGCCGGCGCACGTGGCGCGCCGAATGGGCTAGCCTGCGCGAATGCGCCGTCGACCACGCCGGCTGCGAACAGAAGGCCAGCGACGACCGCGGTCAGCAACGCAAGATGAATGATCGGTCGCCGGCCGCAGATGATTTTCACGGGCATTTCACGAAAATCTTATTCGCGTATTCCGCACCGATAGTCAGCGAGGGATCCCGCTGGTCGGCAGCGAGTTGGCTCAGCTGACGGGTCAATGCGGCGTTCATTTCCTGCGGCCGGCCGACCGAAAGCTTGCAGTGCGTGGGCGCTCCGACGAGCTTGACCGGATCTTTTTCGGCGAAGCTGAAGTCGACGAAGAACTCCCGATCATAGACCTCGAGCGAAAGGTCCTTTGCCTTGACCGGCGCCTTCAACGGGAGCGTGAAGTGCAGCGTCAGTACGGTATCCTTAGGATCGAAGTCGAGATAATAGCCCGCCTGCGGATCCTCGAACTCCACCTTCTTTCCGCTCGCCTTGGCATAGGTGAAGTAGTCATATTCCTTGAGCGAGGTGACGTTGACCTCGGCCAGCGGCGCCAGCTCCTCGCGGGTGAACTCTCCCTTCTGCTTGGATTCGATGCCTTGGGTGGCGAACACCGAGAACATATCGTCGAAGGTCCAGGCGTGGCGAACCCCGGTCACGGTGCCATCGGGCGCGTAGACGAGCTCGCTCTTGACGGTCACCCAGATGTGAGGATGCGCGCGCGCGGCCGCGGTCGCGATCACGAGAGCCGCACATGCTGCGAGACCACAAATGAAGGGACGGTGCATTATCGATGCGCTCGCCAAGCTCCTCCGGGCGGATTGGCGGCACGATATCACGGACTGCGGCAGAAAGGAGGCGCGGAGGCACCAAGTCAGTGCAAGGTAACGTGAAATCTACGCCCCCGCCGCGCCGCCGTCGGCACGTGGGTCATGGCCGGCTTCAAATGTGCCATCCGGGTGACAGACCACCGCGCCGGCATGGCCCATGAGATCGGAATAACCCTCCGGCAGTACTTCGACGTCGTGGCCCGCCGCTCCCAGGCGCTCGATAAGCACATCCGCGAAACGCGATTCCATGCGCAAATTGCCGCGGGCCGAGCCCCAGGTGCGGCCCAACAGCCAGCGCGGCGCCTCGATCGCGCACGCGAGCGGCATCCGGTAGCGCACATGGCGCGTGAACACCGCAGCCTGCGTCTGCGGCTGGCCATCGCCGCCCATGGTCCCGTAGGCGATCACGCGGCCATCAGCGAGCACCGCGAGCGCCGGATTGAGGGTGTGGAACGGCAGCCTGCCGGGCTCGAGCGCATTCAAGGCACCGGCGTCGAGCGAAAAGCTCGAGCCCCGATTCTGCATCAGCACGCCGGTCCTGGGCAGCACCACGCCGGAGCCGAATTCCCAGTAGAGCGACTGGAGGTAGGAGACGACGAGACCGGAGGCGTCGGCGGCGCCGATCCAAACTGTGCCGCCCGCGCCAGCAGAGGGCCGCCAAGGCGCAGCCTTGCGGCGATCGATGGCCAAAACCTCGCGGTCGAGGAACGGCGCCGCGAGATAGCGATCGATGGGTTGCGGCAGGCGATCGGGATCCGTGATCATCCGGTCGCGCGCGGCAAAGGCCCGTTTCGTCGCTTCGACGAGCCCGTGCACGTGGTCGAATCCCTCACCCTGTGGAACGCGCAAGCGCGCGAACAGCGCGAGGATGAGCAATGACGCAAGCCCTTGCGTCGGCGGCGGCGTATTGAAGACGGTGCCATCATCGAGCGCCACCGAGAGCGGCTCGGCGAGGGTGGCGCGGCAGCGCTGCAGGTCGGAGCGCGTGAGCGGGCTGCCGATGCGATCGAGATCGCCGGCAATCTCGCGCCCGACATCGCCGCGATAGAAGTCGTCGAGCCCGGCATGGGCGAGATGCTCGAGCGTCGCCGCAAGCGCCGTTTGTTTGAGCGTTGCGCCCGCATCGGGCGGCTTGCCGTCAAATAAAAAGACCTGCGCGAAGCCAGGCACATGTGCGAGCTCGGAAAGTTTGTCGGAGGTGAAGCGGGCCTGGCTCTTCGTGACGATTGCGCCCTCTTTCGCGTGCGTAATGGCGGGGGCGAGCAGATCGCCAAGCCCCATTCGTCCGCCGTAGGCCTTGGCGGCGTCTAGCGCGAGCATCCAACCCGCGATCGCGCCGGGCGCGGTCAGCGCGGCGAGCGCGCCGCGCGAGGGAATTGTCTCGTGCTCGCGGTAGAGCTCGCGCCGCGCATTGGTGCCGGCGCGGCCGGCGGCGATCAGCGCGCGCAGATGCCCCGACGGCTCGCGCATGAGCCAAACGCCGTCGCCGCCCAACTGCGCCATGTGCGGATAAACCGCGGCGATCGTCGCCGCCATTGCGACCGTGGCCTCGAGCGCGTTGCCGCCTTCGGCGAGCACCACGCGCCCGGCTTCGACCGCGGCGTGGTGCGGGGCGGCCACAACGCCACGACGATGTCCGGCGGCGTGGAGATCGCTCATTGCGAGGGTTGGCTGACCGCCTCGCTCAAGCCGCGCCGTTTGAGCAAGCCGTCGGGCGTAGGCAATCGCCCGCGAAACGCGGTGTAGAGCTCGGCAGGATCGCGTGAGCCTCCGGCGGCGTAGACGTGATCATGAAGCTTCTTCGCGGCTGTCGGATCGAAGACGTCGCCAACCTCCTCGAACGCCGCAAACGCATCTGCGTCGAACACCTCCGACCACATATAGCTGTAATAGGCCGCGGCGTAACCGCTCCCTGCAAATATGTGCTGGAAGTGGACGGGCCGGTGACGCATGACGATCTCGGCAGGCATGCCGATGCGCGCGAGCGCCGCTTGTTCGAAGGCGGCGACGTCGAAGGCTTGGTCGGTCCCGCGCTGAAGATGGATCTCGAGATCGATGAGGGCCGAGGCGACGTATTCCACGGTTGCCTGACCCTGATTGAAGGTGCGCGCCGCAACAAGCCGCCGCAGTTGGTCCTCCGGAATCGGCTCGCCGGTGCGGTAGTGCCTGGCGAAGCGGCGCAAAAGTTCCGGCCGCTCCAGCCAATGCTCGTAGAGCTGCGACGGCAGCTCCGACCAATCCTGCAGCACGCTCGTCCCCGCGATCAGCGGATAGGTGACGTCGGAGAGAAGCCCATGCAATGCGTGACCGAACTCGTGGAACAGCGTCTTTGCGTCGTCGAAGGACAGCAGCGTCGGCTCGCCGGCGCGCGCTTTGGAGAAATTCATCACGTTGACGACCAACGGATAGATATCGCCGCTGAGCTTTTCCTGGTCGCGCAGCGTCGTCATCCAGGCGCCGCTGTGCTTCGACGGACGCGCGAAATAATCGCCGAAGAATAAGCCGCGATGGCACCCCGCCGCATCGCGCACCTCCCACACCCGCACCTCCGGGTGCCAGACCGGCACGTCCGCGCAAGGCTCGAAGCTCAGGCCGAATAGGCGTTTGGCGGTGTAGAACGCGCCCGCGATGATCTGCTCGAGCTGGAGGTACGGCTTGATTGTTGCTTCGTCGATGTCGCAACGCAGCTTGCGCAGCTTCTCCGCGTAGTAGCGCCAGTCCCATGGCGCGAGCTGGAAATTTTTTCCTTCCGCCTGCAGGAGCGCCTGCAGCGCATCGCGATCCGCGCTCGCGCGGCGGCGCGCTGGCGCCCAGACGCGATCGAGCAGCGAGCGCACCGCCTCGGGCGTCTTTGCCATAGTATCGTCCAGCCGGTAATGCGCGAAGCTTGGATATCCGAGCAGCCGCGCGCGCTCGCCGCGCAGCGCGACCATCTTCGCGATAATCGGCTTGTTGTCGGTTGCGCCGCCGCTACCGCCGCGCGCGATCCAGGCGCGAAACGCCTTCTCGCGCAGGTCGCGCCGGGCGGAGAATTGCAGGAACGGCTCGACGCTCGAGCGCGAGGTGGTGATGAGGTGCTTGCCAGGAAACCCACGCTCCTCGGCCGCCGCACGCGCCGCCGCGCGCACAAAATCGGGAAGGCCGGCAAGGTCCTCCTCGCCATCGAGGAGGAGCGTGTAGCTCTGCTCGTCCGCCAAAACGTTCTGGCTAAAGGTAGTGCCGAGCGTGGCGAGCCGCGCGTTGATGTCCGCGAGCCGGGCCTTGGCCACGGTGTCGAGCGCGGCACCTGCACGCACGAATTTGAGGTAATAGCGCTCGAGAACGCGCCGCTCTTCCGCCGACAACGCCAGTTGATCGCGTGCGCGGTACAAGCGCTCGATACGGCCGAACAGGGCCGCGTCCATGTGGATGCTGTCCCAGTGCTTGGCCTTGAGGGGGGCGACCTCGCGCTCGATGGCGAGGATCTCGTCGTTGTTGTGGGCGCCGGCCAAGAGGTTGAAGACGTTGACGGTCCGGCTGAGCGCATCGCCACTTTTCTCGAGCGCGGCGATGGTGTTGGCGAAGCTCGGCGCGGCCGCGTTGTTTGCGATAGCGGCGACCTCGGTCGTATGCGCGGCAAAGGGGTGGGCGAAGGCGGGCCGGAAATGCTCCGGCCTGATCCGGTGGAAGGCGGGGACGCCGAAGCGACCGCCCCACTCCTCGAACACTGGGTTGGCGTCGCCGGGGGCAACGGTGTGGCTCTGCGGATGCATGCGACCGAGG
>WNFW01003330.1_pt1 | contig 11406 bp, 10 predicted proteins | sample 5400131 | NCBI WGS metagenome assembly WNFW01 (sample SAMN13153362, study PRJNA577476) | soil metagenome | isolation source: 20 cm soil or saprolite under grassland replicate 1 | place: USA:California | collected 2016-06-15
TCATACGGTTGGGTGCTTCAATCGATGCACAATCTTAAATTGTAGCAGAAGCCCCTTTTGCGGGCCGCGTACGTCTTGTGGAGTGCGGGTTCTAGCGTTACGGTTTTTCGGTGAGGAAGCTGACGTTTTCTATCCCTGCCAGCCGGATCTGGACCAAAACCGCGATGATTTTGCCATACTTTGCGCGTGCGTCCACGTTCAGGTAAATCCTGTTCGCTGCGCCAATTCGCACTCCCTGGCGGATCAGGAATCCCCACATGTCTATCCTGCAAAGAAGTTCATTTCTTCGTCTCAAAGCGGCTAACTTGATTCGGGCTTGTTCCGACCGCATTGGGAAGCCCTTCTCCTGTGCCTCCATGAAATGGATCGGCAAAGAGATTAGACGTGAACTTCGACGGCGCTGAGGCGGAGCTTGCCGGCGTTGACGGTGGATTCGAGAGCAGTCACCACCACATCATCGAATTTTGAGCCGGTCAGGGCCCGGATGCGGTTCATTGCGTAGTCCAGTTCCATCGCCGTCTGGTAAGGGCGGTTGGTGGTCATGGCATCGAGAGTATCGGCCACGCCGGTGTGCTGCTTCATCAACCCGAATTCTTCGGGCGTGAGCGAGCCGGGCTTTTTTAGCACGCGGTCTTCGACGCCGATTTTTCCGACGTCGTGCAGCAGCGCAGCAATGCGAAGCTTGTCCAACTCTTCGGTGGTTAGTCCCAACTCCTGGCCGATCAGCGTCGAATACTTCGCCACGCGGCCGGAGTGACCGCGCGTGTACGGATCCTTTTCGTCGATGGCCGCCGCAAGCATGCGGATTGACCCGATGAACAGCTCGCGGTTTTCCTCGGCGGCTTCCTTCAGCCGCTCGATGTATTCCTCGATGTCGCCGGCCATCTTGTTGAAGTTTTCAGCGAGTTCGCTGATCTCCGAGGCCCCCCGTACGGGTGAGCGTTGGTGAAATTCGCCGCGGCTGATCGCCCGCGTGGAGGCCGCCAGCCCGCGGATGGGCCCGCTGATGCCCACCGCGAAGAAATAACCGACGAGAATGGCGGACAGAATGACCACGCTGACGAACGCCAGCGCCTGCCGGTTCAGTTCGGTGACGCCGGTGTCGCTCTGCGCCTGATCGAGGCTCCGCTGCGCAATGACCGCCCAATTTACCTCAGGAAAAGTACTGTACGTTCCGATCATCTCGACCGGGTGTTTCTTGTCCGTTTCGGTAAAGCGCACCGTTTCCGTGTTGCGGAGCTCCTGCGGCAGCGCCTTCACTTTTGCCACAAGTGAATTGCTGCTGACGTCCGCGCCAGGAACGAAGTTTTTCGTCTCCGGGTGGGCCACGAGGCGGCCGTTGTGATCCACTAGAAAAACGGTGCGTCCCCTCACACTGGCTTCCTGCAAACGATGAAGGATGGGTTCCAGGGAAACGACCGCGGCCAGCATTCCCGTAAAGTTGTCGTTCACGTCTTTCAAGGGCACGGCCACGACGAAGGCCGGCCGGTTTTCCGGAGCCAATGCCAGAGGATCGCTGCGAAACTTGACCACCTGCAGTTGCTTCGACTGCAGGCAGGTGATGAAGGCCCGCTGCAGCGCCCTCGCCACGAACGGATCCTGCTCGGCCCGGAAATTTCCCTGCGACGCGCTCGTGCCTTTTCCGGACTTCCCGACCGCCGTCAAGTAAATGAACGTATTGCGATTGCTGTCGACAAAATTTTCCAGCAAGGTAGTGACCTTGGGTTCTACCGCCGGATCTTCGACGTTATCGATCAGACCCGTCAGCGCGAGAATCTGGCGTTCGCTCAGGAGCTGTTGCGTCAGGTTGGATTCGAATAACTCGATTTCCTGCGCCAGCGACCGGGTCAGATCGGTTTGCTGCACGTCCTCCGTATCCACCAGCTTGTCCTGGCTAAGCTGCAATACCTGGCGGTGGTAGAGGCCGATGGGAAGCGTGCTGACCAGCAAAAATGCGCCCAGAAAGAGCCAAAGGATTCGCACGCGCCCGGCGCGCACACGTCCCCAACGAGATTTGGTATCCAGCGACATCTCTACTATTCATTCTAGGAGAACTGGAGGTACTTAGGCGGTCCGGCAGCGCTCCGAGTTGCGCATGTGCAACTGGAACTTTGGTACTAGCGGCCCAAAAAGTGGACAGTTATCAGCTGTCAGAATTCAGTGGATGAAATCGCGTACAACAGTCTGGAGTTCATTGCCAGCTGACAACCAAAACCTGAAAACGTATTGCCGACTTTCGAGGACCGCCCGGCAGCAGAGACGATCCAGCAGACCGTGTTCATAGCCACCGTCAAACTCCATTCCTCCACTTCGCACTAACAATTTAGGACTGAAAGCCGCGCCCCGCGCTTATTCCCGCTTCAAAGGCCGCTCCATGATGTCGCGAATAGCGTCCTTGGGAGACTTGCCCGCATGCAGAATAGCGTCAACTTGTTCCGTGATGGGCATATCGAACCGATGTTCGCGGGCCAGCGCCAGCAACGGCGCGGCGGTATTCACGCCTTCGGCAACCATGCGCATATTCGCGAGGATTTCACTCAGAGTACGTCCTTTGCCCAGTTCGATTCCAACGAATCGATTGCGGCTGAGCGAGCCCGTGCAAGTGAGAACCAAATCGCCCAATCCTGCCAGACCACTAAGCGTCTCGGGCCGCGCCCCCAGCGCCACCGCCAAACGGGCCATCTCGGCCAGGCCGCGGGTGATCAGCGCCGCCAGAGCATTCGCGCCAAGACCGAGCCCATGGCACGCGCCCGCGGCAATTGCCATCACATTTTTCATCGCGCCGGCGAGCTCCACGCCCAGAACGTCGTCGTTGGTATAGAGACGGAACGCTGGCCCGGCAAACTCTTCCTGCAGCTCGGCGGCGAGCGCGGCATCCCGCGAGGCCAGAACGACGGCCGTAGGTTCGCCGCGAGCGGCCTCTGCGGCGAACGATGGTCCGGAAAGCACCGCGATGCGCGGCGTAAATTTCGGCAGGACGATCTGCGCGATCACTTCGCTCATCCGCAGGTGCGTTGATGGCTCGAGGCCCTTGCTGGCGCTGACGAAACTTGCGCCGGCGCCGACAAAGGGCAGCGCAGAAGCGTAAACGGCGCGAGCATGGCCGGAGGGCATGGCACCGAGGATGACCTGCGCGCCAGAGAGCGCGGCTTCCAAGTGAGGATGAACTCGAACCTTCTCAGGCAATTTCGACCCGGGAAGATACGTTTTATTTTCACGGTCGCGGCGGATCGCTTCGGCGAGTCCGGCGTTGTGCACCCAAAGCGAGATTTCGTGGAGCTTGCGGCCGCGCGAAAGAACGATCGCCAGCGCCGTACCCCAGCCTCCGCCGCCGAGAATCGCGATCTTCGTCATTCCGTTTCCTTGTTCTTGCTAAAGGAAAAGCGCGGCTCGGTGCCTTCCACGAGGCGCTGAAAGTTGCCGTCATGCTTGTAAATCACCAGCAGCGCGATGGCCAGCGTTCCCACGTTAACGATGATCGGCGGCGCATGACGCGGCGCCCACAGAAAATAGATAAGCAGCGGCATGGCCGCGGCCGCCGCGATGGAACCGAGCGAAACGTAGCGCCAATAGGCTACACAAAGTAGGAACAGCAGCAGGGCGCTGACGGCTGCTAGCGGGCAGAGGGCAAGAAACACACCAAGTGCAGTGGCCACGCCTTTACCACCTTTGAACTTGAGCCATACCGGAAAGCAATGTCCGAGCAATACGGCGAAAGCGGCAATCATCATCAAGGTGGCGCTTTCGTTGGTGACCCGGCCGGCGAGCCAGACGGCTGCCGCGCCCTTCCCGGTGTCGAAGGCCAGCGTGAGAAATCCGGCCAGCGGCCCCACGACGCGAGCGACGTTGGTTGCGCCAATGTTGCCGCTGCCGGATTTGCGCAAGTCCGCGCCGCCGAATAATTTCGCGAGGAGCAGCCCGAAAGGAATCGAGCCAAGAAGATACGCGGCAAAAGGGATCAGAAAGACTGTGATCGAGATCTCCAGCATGCTCCGTTAGGCCTCCGCCGCCGCAAACGGGAAACTTTCGAGGGTAGTGTACTCCGCGCCGGACGGTTTCAGCTTGCTTTCGATCAGTTGGTATTGGTTCGTGCGGAACGAACCAAACTCTCGTGCCGCATTTTCCTCGATCGCGGAGCGAAGTTTTTCCGGCAGCTCGGGAGGCTCGAACCGCGCGAGCGTCAGGTGCGGCGAAAAAGGCCGCTGTTCACACGGGATGCCAAGTTTTTCCATCGCGCGGTCGATTTCGGCCGCCAGAGTTTTCAAATTCGGCGAAGCCTCGATACCGGCCCAGAAAACGCGAGGGCGTTTTTCGTTGGGGAAAAAGCCGAGCCCGCGAAACTCGAGTGTGACAGGTTGGTCGGAGCGCGCGGCGGCGAGAGCGTTTCGAATGACTGCGAATTCTGTTTCCGGCACTTCACCAATGAACTTGAGCGTCAGGTGAAGATTCTCCGGACGCACCCAGCGAGTTTGCGGCGAAACCGCGCGAAGGGCCTTGAGCAAGGCCCCGAGATTTTCTCGCACTGCGGCCGGAAGCTCCAGCGCGACGAACAGACGCATCGGGGGTCAAGACCTTTTGGCACTGCGTGCCGGCGGCTCCCCGGCGTTGTAAAGGAAATGGATGCGCACCAGATCGAGCGCCAGTTGCGACGCATGCCAGCGGATAGCTTCGCGATCTCCGGGGAAGAGCACGCCGCGCTCTTTCACGCCACCGGCATGCGACAGCGCGATATGCACGGTGCCCACGGGCTTTTCATCGCTGCCGCCACCCGGACCCGCAATGCCGGTAATCCCCACGCCCAGCGTGCTGCCGACGTGGCGGCGGATACCGTCGGCAAGGGCGATCGCCACTTCACTGCTGACCGCGCCTTTGGACTGGATCAGTTCCGGCGGAACATCCGCCCACGCCGTCTTCCGCTCGTTACTGTAACTCACCACTCCACCCAGGAAATACGATGAGCTGCCGGCGATGCTCGTCAGCCGCTGCGCGAGCAAGCCGCCCGTGCAGCTTTCCGCGGCGGAGATGGTGGAGTTGTTCCTCGTCAGAAGACCCGCCACCACTTCTTCCATCGAAGAACCGTCCTGCGAGAAAATGCGGTCGGCCAGCGCGATCTGGAATCCCTGCACGATTTCGTCCAGCGTTTTTTGCGCGTGCGCCGCGTCGTCGGTCCACACCCGCAAATGGATCTGAATCTCGCCCGGCGCGGCGAGAATCGTGGTGTTCAGGCCGGCATACCGCGTGTAAATGGGCCTGATGCGCTGCTCGACGCTCGATTCACCCATGCCCGCGACGCGCAATTCCCGGTGAAACATCCGAATGTTCGAGCTGCGCCGCTGCAGCCGCGGCAAAACCTGCTCCTGGTACATGGGCTTCAATTCGCGTGGAGGACCGGGTAGCAGCGCGATGCAGCGCCCCGCGTCTTCGAGCCATAGCCCCGGCGCCGAGCCGCGCGGATTCTCGAGCACTTGCGCGCCTTCCGGCACCATCGCCTGCCGCACATTCACCGCGGGCATCTCTCGGCCGAGCTGCCGGAATCGGCCTTCGATGTATCGGAGAATCTCGTTGTTAAGGTGCAGCTTGCGGCCCAGAAGCTCCGCGACGGTTTCACGTGTCAGGTCGTCTTCCGTAGGACCCAGTCCGCCCGACGCGATGACCAGCTCGACGCGCTCCAGCGCTTCCTTGAATGCGGCGCTCAAATAGTCGCGATTGTCCCCGACGATCGATTTGCGCACCACCTCGATGCCAAGCTTGTTCAGCTCTTCGGTCAGGAAGAGCGAGTTGGTGTCCACGCGGTCCGGAGTCAGAAGTTCCGAACCAACCGCGATGATTTCCGCTTTCATCTGTTCAATTATCCGGTCAATGGCAAGCCGCGCACGTCCCAATCGAGCGTGAAGAGGGCGTCGGTGGTGGCGAGAATCGCGCGGCCGGATGGCTGGAGCGCCATACCCACAATGCCGGAGCCGCTGAGCACGACATCGGCCTGAGCTTGCGGCGTGATCCTCACGATGCCGCGGCGCCCGGCGTAAGAGGCCGCCACATAGAGATTTCCGTCGCGATCCAAAGCCAGGCCCTGCGGCCGCCCGAGGCCACGGAAGAAAACGCTTACATCGCCGCCCTGTGTGATCTTGTGGATGCGGTCAAAGCTGGACGTCGTCGGTCCCGAAACGTACAGATCGCCGCTGGGATGAAACGCTAGGTGATACGCGGCGATGGAGGGCTCGAGTGTGGCGAAGACAAAAATCTCGCGGCTCGGGCTGATCTTGAAAACCGTGCCGCTGCGGTCGCCAACGTACAGGTTGCCCTTGTGATCGAAGGCGATGCCGGTGGCGACGCCCATGCCTTCGATCCACTGCTCGGCGCGGCCCTCGGGCGTGATGCGATGAATCGTTCCGTCGTTGCGGCAGGAGACGAACAGATTGCCCATGCGATCGAGCGCTAGGCCGCTGGGATTCATCAGCGAAGTGATGAACGGCTTCACGCTGTAATTCGCGGTGATTTTGTAAAGCGAAACGGGAACACGCTGGCCCCGCGGACCGGAAAACGTGACGTAAATGTTGCCGTCAAGATCGACCGCGGGATTTGCCACGGGATGAAGGTTGTCCGCGATTTGCAGGCCGATGTGTACGGGGTGCGGCTGGCTTTCGTGGTCGGCCGTGGCGACGCGCACCACTCCGCCGTTCGCGCCTTCCGGAACGCGCGCCACCAGGCGATTCTCACTGGCGAGCGCGATGCTGGCTTCGGCTTCGCCAAAGCGCACCACCGGGCGCGGCTGTGCGCCCGAGACGAAGCCGCGCCCGTGAATGGTGATCTCTCCGCCAGGAATAGCCGCCGTGGGCGCAACTCTCTCAATCTGCGGAATGCCGTTTTTTTCTGCCGACGAGCCGAAGCCGAATTTCATACCAGACCAATGTGAAACGCGAACAGACCAAAGTGTAACGCGACACGCAGCAGAATTGCAGCGTAGATCCCGGCCATCCAGTCATCGGCCATGATTCCCCAGCCCCCGGGCAGTTTTTCCAGCCGGCGGATCGGCCATGGCTTCCAGATGTCAAACACGCGAAAAAGTATAAAACCGAGCAAAAGATATTTCCAATTGAGCAAACTCAACGCGGAGTAGAGGCCGAAGTCCGTAGCCTCGTCGGCTGGCAAGAGTCCCGTCGGCAGCCCCAGCGGCATGATCGCCAGCACAAGAGTTAAGTGCATGCCGGAGACTTCGTCTATCACGACGTGTTGCGGGTCTTTGAGGCCTGCATAAGTGGCGGCGCGGGAACTGCTCCACACTCCCAGGAGGCCAATAATTAAGAGGGCTAGCAAAGAGGGAATGAGAACGAGCACCGGTACCGTATGCCCCCTGAACATCGGCACATCAAAGCCCAGGCCGACGCGACTAAAGAAGAGCAGCCCAATGATCGTGAGCAGACTAACGGGATGCGTAAGAATCGCAACAGCAATTCCAACCAGTGAGCCGAGTGTCCCCGCCGCCTTGGGAAGGTATCCCACGCCGAAAACTGTGGCGATCGCTAACGCCAGCCTCGGTTTCTTGCGCCGTGTCTCGGGCGCTGCCGTGGCTTCAATGGTCGGCGTCATTCGGGTTATCCACATCGTTGTCTAAAGGAAGGATGACGGTATTCCCCTCGCCTTCACCGGTGTCTTCTTCATTGAAGACCGGTTCGGACACCACGTATTTCTCGCTGGCCCAATTGCCCAGGTCCCGTTCCCGGCAGCGCTCGCAGCAAAAAGGGAAGTCCGCGTGGACCGCAGAGTCGGTCTCCGTCTTGCAGATGGGGCATTTGTGTTTCATGGTGCGTTTTTCTTCTCTGCGAACTCCGCGTTCGGCGCCGGCCCCGGCCTTGCCGGGGCGCGCTCGGTGTTCAAAGATTTTACACGAAGGTCACAGAAATCGCAGAAGCCAACGTAACGGAATCTTCGAAAGGAGAGTATAGCTCAGCCCAGGACGCGGAGGGGTGCCCCAGTGGCGATGCGATGAAGTTTCTCGGCGGCCGCAATTGGCGGCATTGGCGCAGCCCCCGCGCCGGCCCCTTCGGCAGACCGGGGCAGAATTTCGGTGACGCGTCCGACCAGGTCGTAGGCGTCCGTCTTGGTAATTTCAACGCGGGCGATGTCGCCGGCTTCGGCGACTTCTCCGCCGGGCAATTCAATGTCAGTGAGGTACAGCTTCCCGTCGATCTCCGGAGCCATGCCTTCGAGGCGCGCTTCCCATATGAGAGGATTGTCTTTCGAAGGGCCTTCGATCAGCGCCGTGAAAGTGCGGTCCTTCGACGCGCGCGGCTTTGCGCGCAAATACTTCGCTCGCAGATTCTCCCGCGAGATTTTCTTCTGAATGGCCATCAAGCGGTTGCGGCGATCGTTGATCGTTTGTGCGTCTACCTTTTCATCAAACGAGTAGCTTCCCGCATTGTCCACGTCGGAATATTCGAAGACCCCCATCCAGTCGAGATTCGCGGTCCTCACGAAATCGCACAGCTCCTCGAAATCGGCTTCGGTCTCGCCCGGGAAGCCCACGATGAACGATGTGCGCAGCGAAACTCCGGGAATTGTCGTTCGAATGCGCTCCAGCAATTTCAAGAACGCTTCGCCGTTCGAACCGCGCTTCATCCGCGCCAGTACCTTGCGGCTGGCGTGCTGCAGCGGCATGTCCATGTACTTGGCGAGGCGCGGGTGCGCCGCGATGGTGTCCAGCAATTTCTGCGTGACGCGATTCGGATAGGCGTACAAGAATCGTACCCACAGCAAGTCGTCGGTTTCGGCAAGTTTTTCCAGGAGTTGCGCGAGGCCGTCACGCCGGCCGAGATCTTCGCCGTAAGAAGTCGTGTCCTGCCCGATCAGCGTGATTTCCCGCGCTCCGGCCCTCGCTAGATTCTCCGCCTCGCGCATCACCGATTCGAATCGCCGGCTGCGAAAAGCGCCGCGAAGCTGCGGAATGATGCAGAACGTGCAGGGATGATCGCATCCTTCCGCGATTTTGATGTACGCCGCGTATTTCGGCGTGGTGACGATGCGCGGAGTCAGGTGGTGATAGAGAAACGCGGGCGGCTGCGCGGGGAGCACGCGAAGCTCGCCTTCCACCGCTTCCATAATGCGTGCGACTTCGCCGGTGCCGATGACCGCGTCCACTTCCGGCACCTGCTCCAGAATCTGCGCGCGATAACGTTCGACCAGGCAGCCCGCCACGATCAGTTTTTTTGCCGCGCCGAATTTCTTGTGCTCCGCCATCTCAAGAATGGCGTCCACGGACTCTTTTTGCGCCGCTTCAATAAAGCTGCACGTATTGACGACCAGAATTTCCGCTTCATCGGCGCGCGGCGTCAGTTGGTAGCCTTCGCGCGCAAGAATACCCATCATTACCTCGCTGTCTACCAGGTTCTTGGGGCATCCCAGGCTGACGAATCCGACCTTGGTCATAGGCTGTAAATTTGCACCTTTGCGCAATCTTTAATTGTAACACGCGCCGTTCATCCGCGTATTTTGTAGGGGCGCAACACCGCTCTGTCCCTTCTTGGCAGGATGGAAATTGTCTTTAGCGCCCGCGCAATGCCGTTCGAATCTGGTCGAGGAGCTGGCGCAAGCGCGTGGTATCGCAAGGCGCGCCGCCGAAGCGCGCTTGGCCGTAGAGCTGCGTGAATTCCCGCACGGCGGGTGCGAGATTCGCTGAGTCCACGGCGGCCGCGAATTCGAACGGTGTTTGCGACACACTTCGCAGCAGTCCCCGGCGCGCGAGCATTCGAAGCAGTTCCGCGTAGAGCCGCGATGCAAGCTGGGGATCGGTGCGGACCACTTTGGATCCCCGCAATTGAAAGAACAGGCGGACGCGGCGGCTCAGTTCAGCGAGAACATTGAAACGCAATGCCGCCAGAAATAGCAGCAGCGCGATCGGCAGCATATAGCCCAGCACGCCACGCTGAGGCTGCAGCGACTTCATCCATTTCTTACCGGCGCGCTGCTTTCGTTCGAACCAATTGCGCGCAGATTCGCTCCAATTTCGCGAGTCCCGCTGCAGATTCTGCGCCAGGACTAATTGGTGGGCGAAGTCGTAGCCGATTACCCATTCGCTCCAGGTAATCTCCATCCAGTCGGCGTACTTTCCTAGGCGCGAGAGGAAGCCGGTCTCGTTTTCGGGAGCCGCCGGCGTGGGATCGAATGTTTGCCAGTCCATGCCGGGAAAGTAGACCTCCACCCAGCTGTGCGCGTCGCTTGCGCGGACAATGTAATCTCCGCCCAGGTCGTTGTACTCGCCCGGTAGGAAGCCATTGACTTCGCGCGAAGGAATGCCAAGCGTGCGCAGCATGATGGTCATTGCCGAAGCAAAGTATTCGCAGTGGCCCGCGCGAGTCTCGAAAAGAAAATGAGCGAGCGGATCGTCTCCGGGTTTCCCAGCCAGATTCAAGGTGTACGTGAAACCGTTGAGCAGGTAGCTTTCGATCGCCAGCGCCTTGTCAAAAGGAGTCCGGGCGTTTTTCGTGATCTGCTTGGCAAGCTCCGGGATACGCGGATCAAGCTGGGGGAGCTGCAGGTACGTTTCCGTGATATCCGGCGAATAGTCCGCTGAAGCCGCGCGGAGCTTGGCGGCATCCAGCGGAGGCAACCTTGAGATACCGGCGTACCGTAGGGCCGTGTAATTGTGCGAGGGATTCAAAAGGGTGCCGGTGGAATCCCGAAGGATCGAGGTCCGGTGCATCCCGGCATACGAGTTTCCGCCTTCGCCGGCAAAATTGCCGCGAAGACGGGTGACTTTGCCGGGAACGAAAATAGCATCGGTGGCCAGAGGCTCAAGGTACACGGTGTAAAACATGCCCGGCTCATGCGGATTGAGTGTCGAATCCGTGGTATAAATCCAGCCATCCTCACCCGGCTGCAATCTTTGAGGGTTGTGCTCCGAGGAGGTCCACCGCCTGCCATCGAAAGTCGTAAGCGCGATGCCCCTCCAGCGCAGCCGGTCGTAACCAATCGGTTTTCCTGTTTGTACGCGCATGACCACTGCGGAATCCTTTTTGATCTCGCCGATTTGACCGAGCTCGACGTTTTCCGTGAAACCGGACATGAGCGACGTGTTGAAGCTGGCGCGGCCGAGATACCCGGCGCTGAAACGCGGAAAAAAGAAAAACAGCACGCTACCTAAGACGATGGATCCCGTGGCCACAGTGAGAGCGGAAAGACTCAGCGCGCGATGCAATCTTCGATCGCGCTCGGGGTGCACATGGAGTGCCGGCGAAACCGCGCCGACGGCTCCGTGACGCAATTCCATCCCCACGAAAGTGGAAACACCAAACAGGAGAAAGATGAAAAAGAGAATCAGAAAGGTGGTATCGACGGTAAGAACGGCTGCGGCGAGAATACCGGCAAAAGAGAGCATCGAGAGAAAGAGCGCGTCGCGGTCCGTGACAGCGC